>Ga0082212_10008844_pt1 | contig 13075 bp, 12 predicted proteins | sample TergutNt197P3_FD_71548 | JGI IMG/M metagenome (GOLD analysis project Ga0082212, IMG submission 71548) | Neocapritermes taracua P3 segment gut microbial communities from Petit-Saut dam, French Guiana - Nt197 P3 | ecosystem: Host-associated > Arthropoda: Insects > Digestive system > Gut ... | reverse complement strand
CGTAGTCGCCCGGCACCGGCATGGGCATGTCGTCCACGACCCGGACGACGCCTTGCTCCATCATGACAACCGCTTTCATAGTTTTGCCTCCTGTCTTTACTGTATTTCTCCGATTTTATAGTATCATCGGGAGGGGGCGCTGTCAACTGACAAGATGGGACAGAATTGTGCTGAGCACTGTAGAATACCGAAAAAAAGCGGATACTCTGTTGCAGTATCCGCTTTCTCCTGTTGAGGAGCTTACCTATGCCACACCGTCTCGCAACTGGACAGGCAGCACTGTCGCATAAAACCGTCCGGATTTGATGATTAACCCGCTCAAATTTCCGTTGTAGTAAACCTCAATATCCTCTGTATCCGAACACATAATGAATTTGAGGGATTCCTCGATGAGCTTTACATTGAAAGCCATAATGGGTTCATCGCTCTGCTCCTGCAGTTCTGCCGCCGTCGCTTCCGTGATAATTCCCATTTTATTCATATCCACGCAAACAATCGCACCTTGCTTTTTGTTGTCTTTCTCTGCCGCCGGCAGAGAGACATATTTTCTTTGGTGGTCCGTTTTTGCCCCATCAAATGAAACCAGCAGAAGCGCCGCCTGCTCTTTTGACAAACTGAATTTCATACTGGCGTCATGCCTGTGGTCGAAAACCTGCTTCAATTCAAAGGCAGGGCTTCCTGTGTCTCCCGTCTCAAAATACGCGCCGGAAAAATCCCAGCCGTCCGCGCTCTCCGGCAGGATCACCGCAGCCCTGTATCCGTCGGTGGCGCATTTCACCCCGCCGCGTTCCGCAACGCTCTGTGCCCACGGGAGATTTTGCTTCCTGCTTACCATTTGCCGCAGAAGGTATTCCGCGTTTTCGATGTTGTATTGTTCCATGCGTGCGAGCCCCTTTTCCGATAAAATAAGCGTAAAGGAAAAGCGCTGAAACAAATTGGGCTGCATACCGGATTTTCGCATGGCGGATGGAGCTATCCCGTGGAAGAGCTTGAACGCACAGCTGAAAGCGGATGCCGAATCATATCCGTATTTTATGGCGACATCAATGATCTTCTCATTTGTTTGCTTGATGTCATGCGCCGCCTGCGTCAGCCTCCTTTTCCGTATGTATTCCGATACCGTCATATCGGTGATGTTTGTGAAAATCCTTTGGAACATCCCCTGCGGGCTGGCAAACAGGGACGCAATTTCGTTGTCGTCAATTTCGCCGTCCAGGTGATCTTCGATATAGTCCAGCACCGAATTGATCCGTTTCACCCAATCCATATCCTCGCCTCCTTTCCACGCAATAGTTTATCAGAAGCAGGGGAGTGCTGCTCCATTTTTATTGCACAAAATAACGCAAGAGCGTGGGTCATTCATCGGCTGCCAGCCGCAAAAACGCGCCGATCTGCTCTCCTGTCAGGGCCATTTCGGCTTCAAATCGCAAATCCTTCAGGGTGACTTCGGTGATTTCGCTGCTTTTTGCAGAGACTGTGAAATAGCGGATGGGCATGCCAAGGCGCTTGGCCAGCAGGATTTCGAACATGACGCCGTTGGCAATGTCGCCGAACACCCACAGCTCGTCGCACATGGAGATGAGCTGGTTGTTCGCCCTCCGGATCAGGTCCCGTTCTACCCTGTCGTTCAGAAAATAGCCGAAGGCCATGAAGGGGTTGACAGGAAGTCTGTTTTGACAAAAAACAAACGCGCAGATGGCATCTTTGCAGTAGAAATACGTCTTTGACTGCGCGGTGAAGACCGTGGGCAGAGGCTCTGTGCTGCTGGCCCCAAAGTTGAATGTTTCCGCTGCCAATTGCAGATCCATGGCGTTGCTCCCCTCAAAATAATCACATCCGGCACACGGCCTCCAGCGCGATGTAAATCGCCTTGCCGAAGGAATCCGCGCCCCAGCTCCTGTCGTCGTACATATCCACATTGGCCAGGCTGTCCTGGGTGAATAAGATCTGCCCGAAGGCCGCGCTGCGGAATTCGGCGCAGGCGGCCATGGCGGCGCATTCCATCTCGACCACCGAGCAGCCCTCGGACTTGCGGAAACTCACCATGTCCTTCGTTTCCCGGTAAATGGCGTCGGTGGTCCAGGTTTTCACGAACTCGCCGCGGATGCCGAGCATGTCAAGTGCCTGCTTGGCGGCGCTTGCGGCGTGCGGGTCGAGTATGATTTCTCTCGCGGGCGGCAGGTAGTGATAGGACGTGCCCTCGTCACGTATCGCGGCCGTGGGGATCAGCATCTCGTTTTCGGGGATGTCAACCAGCGCGCCGCAGCCGCCGATGGCTATGATTTCACCTGCGCCGTGGCCGATGAGCCAGTCCAGGACGGCCGTCGCGGCGGGAGCACCCAGCAGCGCGGCGCACAGCGCGATTTCATGGCCGCCTTTCGTGGTTTTATACACCGGATGCATCTTCATCATGGAGCGGAATTCGCCGATAATTTCCAGGCCGTGCTCTTTCGCGTAGTCATGGATGTAGTCCCCCAAAAAGCCGAAGACGCACTTGTTGGGGAACTGGAATTTGTTGTGGCGGTTGGGCATGAGGATGGCCGCTTTTTCGGTATCGTATTCCAGAATGGGATACGCGTGCTTTGCCAAAGACATATGGAACCTCCGATAAAAACTTTACCCCAGATAGAACTTCAGCCACCTCACCAGATAGCTCAGCGCGATAGCCCCGCCCGCGCCGCCGTTGTTTTCGGGCCGGGGAGCCGTGGCCTGCATCTTCATGAACCTGAAGCGCTCGCGGTAGCGTTCGAGGCCCTGCGGGTCGCACAGCGCCGGCGGCGTGAAGCCCATGCCGGGGAAGCGCGCTAAAAAGGCGTCCAGGCGGCGGCGGAAATCGGCGTAGTCCTTACGGGCGGGCTCGGTCCAGGCGGCCTCGGCCAGAGCATAGGCGCGCGGGAAGGTCATCTGGGCCAGCTTTTCCGGCGTGGGGATATACTCCGTCCACACGCAGGCCTCCATCCCGAAGACGGACAGCGGCTCTTTCGGTGTATGGAACGGCAGGCCGGGGGCGTAGGCGTATACGGTCTTCAGCGGGTTGGAGCCGTGGGGCTGGTCGAGATACACGCGCAGGTAGTCGGAGAAGATCATGGTGCCGCCGGTCTCCCAGAAGCGGCGGGAGGGGCCCTCGGTGTGCATCTCGGCCCAGTATTGGGCGACGAGGTCCGGCGCGGCGTTCTGCAAATGCGTAGAGAGCAGGCTTTCGTTCCAGCAGACGGGGCGCTTGCCGAGCCCGCGCAGGTGGGCCGCCAGCCGGGCGGTGAACCAGCCCTGCAGTTCCTCCTCGCTGGCCAGGCCCTCCTCGGCGATGCGGCGCTGGCAGTCGGGGCAGGCGCGCCACTCGGACTTGGGGGCCTCGTCGCCGCCGAGGTGGAACAGCGGCGAGGGGAACAGCGCGGCGACCTCCTCCAGCAGGGGGAACAGCAGTTCGAACACGGCCTCCTTGCCCGGGCAGAGGATGACCGAGTAGATACCCGGGGCGGTGCCCAAGGGCACCTTCTTGCCCGCGCAGCCGAGCTCCGGCATGACGGACAGGATGGACGTCGTGTGGCCCGGCAGGTCGACCTCGGGCACAATCTCCACGCCTCTCGCGCTTGCGAAGGCGACGATATCGCGTATTTCGTCCTGCGTGTAATATTCCGGAGAATTATTCTCGTGTAGCTGCGGGAACAGCTTGCTCTCGATGCGCCAGCCCTGGTCGTTGGTCAGGTGCCAGTGCAGCGTGTTGATCTTCACCATCGAGAGCGCGTCGATGAACCGCTTCACGGTCTCCACGGGAAAGAAGTGCCGCACGCAATCGAGCAGAATCCCCCGATATCGATACTTCGGTTGGTCGAGGATATCGCAGCAGGGCACTTGCCCACCGTCGATCAGCGTATACAGCGTGACCAGCGCCCAGCTCAAGCCCTGTTCAGTGGCGGCCTCGATCTGGATGCCCTTTGCCTCTGTCACCCGCAATCGATACGCCTCCGACGGGAAGCCTGTGTTGCGATAGAGCTTCAGCAGGGGAGAACCGTCTTCCGTCAGCGTCACGTCCGCCCGTCCTGCGAAGACTTCGAGGGACTCGGGGGCGAAATCCGCGCGATCAACGCATAATTCCCGGGACAGGGGGAGGTTTTCGCCGGTGAATTCCGTGCGGCCGTTGGGGAGGGGAAGGATAGTGAGGATGTTATGCTCCATGGTGGGGCCACCTTTCATGTTGAATTGCATCTATTCTACAACAAAAGCGGGCAGGGTGTCAATGCTTTTCACCCTTTTTCCCCCTTGCCGGCGCTCCCTTGCATCTGCACGCCGGCGAGGCTGGCACAGTCATCTTTTGCAGCCGCATATCCAGGCCGTCGTAAACCGCCAGCCCTCCGTTGTTCACCGGAAGCCCAAGCAGGTATTTCAACACCTCCGTGGCCTGCATGGCCCCCAGAACACCCGCGGTGGGGCCAACGACGCCGAATGGCTCCGGCTGCTCGTTTTTTTGCTCTCCATCGGGGAACAGGCAGCGCAGGCAGGGCCCTGTTCCGGGCGTCACCGTCATCAGCTGCCCAAAAAACGCCCCTATCCCGGCATGGACAAAAGGCTTGCCCGCCGTGACACAGGCATCGTTGAGAACAAACCGGTCTTTGTAATTGTCCAGGCAGTCTACAGCAATGTCGTAGGCGGGCAGGACCGCCGCGGCTAGCTCTTCGTCCAAAAAACAATCGTATACCGTGGTTTTGAGCCGGGGATTCAAAGCCAGCAAACGCTTTTCCGCCGCGGCAGCCTTAGGCTTGCCCAGATCCTCCATGGTGTACAGCAATTGCCGGTTCAGGTTGGAAAGCGTGACCGTGTCCCCGTCGCAAAGCCCCAGATGCCCGATCCCCATGGCCGCCAGATAATAGAGCACCGGCGATCCCAGGCCCCCGCAGCCCGCTACGAACACGGAGGCGTCCGCGAGCGCCTGCTGCCCCGCCTCGCCGATTTCTTTCATCGTGATTTGGCGGGAATATGTCTCCCGCGCCGTGCTGTCCAAACGCATGCGCATGCCTCCTTATGAATCTTAGGTCTTGACTAACGATTGATTATGTATTATAATACACTTTGATTCTGCGGCAGTCAAGTAAATTCTAACGAAAGTGAAGGGCATGCGATCTGAAAAAGCTGGCAGCCGATCCTTCCAAGTGTACGGGATGCGGGGTTTGCGAAAAGGCGTGCTCCAGGGCCTGGAACAGGGCGGAGGACAGGGGAAAGAGCGCCATCCGGGTCAGTGCCGACGGCCAGGGGGGCTATACCATAGCGGTCTGTGACCAGTGCGGCGCCTGCATGGTTATGTGCTCGCGCCTGGCGTTGCAAAGAGCGGACAACGGCGTGGTGCGCCTGGACAAGAAAAGCTGCGTGGGCTGCCTGGTCTGCGTCGGCGAGTGTTCGCGTGATCACATGCGCTGGCACGACGACCTGCCCGCGCCCTTTAAGTGTATCGCCTGCGGCCTGTGCGCGGGGCAATGCTCCAGCGGGGCACTGACAATCGTGGAGGGTTGATTTTGAAGGCTAAGCACGAGGTATTGGCAACCTATACATACGAACCGGCCGCCATAGAGCGCGGCTATAACAACCGCAGCCTGTATATCAGCGTAGGCGGGGATTTTGACGTCAGCAAGCAAGACCCCCTCACCCATAGATTGCACGGCGCGCGTAACATCGTGATCGGCGAAAAGGCGGTCACGGACTTCATGAAGGAGAAGTTCACCGGCGGCAAGGGCTTCGACCTCTACCACCTGTGGAAGGCCGTCCGGGGTGATACGCACTGGAACGCGCCCGAAAACGACATCGTGATCTCTCCTGGACCGCTTGCCGGGATCACGCAATATCCGGGCGCGGGAAAATCGCTGGTCTGCTGCGTTTCGGCGCTCACGAATTTGCCCATAGACAGCAATGTGGGGGGGCATTTCGGCCCCTTCCTCAAATTCGCGGGCTTCGATATATTAGAACTGCAAGGCAGGTCCGAGGAAGAGCTCATCATTTTCATCGACGGCAACGCGCACACGATCAGCATCGAAACCGCGCCGGAGGAAGCCGTGGACAGCCACATCCTATGCGAGCAGCTCTATGAAATGTACGCTGAGAATCAAGAGGATAAACAGAACATTTCGATCATCGCCAGCGGCCGTGCCGCCGAAAACGCGCTGATCGGCATGCTGAACTTTTCGTTCTGGGACAAGCGACGGGGCTGCGTGCGCCTGAAGCAGGCTGGGCGCGGCGGCATCGGCACCGTGTTCCGCCACAAGAAAATCAAGGCCGTGGTGATACGCTATCGCGGCGTACACGGCGACCTCAACCATCCGGCCAACAAAAGCCTTCTGAATGCTGCGGGTGTCCGCATGCACAGGGAGATCGCGCAAAATGACAGCCTGCAAAACAATATGCGCAAAATCGGCACGGCCAATATCATCGACGTGATGGACCGGTACGACCTGTTGCCCGTGCACAACTTCCAGTTCGGCAGCCACCCGGATACGGCGAAAATTTCGTCTCAGGTGTTCATCGAAAAGTATGTGACGCAGAACGTGCCGGACGGCTGCTGGCACGGTTGTTCCCTAAGCTGCGCCAAGGCGGTTGACAATTTTGAACTGCGCACCGGCCCTTATAAGGGCAGCAGGGTCTGTGTGGACGGGCCGGAATACGAAAACGCCGCCGCTCTGGGCTCCAATGTGGGCTGCTTCGACCCGCACTGGATACTGGAGGGCAATTTCTACTGCGACACCTACGGCCTGGATACCATTTCCATGGGCACCATGACAGCCTTCGCGATGGAGTGCTACGAGCGCGGCCTGATCAACCTGGACGACACGGAGGGCCTGGACCTGCGTTGGGGCAACGGCGAGGCCGTACTGGAGCTCATGCACCAAATGGCGGAGGGCCGCGGCTTCGGCATGATACTCGGCAAGGGGGTGCGGCAGATGAAGCGCATTTTCGCCGAGCGCTTCGGCAAGGCGGGCGAGCCCTACTATGGCGACGACCCAGTCTGCCCCCATACCAACGGGCGCCCCTGGATCAAAATGACCCCGGAGCAGGTCAGGGACATGGAAGACTTCGGCATGGAGAACAAGGGCCTGGAGTACTCCGAGTACCTGATGAAGGAGTCCCTGGCGCAGCAGGCCGGCTATGCCCTGTGCAACAAGGGCCCACAGCACGACGAGGCCTGGCTGATCTTCATGGACATGGTGAACAACCAGATTCCCACCTTCGAGGACAAGGCGGAGGCCCTGCACTTTTTCCCCATGTTCCGAACCTGGTTCAGCCTGCTGGGCCTGTGCAAGCTGCCCTGGATCGACATCGCCCCGCCGGACAACAAGTACACCGCGGAACCGGCCAAGATCCCCGGGCATATACAGAACTATATCGATATCTACGAGGGCGTGACCGGGGAGCGGCAAACGGAGGCGTCCATCGTGCGGCAGAGCGAGCGCGTCTATACCTTCCAGCGCATCTTCATCCTGCGCATGGGCAGCGGCCGGCGCGAGCACGACGCCCCGCCTGCCCGGTCCATCGGCCCCATCACCGTGGGCGAATACCTCTCGCGCGCAGAACGCTACGACAAGCAGCTGAAAGAGCGGATTGGTGTGGACCCGGAGGGCAGGAGCACCCAGGAAAAAATCGAAATCATCATGAACTATCGTTTCGAGCAATATTGGCGGCTGGTGGACGCGGCATACAAGCGCCGCGGCTGGACGCCGAACGGTATCCCAACACTGGAAAAGCTGAGAGAGATCGAAATGGATTTGCCGGAGCTGGTTGACGTTGTACGCCCTTACTTGAAAGAAGAAGGATATTGGCCTGATGAAACAGTCGATTGAGTTGAACCACCGCCAATATCCTTGGCGTAAAGGCACCACCGTAAGCACTTTGATGGCGGAGAATCATTTTGATTACAGCTATATCATAGTGAAAATCAACGGGGCAATCGTTGAGGAAGAGGCGTGGACAGGAACCGCCGTCGCTGCCGGGGACGAGGTTGAGATGATCCATGTTTTCGGCGGCGGCTAACCTGATCAATGCGGACGTGTATACATGCATCAATACTGCCTTGACAGCCTCTCCCGCGCCTCCTCCCGGCTGATCAGCCCCGCGTTGCAGTCGGACATCACCTGCACGTCCTTGTCGTTGAGCTTGTAGAGCCGCAGCAGCGCCAGCATGATGACGCCGCCTATGGCGGGCACCAGCGCATAGGCCAGCCACAGGCCGCCCAAGGCCTGCGGGCTCTGCGTCGCGCCCATTTCGCTCAGCGCCGCGAAGCTGTCGGCCTGGTAGGACTGGAAGCCGAACAGGCCGATCAGCAGCAGGGACAGGGGTGCGGCGATGGTGCCGGTCAATTTGGCGGAGAAAGTCTGTATCGCGAAGGTGATGCCCCGCGCGTCCGTCCCGGACTTGAATTTTCCGTATTCCGCGCAGTCCGGCGTGAATAGGAAGGCCAGGAAGACCGGGAAGGCCAGGGGGATCGCGCGCAGCACGCTCAGCGCCAGGAACAGCGCCGTGTTTTTGTAGCCCACGAAATAGATGATAATTCCAATGACGGAAGCAATTGCGCTGCCCCAGAAATACAACTTGAATTTGTCGACCTTCTTGATGATCCTGGGCATAAACACCGCCAGGATCACTGCGGGGAACATGATCAGGGCGCCCAGCAGCAGGTTGTACATCTCATTTCCGAACAGGTAGTAGGCCACAAATATGCCTAGGCCGTTGGCGGTGTTCAGGCAGCCGTTGAGTACAAACGAGCCGTAGAAGATCAGCAGGTACTTGTTCTTGCCCAGGTAACGGAACATCTCGCGGAAGGTGAAGGTCTCCTCTTTTTCTGACTCGTCGTAGTTGCGCTCCTGCCCCCGGAAGCTGATGGGCGCCATTGTCAACAATGCGATCACGGAGCAGATGATGGCCGTCGTCGTATAGGACAGGCCCACCGTCTGGCTGACCAGGAATGTCCCCAGCCCATAGGCCAGCGCATAGCCGCCGCCCACATAGAGCTTCGCGTAGGACATGATCGCCGTGCGCTCCTGCAGATTGTTCGTCATGGTCGTGACAAGGCCGTAGATTGGGATGTCGCACAGGGTGTAGGCCGTATCCCACAGAACATACGCCACTGTCAGCCAGACGAGCTTTGCCGCAACCGGCAGATTCGGTATCGCGAACATGAGCACGGTCGCCGCCGGGATGAAGGGCAGCGAAATCTTCAGCCAGGGGACGAACTTCCCCTTCTTAAATTTGATCTTGTCGAAAATGCCGCCGAAGACGACGTCGTTGACGGCATCCCAGCCCTTTATGACCAGCAGCACCGGCGCCGCCATCACGGGGCTGATCCCCTGCATCGTCAGATAGACCGCCAGGAACGTGGTCACCAGCGCGTAGATGATGTTTTGCCCGAAGAGGTACAGGCCATAGTCCCGCCGCTCGCTTTTTGTGGTCATCCAGCCTTCCAACGCTGTTTCCCCCAATATGTTAGATTTGATAGGTCGATTTCGCCGTGAATTTCAGTACGATGGTCGCAGTCCCGACAACATACAGCCGCAGCGGGCCGGTGGCCTCCTGCGTAAAGGAGCACTCCGCCGCTTGGATCGCGCCGCTCTCCAGATCAATGGTCACCAGCAGCTTGCCATTGCTCAACGAAAATTTGTCGATGGAGGCCGTGTAGGACATCCCGTCGGCCGCAAGGGTCAGCAGCATATCAATTTCGGTCCAAGTGAGATTGCCGGCATAGCCCGCGTGGCCACCCTGCATGGACTGGTCCGCCGTGGCGGGCTTCAGTTGAATTTCATATGTAGCGAGGCGCCCCTCCTGCTTTTTCAGTGCCGCCGAGGACACCTGCGCGTCGGTGAGCCTTACGAGGCCATGCGCCGTTGGCTCTCTGTCCCGGTAGTTCCGGTAAAGTGGGTTCATGGTGTCCAGCGTATCAATGTCATCCTGGCGGAACCCGGCAATTTTGACGTCCGTAAACTTGGCCGTCAGGACGTCCCAGCTGTACAGTGTCCTGGTCAGGCCGCCAGATTTCGCGAGGGCGCCGTTATACAGCACAAGTATTTCGGCTTTGCCAATGGGCGCTTCCAGCCCCTCGCCTGTGCCTGCTTCACCGGCGATTGTTGTCGCCACATCGATCGATATCGCCTCGTTTGATGTCGCTTCGCCGGTAACGCAGATGTATTCAGACTCTTCCTCTGCCGCCGCTTCCATCACAAACCCGGTTGTTGTCTCAGTTGTGATCTCCGGCGTGCCGCCGGAACCGCAGGCCGCAAGCATAAACACCAGCATCCCGGCCAGAGCCAACGTGATGATCTGTTTCATCAATGACCACCCCTTTACGAATTTTCTTTATTCATATTGTACAGTAATTTTATTGGCACGTCAAGAGATTTATGCACCGTTGTCCCGTTTGTGCGCCGCGGATGGGGTGAGCTTCACGATCCCGTCGATTTGTACCGACGCAGGCCCAGCCTAAAAAACGCATAGCTCGGCGCTATAAACAGCAGAGCGATCAGCGGTGTGAGCATGTAAAGGATGCCCTGCTCAATGCCCAATAGATACAGCAGCGGGTAATACTGAAACAGCGCCAGCGGAACGACATACGTAAGGAACCGCAGCACCTCCTTGCCATATATCACGTAAGGATAGCGCCCGAACTCGCGCCCCCCATGGGTGAGGATGTTCATGAATTCCAGGCCCTCCACGGTAAAGAAAGAAAAGGCGGCGTAGATGAGATACAGGGCAAAAAACACCGCGGCGCCGCAGGAGACCATCAAAACCAGCGTGATAATCCTGTCCCAGGTCCAGGCGACGCCGCTGCGCGGTATCGCGTAGCAAAAGACGAAGACGGCCTGTATGAGTATCCCCAGCCGCGCGAACTCCATCTGCGAGGCCAAAACTTGAAAGATGATATTCCTGGGCCGCACCAGGCAGCGGTCGAACTGGCCGTTGCCCAGCAGGCGCGGGAAGACGTCGAAGCCCCGGGCAAATGTCTCCGACAGCGCGAACGACATCGTCGTAACCGCTGTGCACAGAAGCACCTGGCTGAGGGTGAAGCCCTCGATCTCGTTGAAGCGCAAGAACATGAACCACACGCCGGCCACAGTTGCAAACGCAATAACAATTCTGCCGAAAATGTTCAGCAGAAACGTGGCCTTGTATTGCATCTGGCATTTCAGGTTGATCGCGAAATATTTTAAATATAGCCGCATAACTCACCCTCCCTGTGCGACAACGCGTTTGAGCGAGCGCCGCATCAGCAGTTTCCCTCCAAGCAGCATGACCGCAAACCAGAAGACCTGCAAGGCAATGCTCCGGACAGCGTCCATCCCGGCGATGTCTCCGCTGTAGATACGCAGGGGCATATTCTGCATGGCCGCGAAGGGAAGCAGCTCAACGACCCTGCGTATGGGTTCGGGGAAGAACGGCAGCGGTATGTATCCCCCCGCAAAGAAATCTGCTGTAACCGCGAAAATCGCGTTGTAGCGGGACATCGTGTAGAAGGTGGATATGTTGTCCAGCTGGCAATACGAGGTGACCACAAGCAAGCCCAACGGAACGGATATGGCGGACATGGCCAGTTGAAACAGCGACGGCGGCGGCGTCATGCGAAAGGGGGGCGGGAGGATGAAGGCAACAATCAGCACAGGGAGGCAGCGCAGTGCAGTGCGCGCAACCCGGCCGGCGGCGTTTTCGACGAACCAGCGGTTGTAGATACTCATGGGGCGCGCAAGGTCGTAGGCGATATTGCCGCTGACGATGGACTCCATCGCGTCGCTGTTGCCGCCATAGGGCGCGAACAGGTGCAGCAAGGCCTGCTGTATCCATATGTACGAAACCAGGTGCGGGAACTCCATGGGGAAGGCGGCAGGGTTGGCGCGGTAGAAGGCCCCGAAAGCAAGGATCTCCATGAAGCCCCAGGCGAACTGCGTGGCAAGCCCCGCCAGCGCCGCCGCGCGGTACTGCAGGCCGTTGATGAAGCGTATACGAAATAAAGCGATATACTCTTTCATATCTGGTATTCCTTGTACAGCGCGGCGACCATCTCTTCGGCGGTGATGTCGGAAACCGAAACGTCCGTCAATTCTGTCTGTGAAGCAAGATGCGTGATGGCCTCGGATACCGGCAGGATGGATGGGTCGAGGACGAGGACCATGCGGCCCTCCTTCGCCTCAGACAGCACCATGCCCCCGCAGATTTCCGGCACGCCGCCGCCATATTCAATGACAAGCGTTTTGCGTTCCGATGAGCGCTTCTTCAGCTCGGCCAGGCTGCCGTCTAGGAGAATCCTGCCCTTGCCTATGAGCAGTATCCGCTCGGTAAGCGCCTCGATGTCCTGCATATCGTGCGTGGTCAGGATTACGGTCGTGCCGTGCTCGGCATTTTGCTTTTTAATAAACTGCCGCACCGCGATTTTCGATACGGCGTCGAGGCCAATCGTGGGCTCGTCCAGAAACAGCGTGCGGGGGCTGTGCAGCAGCGACGCCGCGATCTCGCAGCGCATGCGCTGGCCGAGGCTCAAGGAGCGCGCCGGCGTTTTCATGATTTCGCCCAGGTCCAGCAATGCAGTCAGCTCGTCCAGGTTTTGCTTGTATCGATATCCCTCAACTTTATAGATATCGCGGATCAATTCAAAACTGTCGATGACCGGCACATCCCACCAGAGCTGGCTGCGCTGGCCGAAAACGACGCCGATTTCGCGCACATGGGTGACGCGATCCTTCCAGGGGACGCGCCCGTTGATTTCGCAGGCGCCGCTGTCCGGCGTCAAAATACCGCACATGATTTTGATGGTGGTGCTTTTTCCCGCGCCGTTCGGGCCGATATAGCCCACCATTTCGCCGTCTTGGATGGTGAAATTCACATCGGTCAGCGCGTGGATAAGCTCATATTCGCGCGAAAAAAGCGCCTTGACGGCGCGGCCAAACCCTGCCTGCCGCTTGGCGACACGGAAGGTTTTGTTGATGCCCTCGAGCGCAATCATCGATGATTCCTTACCCTTCGTGAAAAATAGTGCAAAAAATTATAACACGGTGGCTGTGGGGAGTCAAACGGAAACGCAAAAAAACACCAACGCCGCCGGGCGTTTCGCGATGTG
>Ga0082212_10008843_pt1 | contig 13076 bp, 12 predicted proteins | sample TergutNt197P3_FD_71548 | JGI IMG/M metagenome (GOLD analysis project Ga0082212, IMG submission 71548) | Neocapritermes taracua P3 segment gut microbial communities from Petit-Saut dam, French Guiana - Nt197 P3 | ecosystem: Host-associated > Arthropoda: Insects > Digestive system > Gut ... | reverse complement strand
CAAAAAGAAAGGCAGGCCCTGTAGCCCTAACATTCCGCAAAAGGTTTTTTAAAAAACGCAGCAGCACATTGCTGTCAAGGTCGCGGTTTTTTGCCTCGCCAAAGCCGGTAAAATTGAAATACGTGCGTTTTTTAAAAAAGAAGCGTACCAAAAGCCCCGCAGTTATACCGCAAAGAAAACAACTGATAAAACGGATAACAAGGGCGGCTTTTCCCAAAGCGGCGCTGTAAAGCAAAAGCTGGGGATTAAGCAGGATGGAACTCATCATAAAAGCGGCAAGCCAGTCTTCTTCCATTCCTTTTTCGGCAAAGGATGCACAGATGGGAATAGTCCCGTACATACAAAGGGGCGATGCAATGCCAAGAAGAGACGCCGGTATAATTCCCAGCAATCCCATATCCTTGCCTTGCATGGCGGCAAACAGAGCGTGAATTTTTTCCTTGCCGAAAACCGAGATGAAGGAACCAATGAACATTCCAAACACCCAGTACAATACTATCTGCGAGAACTGTATGGAAAAAAAATACCAAAAGTAAATAAACTCTCTGGTGAGAATTTCCAAAACAAGCTCTACAATCTAATCAGTTCGTAGGTCTGTTTGCCCAGACCCATTCTTTCGGCGTAGATTACCTGATGGGTTCCGCCCCGTGATTCTATGCGCTGAACAAGCTCTCGCCGTTCATCTTCAGGCCTGGCGTAGATTAAATCCAGCGAGGCTTTTTCCAGAGCAACCGGATCGGTACTCGCCAAAACGCCAATGTCAGGCATAACTGGTGCGCCTGCACGAGCGCTGCAATCACAGTCTACCGACATATTATTCAGTATGTTGATGTAGAGCATCTTGCCGGGTTTTGCGTTCATAAGTGCCATGTTGTATTCGATAACTTTTTCAAAAAAAGCTTCGCCGGTAGTAGAAAACATGGCGCCGCCGGGATCGCTATGAATCGCCCGCTTTCCTTCCGGCGTGGCAATGCCGATAGCCAGGTTTTTAAAAGTCCCTCCGAAACCTGCCATGGAATGCCCTTTAAAGTGAGCCACCGAAATAATCCAATCGTAGTTCATAATGTTTGAACCTAACAACGCTTCTGTAAGATGCTTTCCGTTATTTATGGGAAGCTTTACCGTTCCTTTCGCATCAAGAATGTCCACCGGTGCATAAGTAAAGCCGTGATCTTTTGCCGCCTGAAGATGGCTTGCAGTATCGCCTCGTCTGCCGCCGTAAGCGGTATTGCTGTCCACAAAACTGCCCTTTACGGCAGCCGTCAGATCCTGAAGCAATTCCGGCCTTAGGTAATTCTTGTTGCCCGGTTCACCCATGTGGAGCTTTATGGCAACATTGCCGGACACATTAACTCCCAATGCCTTGTAAGCAGCAAGTATTCCTCCGGCACTTATGTCAGCGGTGTAATATACCTTGGAACCTCCTGCCTTTTCGGTAATGGGAAGCGCTGCCCCGGAAGCCGAATCGCGAAAATGTGATTCCGTCTGAGTGCTTTTTTTAATTACACCAGCGGTGCCAATCAAAACACCAATACAAACAATTACAACAGTAATAATAATTAGTCTTCCGGCTTTCACAACAACCTCCTAAATAACCGGCGCCACAGACGGCACCGAAAAACAACTATCCGAGACTGTTCCAAAACTTCAGTTTTTGGAACAGCTACCTTAGATTTATGGTTTACTCTGCAAACTGGATCGACACGGATGCCCTCCGGTATGTTAAGATACCAAAAGCATACCGCAGAGAATAAATTATCAATTGACGTTTTTTATCATTTTTTGCCTCGCCGCCAAACGTCCCTAAGGGACGTATACCGGTGCTTACAAAACAATGGCCCGTTTTACTTCAACAGGAAACACGCCAAACAGGCGTTCCAGTGAATCCTCTGGTTTATACAAAGTTCCCGCTTTCCTGTTGTACGTATCGATTACCAAAGTCATCTCATCTTTGTCTTTTGAAAAAACAGCGGATGAATAGGCTGCCCTGAATAAGCTCTTTTCGGCCAATTGGGAAGTAGAAAGCGAGCCGTATCGTTTTTTTGCCTGGCCGTCTACCACCGCCACAGGGCCGTCGTAGCCGATGGTAAAAATAAAATCTGTGCGAGAAAGCATTATGCAACCGCTGAAAAATCCGCTTTGGAAGCGCCGCAGAGCGGACATACCCAGTTATCGGGAATATCGCTGAAAGCAGTGCCCGGTTTAATTCCCCCGTCAGGGTCTCCGATTTCAGGATCATACACATAGCCGCAAAGATTACAGACATATTTTTCCATTGTTTTGCTCCTGGTTCCAGTATATGGCATTTATCGTTAGCCGTAAAGCTGGTATTGTTTTCATCCAGTCAGTGTTTAATCGTGCAGCCTTTCATCATTTGTCCATAGCGCTTCCATTGTCGGGTATACGCCATAATGCATTTGGTCCGTTAACGCCATCAATGTTTCGGGCTCGTCAATGTGGCGTTAAAACCGGAAGGCGAATGATACCCCTACCCCGGCAATGTAAGGGTACCCCGCACGGATAGAAGGTTCTATATACCAGCGTTCGCCCAGCAGAAAACGCCAACCTGCAGCAATACCTGCGGAAAGGGAGCCTACTTCGGCAGGAGTATATACGCCTTGTTCGTGGTTATAGATACTCGCTCCGGCATTAAGCTGAATAAAAGGGCCGGTACAGACATTGGCGCCCAGGAGGTAAAAACGCATAAAAGCGGTTATTTCCATTGTGTGAATGGTTTCGGTATCAATGGCATAGAGGAAGCGCGCTCCAATAGCAACTCCGTTGCCTGCGCCCAGAGCAAAACCACCTCCAAGAGAAGGGCCTTTCCGGCTGTACCCAACAATTTCCGCCAAAGGAGCAAAAAAGAAGTCTGTCTTTTCGGTAGTTTGAGCGTGGGTTAAAACAGCAGAAAGAATTATAAATAGAACAGTAAAAGCGCGTTTACAAAAACCAAGATAAACCTGCCTGTTTTTTTGTGTTTTAAGCGCGGCTTTCATAGTGAATATAATCTTCCAATAAGGAAAGATACTTGTCAAGAACCCGGCAGGTTGCAGAATTAAAAAGTCCGAACTGGGCGGACAGAGGCCTGAGAACTTCCTTTGCCGATGGTACCCGGACCATACATGCCGGCGTAGCCATTGGCAATCCCATACACGAAAATACTGCTACCGATTTCCTGAGACGATGACCAAAGATATTTAACAAGAAGCTTTAGGACGAAACGACCGCCCCTGGAGGTTAAATGATTAACTATAGCGTTAATTCCCCAGCAGCGGCCGGTATTCCTGTTCGTAGCGTTTAATCTGCGGATTATCCGGCGCAATGGCAAGGGCTTGCCGCAGGTAATAGACTGCGCGTCGTTCATCCCTCTTACGGTGGTATATTTCAAACATTGCTATTAATGCATCCAGATTTCGCGGATCCTCAAAAAGAGCCGAACGCAGATCATTCAATATTACATCCTCGTCGTTGCGGGTACGGGAACGCAGGTAATAGTACCGGCTTTTTCGCACGCCTCCGGGGGCCAAAGCACTATGTTGATCGATAATGCGCGCCGCTTCTGTTTGTCTTCCCGTATCAATAAGCGACAGTACATAGGCGATAACCGCTTCATCCGAAGGGTTATCCCGGTTGTACAGTTCACGGGCATGGGAGAGTGCGGCAGCATTGTTGCCCAATGTACGCTCCGTTTTCCATGCATTATACAAATCATCGTTGTTCCTGCTATGAACAGGAAGTCTGTCCAGATAAGCCTTGGCTTCGTGCCAATTTTCCCGGGTTATGCTGTCTGCGGCAGCAAGCGACAGCGCTTCGGGGGCAGCATTCGTTGTTCCCAGAAAACGGTTCAGAATCGCCCTGCCTTCATCAACATCTTCCCTGCGGCTCGATTCCATAAGCAATGATGCAAGGTACACGGCTATTTCAGCATCGTTCGGATCGGAACGGATCAGCGGACGAAGCAGATTAATTGCCCCTGTACGGTTACGCAGCCCTTCCGCCATAAGCCGGGAACGCAGAAAGATATACTGCCGGTTGGTGCTGTCTATGCCTGCATAGATATCCAGCGGCTGCTGGGCTTGCTGATAAAGGCCCTGTTCCAGCATTACGCCGGCACGGAGCAGCAGAAATTCACCGTCCCGTGCACTTTGTCCAAGTACCGAATTAATCAATGTGCCGGCCTGCTGCCAGTTCCGCTGTGTTACATAAAGCCGTGCCTGTTGTTTTCGTATACTCAGGTTGCCCGTGTACCGTATCAAAAGATTGTTCAACAGTGTCAGGGCTTCGTCATATTTGCCCTGAGCCTGTAATATCCTGGCAAGTCCAAGTTCAGCCGGATAACACCCGCTCTCCAGCGCCAATACCCTCCTGTAGGCAGTTGCCGCCTGGGTATAGTCGCCGGTTTTTTCCAATACAAATCCCCGGAACAGAGGAGGCAGTACCGAGGCGGCGTTCAGCCGGGCGGCACGTTCCAGAAAAGGCAGAGCGGTTCGTAATCTATCCGTATTAATCTGAACAAAAGCGTCTTCGGTATAACAGGCAAGAAAGGGAAGAACATGCTCCAGAAAATCCCTGGAAGAGCCGGAAGGGTTTACAAAATTACCCTGCTGTACCTCGCGGATAATCCTGCCGTAGACAGAGCCTGCTGTCGGGTCTGCACCGGGAAAGTCCAAATCAGGATAGATCAACCTGACAATTGCCGCTGCGGCAGCGCCCAGCGCCCTGCCCTCTTCGGAAGATGCAAACCCGTAGTTCTCCATTAATTCCGCCGCACTAAGGAGTGAAGCCGGAGATCCCAGCTCAATCTGGTAACGCATTTCTTCCATAGAAGGTACTGTTACAGCGCCGTGAGAAACAACATCCCCGGAAACATTAGTGCCGGGCTTGGGACCGGAAGAACAGGATACAACAAGAATACAAATCAGAAAAATGGCTGGATAAGCCGGTTGATCACGGAGTATCATCCCCGTTCCCGGCCTTTCCTTTGGAGCTTAGGGAAAGGAGTACCAAAATAATCCCTGTTACTACCAAGACCAGGGGCCACCAGGTAATGATAAAACGATTGAACGAAAAAGGCGCTACTTTAAAGGAAAAGATCAAAAGAATACAGCCCAAACCAATAAAAGCTACTGCAGGTATCAAGTAACGATAACTAACGTAGTGATAATGACGCCATCCTGCGGGAACCAGGGCAAGCCCGGCAAAAACAGACAAAAATGGCCATCCTTCCTTCAGGGAAAAAGGAATAATCTGAAGGGCGGAAAGAAACAAAAAACTCCCAATAAGGATAAAAAAAGAAGCAAAAAAAAGATATACCGCCCTTTTGTTAAGTTTAATGGCAAAAACGGCAAAAACAGCGCCGATAATAACAAAAAGAAAGGACCATAATACAGACAGCCGGGAAATACCGGTCATGGTCCCCAAAAGAAAGGTAATACCAAGGAGCATGAGCAAAAGACCGGCTATAAAAACAATATGAGCGGCAACACGATACATTTTAGGCATATATTAATAGTATACCAAGACTCTCTATCCCTTGCCAATGGGATTTGCCCATGATAAAATCGCCGGTAAGAATGAAAGTAATTTTGCTTATATTTCTTTTGTGCATTATTCCTTCCTTTATTTTTGCGGAAGAACTGGTAAATTATCTCCTGGATGAATTTGAGCATGTAACTATCATCCCTGATGAGCCTGTTACGCGGCCTTTGCGTCAGCTGCGTTTTAACCATCCTTTTGCTTCGGCACTACACAAAGAAGCCCCTGTACTATTAACGATTACCGGCATTGACGAATCGCTGACTCAAAAATTTATAGATCAATTCACTACAAAAGGCGGAAAAAAATTTCTTGCTTCTATAGTACAGCGAAGCGGTCCGTATTTAACTTTTATCAGAAACGAGATAGAAAGGCGGGGTTTGCCCCATGAATTGATTTACCTCCCCATAATTGAGTCGGCATATTCGGCAGATGCAGTAAGCCGTTCCGGGGCCATGGGACTTTGGCAATTTATGCGGATTAGCATTGGTCCCCACGATATGAAAATAACCGAATGGATGGACGAACGGCGGGACTTCTGGAAATCCACTATTGGCGCTCTGGATAAACTGGAAAAAGAATACAAAATGGTAGGAAGCTGGGAACTTGCCCTGGCAGCCTATAACGCGGGTATCGGAACGGTACTTAACGCGATGAAAAAACACCCCGGAGCGGATTACTGGGAACTGTGCAGACTTAAGGCTTTTAAAAATGAAACGATCAATTATGTGCCCAAACTCGTTGCAGTATCCTGGATATTATCCAACCCGCGCCGTTACGGAATGGAGACGGAATGGCCGGAGGATCCTCAGTGGACGAGGATTCCCGTAGACCGTTCGGTGGATCTTTCACTTGTTGCAGAACATGCAGGACTGACCGGTTTTGATTTAAAGAAAGCCAACAGGGAACTGACTTACGGGATCACTCCCCCCGATACAGCGTATCACATTAAAGTCCCTGCGAAATTTGCCCCGGCAATTGTATCGGTACTGGAAGATCCGGAACTGACTTTGATCAAGTACTACTTCCATATAATACGTTCGGGAGATACGCTTTCGGGAATTTCACGCCGTTACGGAATTACCGAAAGTCAAATCCGCAGTAACAACCCGGGACTCCATGAAAGGAGCCTTAAAGTCGGTCAGCAGCTTATCATTCCTGTTTTAAAAGATACCAATGTTACCGCAGCAGCGCCCAAACAGGAAAGTCCGCAGCAAACAACACCTGCAACACCTATAACAACGCAGGAATCACCGGTAATTACATCAGCCCAGCAATCATCTGAAACAGGAGTTGTATTTACCGGAACTCATTTGGTAAAACGGGGAGAAACAATCTGGTCAATAGCCCGGGCTTACAATGTCAGACCGGAAACATTGGCACAGATCAACAATATGGGACTAAACGATGTCCTTCGGGTAGGGAGTACCTTAAAAACACCAGGTATGCAGTGAAATTACATTTATTTATACTTATGCTTTGTCTGCTTTCGTTTAACCTTTATGCCCAGGAAATAAACATTTCCGGTATTTTGCAATGGGAGCGGATGGAGTTTAACGCTATTATTACCCTTAACCTTCAGAAGGCGGGGATTAAGCTTCCTGCCGGAAGATCCCAGGCGGAAGCATTGCTGGAAGACGAATTACCTGAATTAATGCGGCCATTTATTAATGAGATTCAGGCCGATTCTTCCTCCACCATAGCAGACCTGATAAACAGAGGTGAACTTTCCCATACCACTTTTTTGGAAAAAGTTCACAGCATGCCGCCTGCACTTACTCCGGATCTTTCTTCTATTTTTGCACGATATTCGGTAAACCTTATAAGTCTTGGCGCCGACCTGATACGTCATTCCCGGCCGCAGAGGATCAGCCCTCCCCTGATACCTGCCCATGTACGGGATTATACCGGGATTATCATTATTGCCGACGAAAACCTTCCTGTTCGCGGCAAATCATCTTCCGCTTTTCTGCTTCCCTGTCTGTTCCCGAAAATCTGGGACAGCGAAATGAATCTGATTTTTGAACGGAATATGATCGATCCGCAAATTGGCCGAAGCAAAGGACTGGTCAGGTATATCAGCCGCGAAAGCATTTACCGTGCCGTGCCGTCCGCTATGGACGAGGAACTTGTAAAACTTGTCGGAGACAACCCCCTTAGAATTTATGCACGCGGAGTTTTCGGAGCAGTTCCCACCGACCCGGTAATCGACAGGGAAGACGCCCTTCTGATTCTGTCCACCGAAAACAACCGCCGGCTCCTCCTGGAAGGACGTATAGCCATAGTGCTTGATAAAAAAGAATTAAGTAAAACTGTTCCATAGAATAATGCTTACTACAAAATTATTATGAAACTCTAGGAATTATATTTAACAACTTTTCTCTCATTCAATAAAAGGATGTGTTTAAGAAAGAATTTGCGCCCCGGAAAGTTGATTTGCCAATTTTTTGTCAAATGTCAAAAGAGGTGCGGTTCCTGTCTTTCTTGCCAGAACTTCAAGGTAGCAATCAATAAATGAAAGCTTGTGATGCCCGGTATATATGGGGAGAACTTCAATGAACAGCTCACGGTTACATAGAATCGAATCTTTTTCGATAACCACTTTCACTGCCTTTTCAATAGTTTCTCTGCTTATTTTCTTTAGTTTCTCAAGGACAAAAATAGTTTCAATCAGCGCCGCATCAGCCACTGTAATGCTTTTTCCAGAATTGATGAGAGTAGTTACCAATGCTGTTTGTTCCGGCACATCATCCAAAAGCCAGCGCAAAAGACAATTGGTATCAAGACTCGGCATAACGTTCCCTGACGTGGGCTTCCCAACCGTCGCCGGCTACAGCTATTACTGCCGAGGTTCCTTTTTCGGTCATTTCCTTTTGCAAAAGCTGCCTGACATCTTCAATTGTGCCAGTTGGTGTGAGCCCAGAATCGCTTTGGTCTTTTTTAATTGGAGCAGGGATGTTTATTTCGATTCGCGCTTTTACACCTGTCGGGATCGAATGGGGCAATTCAAGAGAAATTCGATAATCAGCAGGAATATCAACAATTTGCTCTATGGTCATAGCTATAGTATACCGCCACATGAAATGGAAAACAAGAAGATTGAAAACAGTTTTCAGTCTTAATGTAGTGTTCCTGTGCCGCGCCGTCTGAGTGAACTCTTTTAAGAATAATCATATCTCTGCATTTCAGTATGGTATAGTTGATATCACCGCCGTTTCAGCCGCTTCTTTAAGTCCCAGATTTTTTTCCGTGTTTTTTCTGCGGTTGAATACAGCGCTTTTGTTACAGGACGGCAGGTATAATCCCAAGTCCCCGGCCGGTGAATGATTTTTCCGCCAACAAAGCCGCCTTGTTCCTGGTCGCCCCCAGAAGCAATTATCGTAGTTGAAGAATCTATTGGGGGGCACGCCGTGTTACATTCACCGGTTAAACATGCTCGATGTCTCGCATGCTGATCCTGGGCGCCAATAAAACCTGTCTTAAAACGGTAAAGACCGGCCATGGGATGATTCGGATCATCTTCCGGCGGCTTGGGAGGAATGCCGAACATATCGTAATAACAACAGCCAAAAGCCCTGGCGTCCTGCATTGCTTTCCACTGCAAGGCGTATGGGGCCATAAGGTTTCGTTTATGATTGGAAGATGCTCCATAGAGGTACACGGCTTCCTTGCCGCGGAATAATGTTACAATACCTGCGATATCCTCATTTTCATGAGAAGCCATGTAGAGCCTCACCGCTACGCCGTGTTTTGCCGCTTCCTTAAAAAGCACCCGGTAGTATTCCATATCATGGATCGAAATGCCGTCCCGTTCCGCTGTTTCTTTATATATGTTGTAATAGCTTGCAAGATCACCTCCGCTTGCACAGCCGACGCCGCTGTTTGCGGAAATCGTTTCTGCAGTCAGGCAGCGAACAGTAACACCTTTTTTTCCGGCGAGCCCGATATTGTAACGCCACTTGGATTTCATATTGCCGAGTATTGCCGCTTCATCGGGAACAAGATCAACCAACACAGAATCCGGCGGCTGTACATCTGCGGCAGCCCGGGTAAACGGTTTAATTTTTTGTGACGTTTCGCGTGATTCGCTGTTATTAATTCTTTCAAAAGTTGATGAATCTGTAAACCAGGGAAAATCAAAACGAATTAATGCCGTATTTTTAGGAAGAAAAGTTTGCAGCGTTTCGGCCAGTTCTGCAGCCGCTCTTCGGCTGGATTCTGCATCATAATCCGCAGGAAGTTCCGGCCCCCAGGGAACATAGGCAAAGCCAATCCCAAAACCCAGACGGCGGTACAACACCAACAAGGGAAGATTGACTTTTTCTTTACAGCCGTCCGTTTCTTTCCATTCGGCGTTAAATGCCAAAGCTGTCCAGCCGAAACGGGCTTTAAAGCTTCCCCAAAAATCCGACTGCAAAAACGAAGAAGCGCCGCCGCAAAAAGCAAGTTCAATTGGGTGGAGTTCTACAAGAGTCACTGTTGCTCTCCGGCGTTAATGAACTTCTGCATCGGAAATAATGGAAGTTTTAATTGGCTTTCCATCAAGAGTGAGCGCTTTACCGCCTGCCGTTACAACATGGCCTTCTACCCGGATGGGAATACTGAAAAAAGTATCGACATTTATTTCTTTTGGCGTCTCTGGCACATCAGTACCTTCAAGTAAAACTCTTGTTCCGGACGGGATGCCGGAAGCATCCAGTACTTCACATCGTTCTGCACCGTCAGGGCCGTTATGATCTTCCGCAGCCAGAAGCATTCCCTGACTCATCACTCCGCGGAGTTTGGCAGGTTTTAAGTTGTAAGCAACGATGATCTTTTTATGAAGCAACTCTTCTTCTTTGTAAAAAGGCGCTATGCCGGAAACAATCACCCGTTCTTCTCCCCCAATGTCCAGTGTTTCAATATAGAGTTTTTCTGCATTGGGGTGCCGCTCAACTTTAACAATCTCTGCCACCCGAAGATCCAGAGTAGCGGCAAAAACCGCAGTTATATCCGGCGGAACGTTTTCCTTCCGTTCTTTCTGACTGCCTGAATATGCTTCCCGAAGTGATGCAATTTGATCATCTTCCAGTTTGGTAAAGAGCACTTCGCTTTTTATTGTTTTACCGTCCAGGTCTCCGGCCTTACCCAGGCTGTTCCAATCCAGGAAATCTCCGGCAAGCCGCTCAACATCCTGGGGTGATGAATCAAGCTGAAGGCCAAAAAAAGCAGCAATACGATTTGCGGATTCGGGAAGATAAGGCGACAACAAAACGGCGAGGTCCCGCACCACATGACAAAGATCACGTATTACTGCCGCCGCTTTGGGCGGATCTTCTTTACGGTATTTCCACGGTTCCGCATCCTGAAAAACCTTATTGGCGTAAGAAGACAGTTCAAACACAAGACGGAAAGCATCTCTGAGTTCCGCCCATTCCAGTTTCTCGGCAATGTCTTTTTCAAAGCGCTGCACTGTTTCCCAGGACAATGGGGAACCACCGGCCTCATCGGGAATCTTCCCGTCGTAGTAACGGGTAACAAAGGACAATGTCCGGTTAACAAGGTTTCCCAGGTTTCCGATAAGTTCGCCGTTTACCTTTTCCTGAAAATCCTTCCATAAAAAAAGAGCATCTGCTTTTTCGGGCCGGTTGTAAAAAATATAAAAACGCCAAACATCGGCGGGAATTCCCGTCTCCATAACATCGGTGCCAAAAACACCAATGCCTCTCGTTTTCGAGAATTTACCGCTTTCATAGTTAAGGTATTCTGAACTGGACATATGATGAAGCATAGTCCATTTTTCACCGCTTCCCAGCAGGGTGGAAGGAAAGATCACCGTATGGAAAGGAATATTGTCCTTGCCAATAAACTGAAACAGTTCGGTTTCTTCAGGACTTCTCCACCAATAATCAAGAAAACTTTTCCAGTCCTTTCCCAGATCCAAAGCATGATTTCCGGTGATTGATATATAGCCAATGCAGGCATCAAACCATACATAGAAAACTTTTTTTTCATAACCGGCACGCGGAACAGGAATACCCCACTTGAGATCCCTGGTAATGGCCCGTTCCTGAAGGCCTCCCTTGATCCATGCGGCAGTCATCTGAATTGCATTTTTTGCCCACTCGCCTTTTACCGATGCTTCATTAAGCCATGTTTCAAGCCTGTCATTAATTTTCGGAAGATTTATATATAGATGACTTGTTGATTTCAATTTTGGTTCATTGCCGCAGGTGGAACAACGGCTTTCTTTTAACTCTGTAGGATCGAGCAGCTTGCCGCAGGATTCGCATTGATCCCCCCTGGCTTCACCATAGCCGCAGTGGGGACAGATCCCCCGCACATAGCGATCGGCAAGAAATCGTTCACAGCTGTTACAAAATAACTGTTCGCTTGTGTTTTCTGTAATGTAACCGTTTTCGTCGAGTTTTTTGTAAAGATGCTGCGTTACTTCGGTATGTATGGGTGTGGAAGTCTTACCGAATTTATCGAAACCTATGGTAAACCATTTATAAATATCGTCATGAATTTTATAGAAGCGATCACACAACTCCCGCGGAGTTATCCCGTCTTCCAGAGCCTTTGTTTCCGTTGCAGTTCCGTATTCGTCCGTACCGCAGATATAGAGAGTTTCATACCCGCGGAGCCGGCAAAACCGGGCAAAAACATCGGCGGACAATACCTGTATAAGGTTTCCCAAATGCGGTACATTATTTACATAGGGCAAAGCGGAAGTAATAAGTCTGCGTTTCATGAAGGTAGTATACAATGAAAAAAAATAAATTACAATTTATCGCTGAGCATCTGTCATATACCGTATCTGCATTAAAACCGGGAAAGGGCGAGGCAGGCGCCCTGGGCTCGAACCTGAAGGAGTCCGACAAATCAGCCTCCTGACTACTTAAACATATAATCGAGTATTGAAAGATCTTATAGCTTTAGCGTTTAAGTAGTCAGGCTTTCTTACCTTTAATACTTCCGTTATTCCGTGGTCTGTTTGCCGGGGAACTTCAGAAGTTCTCGCCAGGACGCCTGCCTCGCCCTTTCCCGGCAATATTCCAGGTCATGGTATGACAGATGCTCAGCAGTAAAATGCCGATTACATCCACCATAAAAACCCCAATATATGGGACGAACTAGCAGGTCTGCTAGATTGCAGTAGCTAAAAATCGTGTAAGTCTTTATCTCATAAGGAATTGGCGTTGCCGGTTCCGTCTAACCTACATTCAAGGAATTTGGGGTGTGTGCTGATATGACAGCAATATCCCAAAAAAGAGGGTTTTATGAGAGCAAAGGCGATTTTTACAGTGTTTGGGCGGAAATTACCGTCCGGAAAGCAGGTTTATTACTACCAGTGCTATGACGAAAAAGGAAACCGGCAATGGGCGAAGTCTACCGGGATTACCAAAAAGACAGAGGCAGTAGCCTACTGCATGAAGCTGTTTAGGGACGGATTGTTAATCCCTGAACAGAAAGTACCGACATTTGCGGAGTTTTCCGCTGGGTGGTGGGATATTGAAACGTGCCGTTACCTAAAATGGCGGCAGCTGGAAGATCCGATG
>Ga0082212_10008842_pt1 | contig 13076 bp, 8 predicted proteins | sample TergutNt197P3_FD_71548 | JGI IMG/M metagenome (GOLD analysis project Ga0082212, IMG submission 71548) | Neocapritermes taracua P3 segment gut microbial communities from Petit-Saut dam, French Guiana - Nt197 P3 | ecosystem: Host-associated > Arthropoda: Insects > Digestive system > Gut ... | reverse complement strand
TTACCGCTTAAAGGAGGGTTAGGATCGGATAGATCAATTTGGTTGCTTAACGTATCCATTGCAAAAGCGCTATTCACAAACCCAAAACAAAACCCTATAAGTGTTAAAGCTACCAGTAAAAACAATAAAAACCTGATCTTTTTTTGTGTGAAAATAATATACATGCTATTTCCCCTTTCATTTATTAATGTGTTATTTAATTCACCTACTTGATTACTTGCGCTTCAATTATTCATAGTTTTATCTATATTTCTATATATAAAGTATTCTTCCTGCCTGTTTAGAAAAAAATGTGGGAAAATGATGTTGAAACAGGTTTTTTTAATTTTGTATTGAATATCTACATCATAGTACAGAAAAGAGGGATAATAGAACGGAGGCTTCATATGTCTATACGGTCTTTTTTACAGCATAACCAGAAAACGGTGATAATTTCCGCTGCCGCGGCACTGGTGGTTATTGGCGGTGTTTTGGCGCTTATTCTGCCCAACCGCCCTGTTGGCGAAGAAGAAACCCCCACAGAGGAAATAATAGCGAACCAGCCGTTGGCAGTTATGGATGCTGAACTTACCATCATCGCGGATAAGGATACGGTATCCGGCATTGATGAAACCAGCGGTTTTATCATAAAAAGCCCTCAGCCAATCAGCCAGGCCGCCTTAGCCAGCCAGCTTTCCATCCTACCTCAAGTAGAATTCACCCTGCAGCAGCGCACAGACAATGAACTATACCTGGAACCTCAAACAGAGCTTGACCCCGACACGATCTACAATATTTTTATTGAAGAAAACGATTATGAACCCCCGCTTTCATGGGCTTTTCAGACCAAAAACCATTTTCGCTTAAGCGGCGCCTTTCCGGCCAACGAAGGCCGGGGGGTACCCATAAACAGCGGTATTGAACTGTATTTTAGCCAAAGCGTAGCGGATATCAGCCAATTTATTACTATTACCCCCCCACTGCCGGCGCGCTGTGAACAGTTTAGCGAAAAAACAGTAGTCTTAGTTCCTTCCGCCAATATGGAATACGCCACGGATTATACTGTTACCCTGTCCGCCGGCTTGCCCAGTCTGGCGGGGGATGAATTGGGAGAGGAGCATAGCTTTAGCTTTAGGACTGAAAACGTCCCTCAACCGGAACGCCCCAGTTATTATTTGTATGCTTTTGATGGTTTGGCGGAAACCTTTACCAGTACGGATCCTATTTATATTAAACTATATGCCAGTAATGTATTTGCCGACGCAGAGGTAAAGATTTCATTATACCGTTACCCTAGCTTTGATGCCTATATGGCGGCACTAAAAGCAGATGTTGAATACATGCCTACGGAAGGGTTAGCAAAAATACTCGAATACAACGACCGTCTATTGATGAATAATGATATGTATTGGAATATCGCGTTTTTGCCCTTACAGGAAAACCCCGGCTTAGGCTGGTATCTGGTAGATATTAAAACCCCTGAAGGCAGCGGCGATACAGATAATCAGCATGCGCAAAAACTACTGCAAATTACCGATATTAGTGTATATTCGCAAACCGCCAATGATCAAACACTGTTTTGGCTAAACGACGCGGCTACCTCTCAGCCGATTGCCGGGGCATCCATAACTGTGGCTGGGCAAAAAGCAACCAGTGACCAAAATGGCTTAGCATTATTGGAGATAGCGCATCAGCTAAACGATGAGTATAATAATCGTAACAACAATAATTACTATGGCTATAATTATTGGGGTAACAATTATAGTTATTATAAATATGAAATTGAAAAAGAGGTACGCATACAACAAGGCGAACAGCAATACGGCGCGTATCTAGATCTTTACAGCAGAAGCAACGAATCTTTAGAAAGGCTTTATTACACATATGTTTATACCGACCGGGCAGCTTACAGGCCGGACGACACCGTGCATTTTTGGGGTATGATTCTACCGCGTACAAGCTTGGCCGTAAGGCCGGACAGTTTGGTGTTTGGTTGGACGGACGGCGGTGAGTATCCTGATGGCGTAGAAATTGAAGTGCGGCCGGACGGCACTTTTCAGGGGGAGATAGAGCTGGAAAAATTTGTTTCCGGCTGGAAATACTATAGTTTTTCTCTGGGAGACAGATATCTGACGGAACTTAGCTTTATGGTCGTCAATTATGTTAAGCCCATTTATACGGCACAATTAAAAACAGATAAAAAGTATTACCGCAAAAATGAAAATATTACGGCCACAGCCAGTGTAAGTTTTTATGACGGCACGCCGGCCGAAGGTTTGGAGTTGAAAATGTCATATGAAAACCGCGACGACGATACAGCGCAGCTTCGTTTAGATGAAAACGGCAGAGGGCAGGCTACTTTTACGCCAAGCACCGGTACTTCCTGGTACCCCAGGTATGATGATATCTATAGCAGAACCTATGGCGCGGAAGATGAAACGCTTTATTCCAGCGTATCCGCTAAGGTTTTCCCCAGCGACTATATGCTGCAAAGCGAGGCCAAGCTGGTTGAAGACGGTTTTATGCTGGAAATAGAAGGCTATAAAATAGATTTTAACCAAGTGGACAGCAATGGCTATTTTGACGGTTATGACAGCCTACGGGGTGCTAGTGCTGACATGCGGGGACAAGGTACACTAACTGAAGTTGTGTATATAAAGCGCAAAACCGGGGATTATTATGATTTCCTCAATAAAGTAACTGTAGAGCGCTTTACTTACGACCGCATAGAAAGTATAGTAGAATACTTTAGTCTGCAAGGTGAAGACGGTCGCTTTACCTCGCCGCTATTCAACTACCCTTATAAAGACGATAATCACTACTATTATTTTGACTATAATTGCGTTTGCCCTGACGGGTCTACTTTAGAGGGCAAATCTTATGTATCAGACTATAATTATAGGTATGATTATGGCCATGATTCAAATATCAAGCAATATAGCTTTAGGAAAGAATCTGCCGCAAGCGCGCTTGCTGCCGAAGCTCAATTCTTTAACCCCCCCAGCAGCAGCTACGGGCTAAATGAAAGGATATATATGCTGCTTTGCGATGAAGAAGATCAAATTCCAGAACAAGGCCGGCTGCTCTACACTATTTTAGGCACTGAGTTGTTTTCTTATGAAACAGTAAACGGCAGCCGCTTCTCTTTTGATTTTAAACCACGCTATGTTCCCAACGCCTTAGTTGTGGGCGCTTATTTCGACGGTAAGCATATATTTAGTGTTTCTTCTAATTATTTTTATTACGATTATGCTGAATATAATGAATTACATTTAAGCGTAAAGCCGGATAAAGAACGCTATCAGCCGGGGGAAGAAGTGAATGTAAAGCTTAGCGTAATGGACCGGCAAGGGCAGGGCAAAGCCGCTAATTATTTATTAAGCGTAGCGGATGAGGCGGCCTTTGCCATTATGGAACAATCTGTAGAGCCGTTATATGAATTATATGAGGAGTTTTATTTTAGCTACAGTCAATACGCTTCCTATATTCAGCCATATGATATCAATTATGGGGCGGAATGCGGTGATGATGGCGGCGATGATAGGGTGCGCAGTGAATTTGTGGATACGGTGGCCTTTATAAGCGGGCAAACCGATGCCAAAGGTGAAGCAACCATAAAGTTTAAGCTGGCGGATAATTTAACCTCCTGGCGCTTAACCAGCATTGCCTTTAGCGAAAGCATAGCGGAAGGCGTGATTATACCTTACGCGGGTAAGGATATTAAAAACATTGAATGCGGCTTGCCCTTTTTCATCAACCAAGTGCTCAATGAAAAATATCTGGAAGGCGACAGTATTGGACTAAGCCTGCGTGGCGCGGGTACGGCCATCCGTAATAGCGATACGGTCAATTATGAAATAAGCCTCAGCGGCCCTACAGAAATCAAAAAATCCGCCCAAGCTTTAGCCGGGGATTTTTGCCAGATAGACCTAGGCACGCTGCCTTTAGGCGCTTATAAAGTATTGATACGCGCCAATTGCGGCAATTATAAAGACGCCCTGGAAAAAGAGATAGAGGTAGTGGATAGCTTACTTAATATCCCCCGCTATATCAAGGGGGATTTAAGTGACGGCCTGACCGTATCCGCCACACGCTTCCCGGTAAGCTTGGTATTTTATGACATAGACAATACCCTCTTCTACGATATCCTCTATCAAATGCTATACTCTTATGGTAAACGGGTGGATCAAATCATCGCCAGGGCTTTGGCGGGCAAACGCCTTAATGAAGTAAACGGTGATAGTTATTATACGGAGGAATTAGATATAGATGCGGAGGAAATAAACAGTTGGTATTATGGTTTACGCTTATTCCCCTATGCCGAGTATGACCCCGTTTTAACGGCTAAGGCAGCCGCGGTTGCGCCGGAGTTCCTCAACCGAGCCGCCTTGGCGGACTACTTTAAACGGATACTGGATAATACTAGTTCTGCCTATCTTGATATAGCCGCCGCCTATATGGGATTAGGAGCCTTAAAAAGGCCGGTATTGCTGGATCTGCGCAAGCTTTTTGCCGAAGCCCGGGAGAGTGACGACTTCACTGTGGAAGAAACACTGTATTTAGCCATCGGATTAGCGTTATTTGGCGATACCGGCACTGCGCGGGTTTGGTATGAGGATGAGATACATGGCAAATTGCAATCTGCCAGCCAAACCTTATTCTATGTACCAAATGATGATAGCGCAACCGATCAAAGAGGGCTCTATTCACGTGTGAGAAGATCCTCGCCCAATGACGCCACTCACGCGGATTTTCAATTAACAGCGGAAATAGCCATGCTGGCCTGCCTGATTAACCATGAGGACCATTATCAATTGCTGTCATATCTTACCAGTTACCGTTCACTGGCTTATCTGCCCCTCTTTGAGCTGGCTACTTATGTCGGCAAATACTCCCCCAAGCCGGTAAACCCAGCCAGCCTAAGCTATCAGCTCGCGGGTAAAACAATACAGCATACCTTTGATAAACGCCGCCAACTGTATCTGGAACTTGGTGAAACACAACTGGAGCAGGCTGATTTTAAGGTGCTGGAAGGGAAGGTAGGGTATCATGCCTATTATATGGGAGGTTTCAATGAAGCGGAAAAAACCCTGCCTGCAGGGGTCAGCATCAGCCATCAGCTAAGCTCGCAAAACATTAAGCTGGGTGATGAACTTACCATAACCACCACTGTTACTTTTAGCAATGAGGCGCCTGTCTGCTACTATGATATTAGCCAAATCGTCCCCAGCGGTTTTCGTTTTTTAGCTGTAGAAAACTATAGCTATTATGACAGCGACTGGCATTACCGGGTAGGTGAACGGGGTATGCTGGAACTATTTATTAACCCCTTGTGGAAAGATGATATCTTTAAAAGGCGTTATATGCCGTCCAGCATTACTTTTTCCTATAAAGCGCGGGCAGTGCTGCCCGGCACATATATCATGGAAGCCCCGGCGCTTAGCTATTCCGGCAGCAATACGCTTTTTGCCGGCGAGCGCCATCAAATTAGCGTGGGAAAATAGGAGTGTAGAGTGGGGAATGGTGCGTGAAGAAAGTTGGAAAATGCTGATGGGGAAAACCATTTATATATTTACCATAATTCTTATGCAGCTTTTGTTATGCCTTGGCACAAACGCTTGTCAGTCACAGCCTGCTATGCAAATAAATGCGCCGGCTGTGCCGCAAAGCGCCTACAAACTGCAAGGTAGCTCAGCGGCAAATAAGGATTATTTAGAGTGTTTCCACTATGAGGAAAAGGGCTTTCTAAGGACAATAGAAAAAGCTGCCCCCTACCATATTGAAGGTACTATGCTGGCCGCTACCTCGCCCCATTTTTTACCGGTGATGTCTTTTACCGCCAATATCTTGAGTACACTGGCCAAGGAGGAGCAGCTACCCAGTACGGTGTTTGTCTTAGCGCCTAATCATAGCGGTGAGGGGCTTCCGATAATTGTAGCCGATAAAGGCTGGTCTACCCCTTTTGGTGCTTTAGAGTTCGATGAAGATGCTACGGCGGCTATTCTCAAATCGCCACAACTGGCGGGGAAAACCGCTATGGATCAATTGCATTTGCAAAACGACCATTCCGCCGCTACCTTAATGCCTTTCATTAAGTATTATCTGCCTGAATCACAGGTGGTTACCATACTGCTAAGCAAGGATTGCCGCTTGGAGCAAGTGGATATCTTAGCTAAAATCATTTATGAAACCAGCCTAAGAAAACCTGTTTTTGTGCTGGGATCAGTGGATTTTTCCCATTATCTGCAAATTGAGGAAACAGCCCGGCGGGATGACATAACAGATGTTTTAGTGCAAGAGGGTAAGACGCAGGCTATTATGGCTTTGGATAGCGGTAATATGGATTCGCCGCAAACCATGTGCGCTTTGATCAATTACGCGGCGCGTTTTCCTAATACTGAGGTGCAAAGGCTGGAGCATATTATACTTCCGGAGTCGGATATAATACGGGATATTGGATATAGCTATAGCGTTTACGCATATATAAACCCACGGCTACCAAACGCTAAGCCGGCAGACGCGGGAGATGCGGGACACTTTGACGCGGGGCTGGCAAATTCAGGGCTGGCAAGTACTGGACTGGCAGATTCTGGGCTGGCAGATTCTGGACTGGCAGATTTTAGGTCGGCTGAGCGAAGCTTGGGGCAGGTAATATTAGACGGTTCTACCGCCAATATCCCTTTGGCCGAATTATTGCTGGAAAGATATTATGGCATAAGCGCGCAAGCAGCGGCGGCGCAGATCAATTTTCACCGTACTTCAGCTTCCTACCGTTATTTAGTTGATAAGCAGGCGGATTTGCTCCTGGTAAATGTCGCTGATCAGGATACACAGTATTATCTGGATCATTGCGGCGTTGAGCTGGAGTATTATCCTATACGCCGCGACGCGCTCTGCTTCATTGTCAATGAGCTTAACCCGGTCAATGATCTCAGCCACAGTGATATCAAGAATATTTATGCAGGCCGGGTCGGCAACTGGCAAAAAGTAGGCGGCAATGATAATAGCATTGTCGCTTATCAGCGTAATGAGGATTCCGGCTCCCAGGCATTAATGCGCGAACTGGTGCTGGCCGGGGAGGAATTGGCTAAAGTGCCGCCTGCCTTGATACCGGCGGAGATGGGCTTATTGCTGGATTCTTTGGCCAACCATAATAAAGACGGCAAAGCCATCGGTTATTGCACATATTATTATGCCAGTGTTATGCATGCCAAAAAGGGGCTGAAATTCTTGGCGGTGGACGGTGTTAGCCCCACTAATGAATCAATTAGTCAAGGGATATATCCCTTTATCAACGAATACTCCATTGTTATCCGGGCAGACGAAGCGGCAAACAGCCCGGTACGGCATATGCTGGCTTGGCTGCTTTCGCCGGCCGGCAGCCGGCTGGTGGAGGATTTAGGTTATGTGCCTGTGCCAAGGGATTTCTCCGGCGCGCCTAAACCGCAAGCGGCAGTCTTGATGTTTACCGGGGATTTAATGTGCGTGTACCAAACAAAAAAATCTCCCCTGCCGGATGGCGGCGTGGTATTTGACGCGGGATTAAAAAAGGCTTTTAATTATGTTAAGCCTATACTGGCGCAATGCGACCTGGCAGTCGGTAACCTGGAAACCATGCTGTCCGCCACCGCGCCGTATAAGCATGAACAAGCCAAGATTTCCAGCCCCAATGGGCTGCAATACAATTGCAATGCCCCGGCCGCCTATCTTGAGGCGCTATGTTATGCGGGTTTTGGCGCGCTGGTTACCGCCAATAACCATAACCTGGACGCGGGGCTTATAGGCATAGAAGAAACCTTGGCCGGCCTGGAGCGTTTTTTTTTGCCACATACCGGTATGTTTAAAGACAAGGACGAGCGCAGGTTTTTGCTTTTCGAGCTTAACGGCCTAAACATCGCCCTGCTTTCCTATGCCACCGCCTTTAATACCTTCGACAGCTTATACAGTAAACAGGATCTAAATATACATATCAATAAATATGAGCGCAAAAAGGCTGCTATGGATATTATGGCAGCCAAGCGGGCGGGCGCGGATTTTGTCGTTGTCTTTATCCATTGGGGCAAGCAGAATTCGAGTCTTGTTACGGAAAATCAGTTTATTTACGCGCAGGAATTAGCCGACGCGGGCGCCGACTATATCGTAGGCGGGCATCCTCATGTTTTGAATCCCTATTCTAGGCACCAAGCAGCCGATGGCAGGCAGGTGCCGGTTATCTACTCTTTGGGCAATTTTTTTGCGGACATGAATGAAGTAGGCGCCATTAACAGGGACGCGGTTATCTGGCGCTTGGAGCTGAAAAAAGAAGCTCAGGTAACAAAGATTGCTTCCGAGGGGTATATACCCTGCCATATTTTTCTCGATTTTGAAGGCCAGCCCTGTGTTACAGTACCTTGCAGCACCCCGCTGGCCAACCTTGACGCGCTTAATGAATTGGAAAAAGCGCGGGAAAGGATACGCCGCGCTTTAGGGGAAAATATAAACGATGTAGGGGCGGTTATTAATCGCGCGCCGTAAAAATAACCACCCCCAAAACGGACGGACACGGATTTTATGCGTTTTTGATGCAAACGGGCGATTGATAATCGCCCCTACATTTTGTATCGGGCAATTTCCCATTATGTGTACTCCGATATTTGCTGTGAAAGCGTCCCAATCGCATACAAAGGCAGGTTTAACAGCCAGTCCTCTTTTTTATAGGCTGTCATGGCCGTTCTGACTGACAGGGGCGGGGAAAACTTATCCCTAAAGGTTTTAAGGCTTTTGGATTGCAGATTTACTTCGGCTTTTACTTCCAACGGAATTATTGAAGATCCATCGCCGACAATAAAATCTATTTCCGAAGTATTCCGCCCGTTCGTCCAATAATATGCACTAAGACCCTTTTGCGGTTTTAATTGCTGTAATACATACTGCTCACTCAAAGCCCCCTTGAACTCCTTAAACAGAGCGTTCCCGTCAAGTAATATATCCTGCCTGAGTCCCGCCATACAAGACAGCAAGCCTACGTCCGCCATAAACAGTTTAAACGCGGATAAATCCATGTATGACTTTAACGGGATTTGCGGTGCTTTAACACGGTGAATCTTGTAAACCAAACCGCAATCAACGAGCCATAACAGAGCAAGTTCATATTCCCGTGCCCTTGCGCCTTCCCGTATCAGACCATAGATAAACTTCTTGTTTTCTTTCGCAAGCTGTGTGGGTATGCTGTTCCATAACAAACGAATCCGCGGAACAATCTCGCTCGGCGCGTGTTTGGAAAAGTCCTGTTCGTAAGCTGCCAGTATACGTTCCTGTACCTCACGCGCTTCGATGAAATCATTATTTTCGGAAAACCGCAGAACGGCTTCTGGCATACCGCCGATATAGTAATACTGCTTTAAGAGATCGATATACTCCTGCCGGAAAGGTAACGCCGCGTCGAAATTGCCGTTTATGAGCGTTTTTGCAAACCTTTCTTTCCCCATCGCCGCCATGAACTCAAAGAAAGACAGCGGATAAAGGTCAAGAAAATCAACTTTGCCAACGGGAAACGATGTCCCCTGATGCAGTGCCACGCCCAATAAACTTCCGGCGCAGACTATATGATACTGCGGGGCGTTTTCATTAAAATATTTGAGGGAGGTTAGGGCTTTGGGGATTTCCTGCACTTCGTCAAATATCAAAAGTGTGTTTGCCGGGTCTATTTTTTGCCCGGAGTACAGTTCCAAACCCATGATCAAACGCTCCACTTTCAAATCGGTGGAGAATAATTCCTCCATGCGCTTGTTGTTGTCAAAGTTAATATAGACGGTATCACGGTAAGCCGTCCTGCCAAACTCCTTCATCAGCCAAGTTTTGCCCACCTGACGCGCGCCCCTGATAATCAAAGGTATCCGGTGTTTAGCGTCTTTCCATTTGTATAAATCATTCATTGCGGTGCGTATCATGATTTCTCACCACTTGTTCTTTGTTTATAGTATCTTATCGACCAAAGTCGCTAATAAAAAACACGAATTTGACCTTCTCCTGAATCCTGAATACTCGATACTCGATACTTGCGGGCTTTAGCCCGCCTTTGTATTATATCATTGAATCACGAAATATGCAAGGACTATTTGTAATTGAATCACGAAATATGCAAGGACTATTTGTAATTGAATCACGAAATATACATGAACTATTTGTAATTTTGTACATATATTATATATCTCGAATAAGGATAATAAGCCAAGCTGATGACAAGCGCCAAAACCACGCCTTGCCAATAGTTGAGTGTAAGCCCGTTTATCCAAGCTGCTGTCCAGCGTACCAGCAATCCGTCGGCTAAGGGCGTTACTAGGCCAAACAGCAGCAGGTTAAAGGGTAAAGCCAGCGTTAGCAATAAAGGGCGGATAATGATATATAGCAGGGTGAGCATTAGTGAGCCCATCAGCGCGCCAAAAAGACTGGAAGAACCGGGGAAGAGCAAAGCGCTCAAGCTTAAGGCTGTTAAACAGCCCAAGAAACGTATGGCAATAATATGCATTATTCTCTACCCCCCAGCCCAAAAGTACGCACAACTACCCGCACTCGCTGCTCCTTATCTGCTAAATCGATATTAGCGATGTTTTGCGGCTCAGCATGAATCAGTTGTATAAATATTGCGTGGATAGTCCTAGCCCCTAACCGCACCCGGCGCCCGAAAGCACCGGGTATTAGCGTTATTATCCCTTCCCAAGCCAGTATTAGCTGATGGGGTACATGTAGTGCCAAAGGGATAGCCAGGTTAATCCGCCGTAGTTCTTGTGGTTGCGCAAGGCTTTGGCTTACACCGGTTCCTCTGTCATTTGGTTCCCGGTCACGGCGCGCTGCTTTATGCCCATTGTCAATAGGCCAGAGACCGCGAATTTTCACTTTTATATATAATAACCAAGAACGCTTATTCAACATAAACACGCACCTTCAATTTCATATCATCCTGATTGATATCAGCATTTACAATATCCTCATCCAAACTCTCCAAAGCGTCAACCAGCTGGCTGATATTTAGTTGGCGCAGATTTATGCCTTGAGCCATCAATTCCCGGTTTGCTGCTTCAGGCAAGCAGGAGGCCAGCAAATCATCCACATAGCGGGCCAGTACCAAGGGTACGCTGACATTGATATCCATTTTTTTGTCCTTTTCTACATGCCCTTTCACCTCAACGCGCAGCTTCTTTCCGGTGAGCCTATTATTGGCAGACCGCGTGCCTTCCCGGCTAATTAGCTGTGTACCCTCGCCGGCAGCTTGTTCCTCCTGAGCAGACGGGATATCCAGGCATTCCAGCAACCTGGCTGCCTCGTCGGCATTTATCTGCCCTTGCCCCAACATATCCAGAACCTTTTGTTTTTCATCATTCATCGTAGTACCCTCCTTATTTTTTGTTTGTGATTTCTGATATAGCCGCGATAGCCTCCTCGGCTACTAATTCCCCCCGGGAAAGACGGTCCAAAATATCTTGTTTGGCAGCCTCCCGGAGGTTTTGAGCCGGTGAAACATTATCTTTTTCACCAAGCTCCAAAGCCTTGAGGGCGCTTTCCAACATATTGCGCACCGTAGGGTAACTAACCCCCAAAGCTTTTTCCACCTCTTTAATAGAACCCTTACAGCGTAAAAATGTTTCCACGAATTGCAGTTGCTTATCTTCCAGTAGGCAGAAGCGGCAAGGCGCAAATTGCCCGGTTAGCTCACTGCCGCAATGGCGGCAGCGTAGCCGCGTTACCTCTAGAGTTTGCCCGCAAACCGGACAAGCAGACGGAGCATGATAAAGCATCAACAATCACCCCTTTCGAAAACTATTATAAAGCATGAACTTAATAATGTCAATAGATAAATTAAAAAAATTAATCTTTGGATTAATTTTTTTAATTTATCTATTCGTTTGTACTGAATACTCGATACTGAATTTTGGATACTGGATACTGGATACTGGATACTTGCGGGCTTTAGCCCGCGTTCATGGCTTTTGCCAGCGCTTCAATATGTGCCGGTGTGGTGCCGCAGCAGCCGCCTAGCATTTGCGCGCCTGCTTGCTTGATGATTAGCATGCCTTCGGCAAAGGTGGCGGGGTTGAGACTATAAGTAGCTTGGTTGTCAATCAGCTCCGGTTTGCCGGCATTGGGCTGGGCTATGAGGGGTAGGTTTGCTTGCGACATGGTTTTTATTATTTCCGCTTGCTCGGGCAAGGAAAGGTCGCCACAATTCGTGCCCACCGCTTTGGCTCCACATTCCGCTGCTTTTGTTGCTATATCGATTGCTTTATCCCCCATCATGGTGCGGCCGCCGTTTTTGGTAAAAGCAAAGGTCATACAAAGCAGCACCGGCAAAGCCGGGGCAGCGTCTTGGCAAGCTTTTAGCATAATTTGCGCTTCTGCCAAAGAAAATACTGTTTCGATGATAATGCCGCTTAAGTGGGCTGCGGCAAAAACCGCCGCCTGCTCGCAAAAAGCCGCATAATAGGCAGCAGCGTCGCCGCTGCCATAAGGCGCCAGCAATTGGCCGCCCGGCCCCATATCGCCAAAGACAAAATATCGTCCGTCTGCGGCTTTGAGCGCTTGCTCGATAGCGGCGTTCAATGAAGCTTCCAGTATCTCAGATTGCCGGGCTTTTTCCATATATGCGCTATTTAGGGTAAGGGTATTGGTGATAAGGCAATCTGCCCCGGCATCCAGGTAGGCGCGGTGTATATCATAAACCAAGCGGGGATGGCTAAGATTAGCCATTCCCGCCCCGGCTCTGGCGCCGCCTTGCGCCAGCATACTGCCCATGCCACCGTCGAAAATCAATGTTTTTTTGCTGGCTAAAATATCTTGGAAATCTTTCATTGTTCCTCCTATGCCGGGTGGTTTGTTTGGGTTGGGTGGGGGTTTTTGCGGGCGAATATTATTCGCCCCTACGGGTGGTTTGTTTGGGTTGGGTGGATTTTTTGCGGGCGAATAATATTCGCCCCTACGGGTGGTTTGTTTGGGTTGGGTGGTTTGTTTGCGGGCGAATAATATTCGCCCCTACGGGTGGTTTGTTTGGGTTGGGTGGTTTGTTTGCGGGCGAATAATATTCGCCCCTACGGGTGGTTTGTTTGGGTTGGGTGGTTTGTTTG
>Ga0082212_10008841_pt1 | contig 13078 bp, 13 predicted proteins | sample TergutNt197P3_FD_71548 | JGI IMG/M metagenome (GOLD analysis project Ga0082212, IMG submission 71548) | Neocapritermes taracua P3 segment gut microbial communities from Petit-Saut dam, French Guiana - Nt197 P3 | ecosystem: Host-associated > Arthropoda: Insects > Digestive system > Gut ... | reverse complement strand
CGTCTCGCTTACGTGGTACGGCTCTGGAGATGCAGGACACGGTTGACCCGGAATCGCCCGATTCCCTACGTCCCCGGTTGGACAACGGGAGTCTGGGGATTCGTGCCCAGTGTGCTCTCAAGGTCATGGGTTTTTATTCCAGTCCGGTCGTTCTGGAACTGGTCTATACCGGGTTTTTGATGGGTTCGATTCCCGGCGGTCGGGACAGTGCGGTGCGTTTTATCAACCAGGCGGAACTGACGGCGACGCGGGGACTCGGCTACCTTGCGACCCGTGAACTGGCGACGCTGCCGGACGGGATCATGGAAATTTTCAAAATGGCGGGCAAGCTGGCAATGGAAGAGAAGGAAGAAGGACAGACGGACATTATTGAAAGCGTCGAGGCGTTCTTCCAGCTTGTCCGGCCGCGCATCGGTCGTGCGGGTAAAATACTTCAAGGAGAGCAGACGCCGGATTTTGTTTTTGAGAATCCTTATGAATACACGGACGGCGAGATCATGGAAGCGAGGGAAACGGGGACGCTGCCGCCCGGTGTTCCCGCCCTGTCCCATGTTTCACTTTGAGACCGACTACGAGGCATGACATGACGCGACGATATGCGGAATTGATGAACGAGCAGGACGCGGACGCATTGCAGGAAGCGGCGGACGACGTTTCGTATCTGACGAGCCAGGGGCTTTCGCCGACGGATGCGATTGCGAAGGTGGCCTCCGCCGCCGGGTTCCCTTTGCATAAAACGCGGCTTTTGACCTACGCTTATACGAACGGCGTGGCCGCCGAAAAACGTGCTTCGGGCGGCGGTCCGCTGGAGCGGCTGGCCGAGTTCCCGATGCCCGACCCGAAAGAGATTCAGCGATTGGTTTACGGCGAACAGGAAAAGCACGCGGACTCCATACCGGACTCATTGGGGCCGGACTACTTTCATATTGAACCACAACAAAAAAAGGCTTCGTATGGTGCAAGCGGTTTTTTACCGAAGGGTATGGCGACGTTCGATATGGACATTTCGCAAATGTCCCGCAATGATATTCGCAATCTGTTCGGCATGGCGAAAACGGCGGACTGCGATTCCGAAGAGAACAAAGAACCACAGGGTTTTTCGCTGTCCCGGACGGAGATACACATCGGTTTGTGTCCCGAAGCATCCGATGAAGAATCCCCGAAATCGGCGGAATCGCCCAAGTCGCTTGAGGAGTGCCTTCGCTGCCGAATGCCGGTCATGCCGCCCGACTTGGCCGACACACTGGAAACGATCCTGCCGCAGTTGCTCGGCGAGAAAAAGTCCGCGATGATCGAAGCGAACGCCGAAGCCGACGATGCCTTCACGCTACTCAAGACTTCGCTGGACAAGTTCGGTGTCCGACTGAATCACAAACATCTGCTACCGTCGTTCAAACGGGCGGGGCTGGCTTCCGTCCATGCGTACTATCCCGACATTGCTTCGATGCTCGGTCCCTACCTGGACGAGATCAACACGCAGTTGATCAAGGAATCCTCCTATGCCTTAACGGATGTCACAGTCCGGCATCCCTGGGTCAAAGAAGCGGAGACTCTTCAAAGCGAGATACAACGGGTCGCCGAACTGACCGTGGCCGCGAACCTAAAATCCGCCGAGTACCAAGCCGTGCTGCACCTTTACACCCACCGCGACAAGATCAAAAAATCGGCGGGCTGGGGCGCGTTCCTGGCCGGTTCCGTACTTGGCAAAGGGACGCAAGGGGCCACAGGAGACCGGATGCGTGGGATGGTTTTTGGTTCCGATCAATCGAAACGAAAAAGTGCAATTCGCAACGAGGTTCTGGACGAACTGGACGATCCCCTGCATGACCTGAACTTGCAGGACATCGCCACGGCGGGGATGTTGAGCGATTTTGCCGCGAATGATGAAATCCTCCGTGCCTTTGACCAGAAGCATTTATTGCGCGGCTATAACGCCCTGCTGCACACGGCACCCAAGACGATGCGCGACAAGGCACCGGCACGGGCTTTACTCCAGCAGTACATGACACAGGGTCGCATGGCCCCGACGGAATTGATGCCCGCATTGCAGATGAACAAACTCGTTCCCCAGACCGGGATCGCCGAACGAAGGGACGGCCACAAAGATGAATAGCAAATACGAAAAGATCGCGGACTGGCTGGCCGAACGGTACATGGCCGTGCAGGAACGCAAACAGGCGTCGGACGATTCTCGGCAGGGTGCGAACTGGCTGTCCGGCCTCGGCATCGGAACGGCGAGTGCCGCCGGAGAGATGGGACTGCGGTCTTTCCTGGAATCCAAAGGCATGGGCAGTCTCAAGTCGGTCCAAAGCGATGCCGAAGCGGTTTCGCAGATGGCGAAGGAACTCAAGAAGCTGGAAGCGTTGAAATTCAGTAACGAAGCGAACGTGTTGCGCTCGCGGATCGAAGCGACGATGAAGCGGCGTGCCCAGGGTGTTCCTTCTATGTTTGGACGCATGAAACGCACGGGGAAAGCGTTCGGAGTCGGTGGACTGATTGGGGCTTATGTCCTGCCGCCGCTTGTCAATTCCGTTTTGAGCGTCAAGCCACCGGGCCAGACCTGATGTATAAGATCATCGATGCGGGAAGTTGGGACCGACTGGAATCGCAGGGGATTGCGCATGTCCTGCCGTTCTGCAAGTCCGGCTCCATGACCGGAAACGATCGCCGTGCCTTCTTCCGCAAGACGGCGGCTTCGGAAAAGTTTTTGCACGAGATGGACCGTATCAAACTGGCCGACGGTGACATCCCCGTTCATCTGAATGCGATCGGTGCCGGTGAGTATTACGGATGCAATCGCAAAGCTGACTCGTTTAGTGAACAAACCTGTCGTGACTGGCATCATACGTTTGTGACGGAGGGACGGAATTATATTCATCATAAGAACAGGGACCCGGAATATAGTTTCGGCAAAGTGGCGTCTTCCTGCTACAACGAAAACATGCACCGGATCGAGTTGCTGGTGGTCAGTAACGGCAACTCTGCGGCAGCGAAACGGAACGGCGGTCTGGTACTTCCCAACGAGTTTTTGGATAATCTCGAAAAAAACGCTTCCGTACCGGTTTCAATGGGATGTAGTATTAGTCACGATTTATGTTTTCTGTGCAATAATAAAGCGCGTACTCGTGCCGAATACTGCGATGAAACCACCTGCCGCGATCCCAAGACTGGCGAATACTTTCCCGGCTGCAAGCACGGCCTCATGAAGATCGCAAGCGACGGACGGATTCAATGTGTCGATAACATTGAGCCGCACTTTTTTGATATTTCGTTTGTGGGTGTGCCCGCCGACAGGACGGGTTACGGATTCCGTGCGGACTATCTGGAGGCAGGTATTTCCAAAACGGCGTCGATGGATCCCGAACTGTCTGCGGAAGAGTATCTCGGCATCCCTGCGTTTCACGGCTGGAAGACGGCGTATCAGAACGAAATGATGACCATGCTCGGCAAGCTGGCCGCTTACGAACAGTTGTGCGGCAAATCACGGGACGAAGCTCGCTACGCCTTTGGTGTTTATGCCTTGCCCCAAAATCCCGAACTCGGCGTCAAGCTCGCATCCCTGACACCGAACACGAAACTTGCGGCATTGCGCTTGCTCGCCGGTCGCGGCATATTACTGTCGCCGGAAAATTTTGCGACGGCGTTCGGCTTCGACAAAAACGCGGGAACGATGATTCTCGCCTGTTCCCACTCCGCATTCACCAACGTACACAACAGATATACCCAATGCCGGCACGATGCTTTGGCGAATGTACTCGGTTGCATGGATCAGCCCCACAGCATCAAACAAGCGGAAATCCGTTTGCCGGGAAGTTTGATTGATATGAGCGTCTTGTCGCTTGAAAGCATCATCTCCCGTATCCCTGCCGGTACGATTCAGTATGGTATGAAAAAGCAGGCATCCCAAGAAAAGCCTCTGCCGCAATATCGCGAAATCACGGAGGCTTTTGCACTCTGTCAAGCAGCGGCACTCTGTCGCTTTCCCGAAGCCCTGCAACCCTTCGGCGTCAAACTGGCCGTCTGGCGGAATTTCTGATCATGTCATTTTTTTCACCACGAAGACCACGAAGGTACACGAAGTATTTTTTGTTTCTCGCAGAGATGGATTGAAATATTTAATAATCTCTGTGTTCTCCGTGCCTCTGTGTGAAATCCCTTCCCCCTCTTCGTGGTTCTTCGTGTGCTTCGTGGTGTTTTGAGAGGTGACGCAGTTGGGGTATGGTGAACTGATCGTCACGGCGACTTCCATTTTTGAGGAGCAGAACAGTATGGCAAAAAAAATCGCGAATGCAAAGACGACCGCGCAGTTGCTCGACCAAGTGGCCCGGCGCATGGCAGGTGCGCATCGCAAGACGGCGACTTCCTTTAACAGCGTATCGAATACGGAAGAGCACGATCCCGAACAGCATGTCACGAGCAAATTGCAGCACAAAGGCGAGGATTACGCCGGCGCGGAGGAAACGTCTTACGGCAAGCAAATCACCCGCGACCTGATGGGACAGGGACCGAACGTCGGACCGCTTCCCGACAAGGCGTCGTCCGATCAGCCGGAGGATCGTTCCTCCAAAAACGACACGAAGAGCAACCCGCTTTACGATGTCTTTGATTCGGTCGGCGAGCCGGAGGATAGCGTGGACGATCCGGGTACGCAGGGCGATCCGGTTTCGGAAAAGTTGCAATTGAAAAAAGACGCTTCGGCGATTCTGACCCGCATGGACGACAACAATCGCCAGGGGCAGCGGATCATTGATCTTCTGATGGCCGCGACCGTGGACAACAAACAGGCATCCGTAACACAGCCCGCCTACAGCCCGGACGACCTGATAACGGAAAATACTCAACGTGCAACCGTTGCCGTGACCGAGCAGGTCAAGTCGGCCATGGTTAATATGGTGGACGAAGCGATCTATGCGGCGGAAGCGGTCGCACTGCAACTCAAGCAGGCGGACGCGGAGCAACCGGCCAACCCACCGGGTCACAAAACAGCAGGCACACCTCCCAAAACTCCCGCACTCAAGCCGTTGTTACCGCAGTTGCCCCGGAAAGCGGCAAACGCGGCAGCACCCGAAGAATCACCCGCCGAAGAACCGCCCGCCGCAGACATGGGCGGCGAACAGGCGATGGCCGCCATGTCCGCTCCGGCACCTGCGGCGGAGGCCGGAGGCACACCTCCGATTTCCGACGCGGACGCTCAGGCACTCATGGCACAGTCGCTCACGGAAAACGGCGTTGATCCCAGCGTAATGGCCGGTGACGCCGGAGAGATGGGCGGTGGCATGGAAGACGGGATGGGCGAGGACATGGGACTTGACATTTCACCGGAAGAGGTTGCCGCATTCGAACAGGCGATGGCCCAGGCGGGCATTACGCCGGAAGAAATCGAGGCGGCCATTGCGGAACTGGCGGCGGAAGACGAGGCGGGGATCACGTCGGAGCAAGGGATGCTCGCCGACGAGGAAGCGGCCAAGACGGGTCATTACAAGTTTGCGTCGTTTATCCGGCGTCCGGCGACCAAGACGGCGCAGCAGGAGCAGCGGGCCGCCGTGATTCGGGGTGCGATTCGCGATTTTCTCCTCGGACCGGGCACAAGCAATTTCAACTGAACTATCAACGGAGCAGCAATCTATGGACCCGAAAATCGTGAGTCTTCTGGCGGATTACCTTGAAAAGACCGGCAGCGTCTCTGCGGATACGCGCGATCTTTTGGACCGGATGTCCCGGTATATGGACAAACAGGATCAGGTCAAAACCGCATCCCTTGCGGCCGTAAAAGACCGGGCAGGTCCCCTCGCCCAAAAGATGGCGGACGTTCGGATGCTTTCAGGCCAACCGCTCATTGAAGGTTATGAGTTGGTAAAGCAGGCGGAAGCGATGATGACGGACCATGACGAAGCCCTCACCTTATTGGACATGGTACTCGAAGCCGTACAAAACGACCGGATGAAACATGCCGCACTGGAACCCGGTCGTCCCTCCGGTTCCGCTCTGCCATCGCAGAACCTGACTGCCGGGGAACAACTCTACGTGGACAACGGCATCCAGCCGCCCGCACGAACCTGAAAACTTCAACGCTCATTTTTGCCAAAGGAATCATTATGCCCGATTTTTTCCCGGAAACCAATATCAACGTCATGCGTGCCGGCGGCTATGAGACCAGGCCGCAGGAAACGCAGTTGGACCATTACGCCTGGATGCGGCAGGGACCCGATGTCAACGATGCCGTGGTTCTCAACCGGCCCATCGACCCGGCCGTGATCCCCGGCAATTGCAGTCAGCGGTATTTGCCGCGAGGCCGTATTTTTTCGCTCACCGCGAACGGCACCATGGTGCCCGGCGTATTGGACGAACATCCGATTCCGATTGCGTGCATGTTGATCGGTTCCCATGCGAACGACGGCGATGTGGTCGGCGGCCCGCGCGTCGGCGACCCGGAAACGCATCGCGAAGCCCAGGTACCGTTCAAGCTCGAAGCCAACGCCGGCTTCTGGAGTCTCGGTGCCGGTTACATCTATGAAACGTCGGAGTTCGATCCGAGCCATGTGACCGAACTGGTCCCGACGACGCCCGTGACCGCCGTTCACGACATGACCGACTTCGATAAGGCGGGGTTGATCGTTCCCGGTACGGTCTATGTGGATCACATCATCGGCACCGTGACCGAACGGCCCGAACCCTGCGGAATCAATTCCGTCATCCTGACGGTCAAGATTCTGGGCAGTGTGATACCCAGGATGACGGCGGATACGCCGGCCAATCTCCGTCCGTAGTCCCGCGATGGGAATTTCTTTTGTTGACAATACATTTTCCGAGGAGGAAACACAATATGGCCACACTGACACAGGAACGGCAACTGCGCAATACGCTCGCGGAAAAGCTGACCAGCGGCAACGAGACGATGCGGAAGGAAGCGTCCGCGTCGCTGGATAAATTCATTCGTCAGTCGTTCAAGGAGCAGAGTTTCGCGGACAAGATCATGGAGCCGCAGAAATTGACCGTGGACGATTTTTACAGGCACCTGACCAGCGACAAACTCTGGGTCATGCTGGAGATCGAACCCGAATGTCCCGGCGTCGTTGAAATGGCGTATAACACGCCCGCCCCGATCATGACCTTCGGTGCCAAACGCACCCTGACTTCAATCGACCGCATCAAGTCGGTGCGCATGAAAAAAGAGGTCAACGAACTCATTACCTGGTCGGTCTCCCTGCGGGACATCCAGGCGGACTTCCAACTCAAGGAAGTGCTGATCCGGTTCGATACGCGGTTCATGGCGGCGATCAACGCCTGCGTCGGCACCACGCCGAACAAACGCATGGAGGCGACCGGCTCCATCCATTATCGCCAGATTCACGACGGGTTGACCCGCAACGCCTTCGCAGAATCGCTCAAGTACATTCCGCGTCTGGGCCGCCGTGATAACGGACTCAACAGCAAGACGGTGCTCATGAACAGCGTGACGTTCAAGGAATTCGCCAAGTGGCCCGTGCTGGAAGCCGGTGAGAATTTCACCACGGACATTATGAAAAACGGATTGCAGGTCGTGGAATCCGGCATGTACGGCTTGAAGTTCGTGCAGACGATCAAACGCGGTCTGGTTCGGGACGGCGAGGTCTATCACTTCGGCGATCCCGATTTTATCGGACGCAGCTACGTCTGGGTCGAGCCGACGATGATTATCAAGCAGCACGATCATACGGTCGAGTTTTCGGTGTTTACCGAACGGGGCGGCGGGGTGTTCGTGTTCATCGGCCTGGCGAAAGTCGAATACGCCGGTGTCAAGGAAATTTGGAATTAAGAAAACAAGTGCAAAGCGCAAAGATTTTTTAGCCACGGAATACACGGAAAAACACGGACGAATACTATTGAAACAAATGTTGATTTCAACATTCTCATTCGTGATCTTTCCGTGACCTTCCGTGCTTTCCGTGGCAAAAATAATTGGTTATGTCCAGTTTGAGGAATTAAGAAAGGCAGCAAGATGATCACACAGGAAATGATCCAAACCGCCCGGCAGGTTGTTACGGACGCCCAGGCCGACGTGTTTTTTCAGAAACTCGCCGCTCTGGGGATTGTCCCGGCGAACGACGACCATGCGGAGACTTTGTGGCAAATGGCGGATGTTGCCTTGAAGGAACGTCCGCGTCTTTCCGAGGCGGGCCGCCGGACCAAACAGGCGAGTTGCGAAACGTTCGGCGATCGTGCCTCGCAACTTGCCGACGACGGTTATTCCTGCGACGCGCACAAGATCGCCGAAGAATTCTGCCGGGATCAGGGAATTTTAAAAGCGGCGCATCTTATGCTTACCGTCCAAAATGCCCAAAACATTTTACAATAGTTTTGAGAATCGATCTGGAATTTTCCGCTCCCGTTGGTCGCTACCCGGCCGGAATTGTGTTTCCAAACCGTTTTTGAATATGCTTTATGGAGATCATGAAAGATGAGCATTGCACCCCCTTATGTCATACCCGATACGGTTTTTGGAAGCTGGTTCCGCAACAGGACGGATCATCCGGTTTATGTTCCGTTCGCCGGGGAACATGGGATGAACGTCGGGCCGGGCGAACGGTTCTATATCCAGGGCGACCCGCGTGTCCCTTCCTGTATTCCGCGTGCCTTCGGACTCGTCGAGAGCATGAAAATGATGATACTCGCGGGTATCCTTGAGTTCTGCTCCAGCCCCGCAGTGGTCATCGACAATAACGCACCAGACGGTCGGTCGATCGCCTTGTTCAGCCAGGACGGTGATCCGTATCTGGACAAGATACCCCTGCCCGCCGAAGAGTTGGAGGCCAGGGTGCTGCCCCTTATTGTGCCGACCTGTACCCACGACGCGGTGAAAAATGAAATCCTTGTGGACTGGCTCCACTTCGCCGGTCTGGAAATTCACGATAAGTTCGAGGTGCTGATTACCCCTCCGGCACCGGCCAAAACCAAGACGATCAAAACCGGCGTGGACAAGCAATACACGTATATCGTGAAGGCTGGTCCCGGCGATTACAAGTTCCTTGTCACGTTGCTCGCGGTCGATGGCCGAAAACAGGAAGGAACGGAAGTGACCGTTTCCGTGCCGTAAGCGAACAAACACCACAAGAGGCTATTGGCTCGTGGTCTCCCCGGAGGATTTTTACCCTGCCGGGGATTTTTTTATCAGAGGAACCAAGCCATGTCCACGGTCACATCGGAACCCGGCGTTGCGACCCAGAACAGCGAGACCTATTACGGATGCGTCCCGCTGGAAAAATCGAACGCGGTCATCGTCGGAGGCGGTGCCCCGGCCACGATTGAGTACCAGATACGCGATGCACAGGGTGCCCCGGTCGATCTTTCGTCGTTCTTCGACCAAAATGATCCGGGCGGCGAAAAGGACAGGAACGGCCTGTTTATCCGGTTCGCCGTTGCGGACAATACCTTGATTGCGAAACGTTCGGAGCAAGGTCACGTCATCGACGCCAGACTGGGCAAGGTGCAGTTTCCGCTGCCGGACTATGTTTACGACATCCCCTGCATCTATACCTTCCACTTCGCCGTCGGCGACAGACAGACCTATCCCGTGACCGGCAGGCCGGTCTGGGTCGCGCCCGGTCGCGGCGTACTCCTGGTTGAATGGACGCCCTTCGTCACGCACAACGATCGATGCCCGATGAAGCATCGCGTCGTACCCGCCGTCGAAGACATACGCCGGAAACTCGACGACTTCACCGGAAAGAACGATCTCATGGCCCAAGTGGAGTATTCCACGGACGATATTGTCAACGCCATGATCTGGCCGGTCGCCAAGTTCAACGAACTGCCGCCGCAATTGCGCAGGTACAAGTTCACCCTGATGAACTTTCCCTATTATGAAAACTGGCTGATCGGTACGGCGTCGGAGTTATTGCGTCTGTCCGTGATCCATCTCACGCGAAACAAGCTGCTCAGTTCGCACGGCGGAATCACAGGCGACGAGAAAAACCGCGACCAGGAATTTTTGCGTCTCGCCACACAGTATCGCGAGGAATTCTTGCAGTGGGCGCGGCTGTGCAAGAGCCAACTCAATATCAATCAGGTCGGCGGCACGCTTTATAGCAATTACGTTTTCCGGCAACATTGGCGGTATTGATATGTCTTCCGATATGCCTCACATTCGTTGCGATTCCGAGGAAAAGTGTTCGGCGGGGGTTTTGTTCGATTGCGATTATGTGTTCCGCGACATAACCGTTCTGCCGGTACGCGAAGGCGGGACGATGGTCCAGTGGACGCTACATCCGCAAGTGCGCGATCGCGGCGAATACCGATACACGCTGCAAGTCGGCAGCGCAGGCGTGACGGACAAACACGCATGGAAGGATGTCGTTTCGGAACCGGATGTCTGGTGCCTGATCGATCCCGTGCAGCGGTTACGCGGGAATTTCAGTTTTACGCATTATCGTATCCGGCTCAATACAGGCGAACGCAGCTATCATTCCGTGCCGTTACACACGATGGGACGGCTCAAGTATGAGGACTGGCGGGTTTATGTGTCCGTCATGAGGGCGGAACATGTCCAGTTGAGCGGCAAGACCGGCATTCCGGGCTTGCTCTATAAACGGCGCATCAGCGGCATTCCCTGTCAACGATGCCGTGACTTTAATACGGGCGAAGTCCGGGACTCCCACTGCCCTGACTGCTTTGGGACGGGCTGGTTCGGAGGTTACTATAAGCCGATGCCCTGCGCCTGGTTCAACGTCGATCCAGCCGACGCTTCGATTCAGTATGATGTCAATACGCAAGGCCCGGTTACGAACACAAGATATGAAGCGAGGGCGATCGCATCGCCATTACTTATTACCGGCGATGTCTGGCTCAACCGGCAAAGCAGCGAGCGGTTCCGTATCATGCAGGTCATGCCCATCGTGGAACAAAAAGGCATTCCCGTTGTTTACAAACTGGCCATGGAACGGCTACCGTTCTCCGACATCACCTACAAACTGCCGAGGACAGCGACATGAGCAGCATCCCTGCCGATCTGCAACGGCTCTGGACGGAACGCGACCGTAATCAAGATCGTGGTATTCAGCCCTTGACGCATGAATCCAATGACGACACGGATGACACCTCGCCTCTACTTTTCATCCGTGACGAGGAATTTGAAGAAAGACCATCGCAACAGCCGCTACCGGTTAGATCACTGATACGTGAAGTCACGCTAATCCCCATAGAAAAGATATTTCCGGTGTATTCGTTGAAACCGCAGACTATTCATCTTGGTACCCATCATGGCCGACCTCCCGGAAATCCTTAACACATTCCAGCCGCCGGCGCAGATCGAAACGGAAGCGGATAAGTTCGTCGATCCCCGCACGTTTTGCCGGTTGCGTTTCTCGCCCATGTTGGCCACGGGCGTGATCCTCGGCCTGATCAGAGAACATTTCGGCAACCCGACGGCCATTATCGACCCGCTGTTGCAATCCTGCGTTTGGAGAAGTGACGATGCTACGGGTATTCTGATAGAGACATGCACGAACGATGCCTTATCACGTATCCAGATGCGACCGGCCATCCTGGTGCGCCGGAACGGGATCACGATGGTTGAAGAGGGGCTTAACAACGAAATCGTGTCCCTGGGACCGGATTGCGGAACAAGTTATGTGGTCACGTTGCACGGATCGCACACGATTTTTTGCATTTCCGGGAAACCGGGCCATACCGAATCGCTTGCGAACGAAACCGCCATGTACCTGTTACAGGCGTCGCCGTCCATTGTCGGATCGCTTTGTTTTCGGGGCAAGTTCAAGCTGGAAGAGATCGGTGCAATCGGAATCCTGGAGGGCGGCGGCGGACAATATGTCGTGCCGATCACGTTTTCCCACGTCACGGATTTCACATGGTCAATCGCGCCGGACGCCCCGGTGCTGCGACATATCAACGTGCAGATGCTGTTGTACCCCGATCAGTCCCTGAAATAAATCAACGAGAAAAAAATGGCCAAAAAACGCAATTACACACCGCCCGTCATGCTCGTGCGGCAGCATTTTACGGACGATGAAACCCGGCAGGCGGTTCCGGCCTTAGTACACTTATCGGGGCCGCACGCGAATTTTGTCTCGTCGCAGGACGCCACGGCGGAACTGGGCCGGCTCGGAACCTATTCGGCAGCCGGTGGTCTCCATGTCGAACTGCCGCGATGTCTTGTCGGCAATACTTTGGACCGCGATTCCGTGACGGTCACGCTCAAAAACGCCTGGCTCCGCTATTTCAAGACGACTTCGGAACATTTCCTGTTGCCGAAAGGCAACCGGAACACCATCGTCTGCTCGCCCGCGATGCAGGCCGCAGGATTCTCGTTCAAGGCGAACGGACCTGTCGAACGTACACTGGTCTTTCAGGATCGGGATGTCCGGGCAGGCGATGCGATTCGCGTGACCGCCGAAGTCGGCGGCGAAATACAGGAGTTCGTAACGACCGTGGCCGCCGTCCAAGCCCGATATACGCCCGGCTCCGTGTTGCCGGATGTAACAACCGGGACACAGAACGCGGCGGCGGGAAGTGCGCATATTAATATTGTCGGCTCTTCGGAAGCGACGCAGAGCGTGACTGTGCTCCTAGAGCATCCTGTGAACTGGTACGAGCCGATGTTGCAACACGGAGTTGCCGAAGACAGTTACCTGATCGAAGTCTTGATCGGCGGTAATGCCGCGTCCGCAAGGTTCCGGGTCACTTCGACGGGCGGCGACAACATCAACTCATTTCGTGCCGTGGAAATCGAAAGTTTCGGAATGACGGAATACCGGCTCCCGATCGGGAGTACGGACGCGTACCTGCTCCTTTTGGATTCCGATCTGTTCACGACGGACATGCACTGGACAATTCAAGCCGGGGCGAAGGTCACGCCCAACATCCCCGAACCGTCGGGCGTTTATCTCGGCCCTTCGGCGGAACGGCAGCCACGCGAGGTCACCTATCTTGTAACCGTCTCGAAAGGCGGCGAAATCCCCGTAACGGAACCGACGACCGAGGCCGGAAAATACGCCTGCCCGACGCTTTCGGTCACAACGACCGACGGCTCCGATAAAATGCCGATGGTGCGAGTCCTGGAGCAAGGAACGCCGGTTTTGATCCG
>Ga0082212_10008840_pt1 | contig 13079 bp, 7 predicted proteins | sample TergutNt197P3_FD_71548 | JGI IMG/M metagenome (GOLD analysis project Ga0082212, IMG submission 71548) | Neocapritermes taracua P3 segment gut microbial communities from Petit-Saut dam, French Guiana - Nt197 P3 | ecosystem: Host-associated > Arthropoda: Insects > Digestive system > Gut ... | reverse complement strand
CATTAATTCCTAATGGCGGGGCGGTTTGTGGTAAATCCGAAATCTCAATGTCGGCAAGGTTGATCGTGCGGGAATCGCTCTTGAAGTTGTAGGTCAGCACAATCCGGTCATCGTAGATGTATATCGCATTCACGAATATGTCGATTATCGCTCGCTGGTAAGTTATATCTGTAACATCGCCACCCTTAAAACGGTTTATCCAGAAGACAATCTTTTCTTCGGTCAATACAGTCTTTTGCAGTTCGGTCTGCAAGATTTTAATCTCAATATCGGCTTTTCGGGCTTCAAGTTCTTCTAACCGCTGTTTCGTTGTGTTTGTGATGATGCCCTGTTGTAGGGCGTCAGCGATATTTTTCAACCCCTTTTCCATATCCTCAAGTTCTTTACGAAGCAGGGGTAGCGCGGTGTCCTCGCGTTCCTGTATCGCCATCAGCATCTTGGCGATACGTTGAATCTCATTGTCCTGTAGAACGTAATCAACCGTATCCTGTACGACAATTTGCTCAATCCAGTCCTTCTTGACCGCCTTTTTTTGTTCGCAGCCGCGTTTCCGCTTGTTGGACAGGCACTTATAATAATTATAGGTTTTCGTGGTTTTACTCGTGCCGCTCTCACCCACCCAGAAAGTGCCGCATTTTCCGCACATGAGTTTCGTGGTAAGGAGGTAGTCCACTTTTGCTTTCGCGGCGGCAGGGGCGCGTTTGTTTCTATCCAACCGTGTCTGCGCCCGGTTGAATAATTCCTGTGTGACGACGGCGGGATATGCGTCAGGTATAACCGTGTCACCATATATGTATTCGCCCAGATATTTACGATTCTGAATCATGTTTCGGATGCTGTTGAAGTTTAACTGGTTGCCACCGGTTTTGGTCTTGATGCCTCTCGCCGCCAGGCTCTCCCGAATATCTGCCACACTGTCACCGGCGGCGTACCGCTCGAATATTTCGCGCACCACAGGCGCAGTGAGCGGGTCAGGCTGATACTTCTGTTCCTCATCGACCATCAAGCCGTAGGGAATAATACCGCCGTTGTGACGCGCATTGAGAGCGTTTTCGGTCAGCCCGCGTTTCACCTTCACTCCCAATTCAACCGAATAATATTCGGCGAGTCCTTCGAGCATGGATTCAAGAAGGATACCCTCGGCACCCTCGGAAATAGCTTCGGTCGCAGAGATTACCTTGACACCGTTCTTGCGGAGGATAGATTTATAATGAGCGCTGTCATATCGATTACGTGCGAAGCGATCCAGCTTCCAAACGAGGATGACATCGAATATTCCTTTTGCGGAATCCTTTATCATTTTCTGAAAGGCAGGCCTGTCATCCGACTTCGCTGAGAGCGCCCGGTCGATGTAACTGTCCACAATGACGATGCCTTTGTTTTCAGCGAAGGCTTTGCACTCGCGCAACTGACCCTCGATGCTATTTTCCGTCTGGTTATCTGAACTATATCTCGCATAAATGATCCCGCGCAAACCTATTCACCTCCCGCCATTTTCATAATCATCTCTTTCAGTTTTTTATTCATCGGTGAGCGCGGGTCGAAACAAGCTTCAACAAAATCTTCCCACTCATCCTCACGAACGATTTTCCGTTTGAGCAACTCGGGCTCATGTTTGAAAAGCAAACCCTCCGGTCTGTCCGTTCTACCGAGGATATAGTCTGCGGACACATCGAAAAACTCGGCATACTTCAATAAGGCGCCATGCGGTACCGAAGCTTGACTATGCTCGTATCTGTTGATCGCCGCTTGTGATATTCCGAGTTCCTTTGATAACCTCATTTGCGATAGGTTCAATCCTGTCCGCAACTCTGTCAGCCGTGATGAAATTGTACCCATGCGTATCCTCCTGTGACATAATTACCTACGGATATTTTATCACGACATCGGTGCGTCAGTCAAGTCTATTATGCATATATGTATAAACCGATATGGTGTTATTTTGACACAAACAAGTTTATATGTTATCATGTTCGTGCGGACGCGACTGCTTGACAGGGCGTCCGCAAAATATTTTCTGAAGGAGGTCAGCGTTTTGAGAGTAACCGACTTAAAAGTCAAAGAAGTCCACGCCATCCCGGATGACGCTCTCGAAGCGTTGGCCCGATGCCTGTATCCCACGATGGTCGCTTTCTTTGAAAGCGAAGAGGGGCAGCGCGAATTCGCCGAATGGCAATCGCGAAGGGGCATTGAAAATTCACCCGGCAGGGAGGCGGAGCCGGACGAACAAGTCAGGCTCGCCGGGTAGGGGCAAAGCAAGGGGTGGGAGCGATCCTGCCCCTCTGCCGTTCATGTTTTCTTTCCTGTTGGTATAATTCCGTCACGTTATTTTTAAACTACCGAAACGGTATTTTCAAGGATGCAGTCCCGATTTGGGATTGCATGATTCCTATCACACCGTAAAAACAATGCGCTTGTTCATTGACGCATCGAAATAAAATAGCGGCAAGGCCGCGCAGCCGACCACGCAACGCGGGGGCGATCCGGGGGTCTGGGGCAGCGCCACAGCGAGCAAGCGCAAGTGGAGTCCAGCGTGCCTTGCTTGCCATGACGCGCAGTTACTTAACAGCGCCTTGCTCGCCACATGATTGGAAGGCTATGTAAGTGGCTTATTTCAGTTTCTTTTTTATGCGTACTAATACGCACGAATACGCATTAACCACTTGGGAAATGTAGTAATTTGAAACGGCGTCGGCTCACAGTTCATTATTGCTCTTTACTATAGAATGTGCTATATTTATTATAGTGAGGTGGTTTAACTATGAAACCTGATGACATATTAAAAGATATCCGTAAAGAATTGAAAATAACACAGGAGCAGTTCGCGAGGGATATAGGTGTGAGTTTTTCCACACTGAACCGATGGGAGCGCGGGCATAGATCACCCAGCCCGTTGGCAATGCAAACAATAAAAAACATTTGTAAACAAAAAGGTGTATCTGAGTCCTTAATCACTGAGCTTGACAAGACCTGATTATGGAAGCCGAATCATTGAGGTCAAACGATTAGGCCAAAAAGAAAGAAAACCGAAACCGTAAATACTGAAGGAGGTGTTGCGCATGGCAAGAAAAACTAAAGAGCAGATCGGATATAATATGAGCCGAGTGCGTAGCACCGATTCGGCTCTTGAAAAAGCATTTGCCAACGAGTTGAATCGTCATGGTATTACAACATATTCAAGAAATGATAAAACGGTTTTTGGGAAACCGGACTTCTCATTCAAAGCTCGAAAAGTTGTTGTTTTTTGTGACAGTGAGTTTTGGCATGGTTTTAATTGGAAGGACGCACATAAAGCTATTAAATCAAATCGTGATTTCTGGATTTCAAAAATCGAAAGCAATATAAGGCGCGATGAAGTGGTAACGCAGAAGCTGATCGCAGACGGATGGACGGTTCTGCGCTTTTGGGAACACCAAATTAAGAAATCAGTTACAGAGTGCGTAGATAGGGTAGTATTTGCGCTTAGAATTCCTATGCCACAAACACCGTTCAGAACGATTGATCTTTGCGCAGGGATAGGAGGAATTCGTCGAGGTTTTGAATTAACCGGATTCTTTAGGAATGTCCTTTCAGCGGAAAAAGACACATGGGCTTGTAAGACTTACGAGCATATCTTCGGAGACAATCCCAACAATGATGTGACTTCCGAGGATTTTAAACTACTCGTTGAGGACACTCCGTATGATGTTCTGCTCGCCGGATTCCCTTGCCAAACTTTCAGCCGTGTCGGGTTAATGGAAGGCTTCGAAAACGAAGAAAAAGGACAAATATTTCATCATATTGCCGAGATAATCGAGCGTACTCGCCCCAGTGCTTTATTACTCGAAAATGTCGACCATTTAGTTACGCATGACAAGGGGGAGACATTTAAATACATCATTGAGGAATTGGCTTTGCGATTAAAGTATAAAATCATGGGAGTTTCAGTCGGTGATGACGGTTGCCTTATATACTTAGGTAAAGACTTCATTCGCAATTCGAGGAATTTCGGTGTTCCTCAAAATCGTCCTCGAACTTATATCATTGGTTTTGACAGAGAAAGATTCTCTCGCGAATTGTTGGATAAGCTGCCAACGCAGCTCCCACGAGAAAGAACTGATAATTTATATTCTGACTTGAATGATTTACTGGAAAACGATGTCGAGGCGAAATATTACATGGCTTCCGGTTATCTTGAAACACTTAAACGCCACCGCGAAAGACAAAAAAGTAAAGGAAACAATTTCGGGTATCGTATCGTAAATGGTGAGGAGTTCGCATCGCCAATCGCGAATACATTGTTGGCAACGGGAGGATCCGGAAGAGAACGAAATTTGATTTATGATCCGAAAGAAGGGATAGGCGGCACAGAAATCAAAGGAAAGAAGACTCCGTTGAACGATGAGGGTATCCGGGTGATGACTCCGGCAGAATGGGGAAAATTGCAAGGCTTTATTAATTATGCCTTTTTAGATGAGAATGGAAACGACGATTTTTCGTTCCCGGAAGGCATACCGGATGTGCAAAAGTATAAACAATTTGGTAATTCAGTAACAATACCTGTAATCGAAGAAATGGCATCGTTCATCGCAGAGTGTTTCCGGATTCTTTGCCGTGAAATCGAACAGGGGGAGACTTCATGACTGATCTACAAGCCCTGCTTCGACTTACCGAAATCTGTGACATTTATTTTGAAGATTCTTTGATTTCCAAAGAATTGATTATCCAAAAATACATGGATTTTTTTGCCTTATCAATCTCTTCAACAGAGCGCTCGTCAAGCGTGGCTTTACATACGGGATCGGTGTGTTTTGATGTAGTGTCTTATATAGTGGTGGCACTCGCGTGTGTTTCTATGGATCAAACCGATCAAGATGAGATAATCACCTCTTTATTGGATGGAGAAATGGTATTATATAAAAACGAACGATATCGATGGCGTGGACTTGAAACAATGAATGGTCGGCTCTCAATGAGATTGGAACAAGATGGGCGCGGCAAAGATGGTTTGTCGACAAGATGGATTCCTTTTGAACCAAATAAAAATTTGGTAAAACCATATAAGGGAGCTTCTGAAGTGACCGACGGGCGCGGGATTAAAAAGATAAAATCCAATCGCTCCGATTTCATATCCTATGTTACAGGGAAAAGCGAGTTGGATATCCCAAGCATTACCGGAGTTTCGGCTGTAATTGTTACCGACAGAGCCTCTTTTGACCGAATTCAGAAGGGCTTGAAAATAAGCTACAATGGGAAAAGTGTAGGGTTGTTGGATATTATGCCCGCATCCTATTATACCGATAGTGATGAGCCGTACCAATTCGGAAGCAATCCGTCAAAAGCCGAACCCGTGTTAAAAATCGCGGGAAAGGTCTCGGTTGCGCGTGATCTTGTACTGGACAAGCGTGGGAATAAGGTTATTGGTCTTATGATCATCGATTCCGAGGCCGCATCAAAAGGCTCCTCAGAGCTTGATGACTTGCTTGGCAGAAAGTCACTGAAATTTACTCATATTTCAATGGGTATTGATTCTGAAAACGCTGAATTTTATATAAATAACGAGGAAAGCTCGATTTTCGCTTGTACGAAAGAATTCTTACTCCATCACTCCAAGCCTACAGCGGTTTCGAATCCACTGACCGATGAGCTTGACAGGCGGGTTGAAAATATTATCAACAGTGAAGTTGTCGCCGAGATTGTTGACGGCGGCTGCTCATGGGAAATCTACAGAAAAATTAGAAACGCTCTGTTTGCTATAAAACAGACGGATTGGGACGATGAACCAAAAAAGAACTTTATTGTTATTGCACATTCTCTGCTTAATCTTTTTACCACCGCCGTATTTTCGATGAACACATTGGAACAAGCGGTAGCGGGTGGCAAATTGCAGCTCGGTGTTTCTTCTCCCGCAGGGCGCTTGGACGAGCTTTGGACGGCAGCTGAAAACTCCGGTTTCCTTGAATCGCAATGTGTATTTGTTACCGATGCGTTGGATCGGCTTTACAAATCGTTATTGACGGATTCCTCAAAATATCAAACATTAATGAAACTGGTGCAGAATGCCACCGAGAAAAAGATTGCTGTCATTATACCGAAGGCGTATTACGCCGATGTCCTGAAAAAGAATCCTCTTTTTTGCCTGGAAAATGTTCATATAGTTACCGCCAATCGCTTTGATGCAAGCCAAAGCTACGATAAGATTATCGTTGTCGGAGATTTTTCCGGTAAGCGTTTTGACGCACTCAAGTGCAAAGCCACGGCTAACATTATTGTGCTTCTTTACGAATGTGAAACCCATTGGTTTAAACACAGAAAACGCAGGGTTGCGAAGTTTGAAAAAAAGTTGAACATGATAAGTGGTCTTGCCGAGGAATTCTTGAGCGATATCGATGAAGCCGAAGTCGATGGAGATGCTATCGAGCGGTTTGAAAGCGATTCTTTGGATTTGGAGGAATATATCGACATTGTCAGCGTATTTGATGTGCGGAAATTTGTAGCTGGGCTGTCCGTATCCGGTGTGAATGCACCGACCTCGGAAGTATCCGCAATCGGAAGGTTTGTCGGTGGCGAACAAATCATGTTTTCCAAGTATTATAAAGCTGTCGTGTACAATCCCTCGAACACGAAAGACCCAATATCAGAGACAGATGTTGAAAATCTGGCATCTGGTGATAAGCTCGTATTCACGAAGCGTGATGATTTTACTAAAAATATTGTCGATGGTGTTTACGAAGCGTTACAAGCTTCCGGGAAACTAAACAAGGATGTCATTGATGCTACAAAGAAGGCTGCTTGGTGGAAAGAAGTGCTTCGAGACTTCCAACAAAGGCATGGTCTATCGTACAGACAGCTTTCGAAAGAGCTTAATAGGTACGGTTGTTCACTTACTGAAGTATCGATCCGTCAATGGCTTGTAGAGGAAAGCCATATTGTGGGTCCGAGGGAAGAATCCACTTTACGGCAAATTGCGGAAATGACTGGGGATTCATATTTAATGAACGACACTTCCGGGTATTTCAATGCTTGTAGGACGGTTAGGCGGCAACGCAAAAAAATCCTCGGGTTAATCGGAAAAGCGATAGAGGATAAACTGAGCGGTCATCATCCGCCTCACGGAAGCGAACTTGAAATTGTATACGACAATGTTGAATCCTTGTCGGAAACGCTGGAACTTGAAACGATTACATTTTTGGATGAAGCCGTTTCAGTTCCTATCAATATTATTAACAAACCTATTACAGATATGGAGGTAGCATCATGACAAACGAAGAAGTTCGGAGACAGTTGATTGATGCCAGAGATGAATATATCAAACTGATAAAATCCGAGCTTCTCGGCCCGGGTTCTGAATTTGACATTCCCGATATCGAACACGAGCTTATTTCAAGCAGTCCGATGAGCAGATATTCCATAGGCATACTCTATCCGCAAGGAAATCAAGCAAATCAGGACAATGACGAAACAGTACCGATAAACGAAGATGAAGATGGCGAATTGAACGAAGATGTTTCCGCCGATGAATCGTTGTCGGAGGATGAATCTGATCAACTTGATCCCAAAAGCGAGCGCAACTACGAATTTGACGAAACCGCCGACGAAAACCTTGATGAAGAAGTCGAACTGTCGGCGCAATATATGCCATCCTCAATGGGGATTACTTTTATCGTCAAGGGTTCTGCAGAAACCGTCAAAGGTACGATATCATTTGCAACTTACAGAAATGCAAAAATCCCGGACTGTATGGTTCCGTATATACCGGCTGACGGCACGGATGATTATGTTGTGCCATCAGAATTGGCACACATAATGGTCTATGATAAAGAGAAGCAGGCTTTCTGTTTACTGAGGCAGGTGCAAAAAAAAGAGATTAGAGACATCCTTGAGCGCGATACGCTTTCGGAATCAGATTATGCCATTTTAAAGCAACCCGCATATCGCATGGCAGAGCTTTGCCGTTCCGCATACATACGCGAGCCGCATAACGATATTACGTTTACTATAGATTTTTCGAGCGGAGACTATATTGACAACAACAAAGAAATTGACGGAACAACCGCAAAGATAACTGCGCTCAGAACTAAAATAGCCGACAGCGTATGGTCGCTTACGGTTATGCTCGTTAATGACAAGTGTGAAATTCCGGCAAAAGCATATAACTGCCTTTACCAGCCGGTTCTGCGAATTTCATCCTCCGAGAACAGCTTCGTCTTTACGGAAAGTAGTGCCGAATCGGATATTAACAGCATGGATGATGAAGATCGTTCTCTCGACCTTCTTTATCGCAACAAAAAAATCTACGGAACGGGGCTGGGTGTATCCGCAGATTGGGATATTGATAAAAGTGGTATGGGCAGTCTGTGGAGTAGTTTTTTTCCGATATCCGAAGTTCCTTCGATGAGTTTTGACTTGCCGACAAATGATGCGGTTATAGCCGAGCATTTGTCGATGAAATATTTGTCTGATTTAGATTTGACAGATAGGAGTGAAAAACTTGATGCCCTTAAATCCCTTGTCGATTTATACAAAGCGTGGGTTTCTGAATTGGAACGTACTGCTGCAAGCCTTGATCCTCGTCACCAATCCGCAGCTGCAAAGAATATCGCCGAATGCAAGCGGGCGTATGAGCGGATGTATTCCGGCTTAACTACTCTCAGAAGCGATGTCAAAGCATATTCCGCTTTTGTGCTTGCGAACAGGGCGATGTTCATGCAAAGGGTGCATCTTCGAATACAACAGCAAACCTCCAATACAGACCGTTATCCTGATGATGGTCAAATTGCCGAGCTATTACAGAACATGGATTACCGCCAGCAGGACGAGAAGGACAGCCGATGGCGCCCGTTCCAGATAGCGTTTCTCTTGATGGATATAAATTCCATCATTAACGATGAATCACTTGAGCGTGATATCGTAGATTTGATTTGGTTTCCCACCGGAGGCGGTAAGACCGAGGCTTATCTTGGATTGACAGCTTTCACAATATTTTATCGGCGCTTGGCTCACCCCGCAGAATCAGGCGGAACTGCTGTAATAATGCGCTATACTTTGCGTTTGCTTGCGGCTCAACAATTTACCAGAGCGGCAACTCTTATTTGTGCTTGCGAATATATCAGACAAGACTGCGAAGCAAGAAAGCGCGTTTATCCTTCGTATCCTCTGGGTAAAGAACCTATAACCATCGGTCTTTGGATCGGTGGAACCCACATTCCAAATAAAAATGACGATGCAAACTTCCATCTGAAGAAGTTGCTTGCCGTTAAAGACCATTTTCATGTCAGAAATGAAAAAGACCGCCACAACAAATTCCAAGTTTTGAAATGCCCATGGTGCGGTACAAAATTGGTTAAAGACGATAAAGATAAAAAACTTGTTGGTGCATGGGGATACAAAATGCGGGACGGAAAGCGTTTCTATATGTCCTGTACACATGAAGATTGCGATTTTACGGCGCGGCTTCCGATTCAGATAATCGACGAGGAACTTTATGAGAATCCACCGACTCTGCTGTTTGGAACCGTGGATAAATTTGCTATGTTGCCGTGGGATGGGCGCATCGGTTCGTTCTTTGCCGTAGGAAGCGAAAATCGCTCCCCGGAACTTATTATCCAAGACGAACTTCACCTTATATCGGGTGCGCTCGGTACCATTGTCGGACTGTACGAAACAGCCGTTGATGCAATATGCAGTCAAAAAGGTGTTCGACCGAAAATCATCGCTTCAACGGCTACAATCAGGAGAGCCAAAGAACAATGCTCTGTTCTGTATAATCGCGATATCGTTCAATTCCCGGCTCCGGGACTTGATTCCGGCGATTCGTTTTTTGCTCGCGAGGCCGAAATATCCTATGAAAGCAGTGTGTTCGGTCGTAAGTATGTCGGGTTAATGCCTTCTGGGAAAACAAAAGCCATGATGGAAATCCGAGCGATGGCGGCACTTTTACAACGAATTCACATGATGAAGTTGCCTGATGAATTAAAAGACAAGCTCTGGACACTGACGGCATATTTCAACAGTTTAAAAGATCTCGGTAAAGCATCCACGCTTGTAGAAGATGACGTTAAGGATTTTATCATCAGAACCGCAAATAGATTGTTCAGTTCGCGCCGCTTGATCGTCAGCACGGATGAGCTTACAAGTCGTGTTACCACCACGGAATTAAACGAGACATTGGATAAGCTCGAAAAACTGGAGTATTCACGGGCAAATATAGACAATAAGCGTTATGCTTCCAATGTTCTTCTCGCTACAAATATGATATCAGTCGGCATCGATGTTGCCAGATTGAATGTCATGCTTCTTATAGGACAGCCAAAGTTGACAAGTGAGTATATACAGGCGTCCAGCCGTGTAGGGCGCTTGTTCCCCGGAGTCGCTTTTGTCCAGTATGATGCGACAAAGAGTCGTGACCGCTCTCATTATGAGCGATTTAGGCCTTATCACGAATCATTCTATCGTTTTGTTGAACCGACAGGGGCTACTCCGTTTTCAAAACCGGCACGAGAAAGAGCGCTACATTCCGTTTTAACATCCATAATCCGGCAACGCACAGGGCTTGCCGAGGATAAAGACGCCATATCTTTCGACAAGGACTATTTTGCGGATGCCGTTCGCGAGACCGAGCAATTCATTCTCGACAGGATAAAGCAAATCAACATTCGCTCCAACAACGGACTTGAGGACGATATTTCAGATATAAAAACCGAGATTGAGGAGTTCATTGACGAGTGGCAGAAAAATGCAAAAGCCTTTGACGAAGCTAAAACACCGTACTATTTCGGGCGTAGGTTTATGGTTACGCCGCCGACTGCGGGATTGGGCAGATTGTTACGACCGTACAATACGCCCAGCAAGGACAATTCAATCGAAACACTTACCTCCATGAGAAATGTGGATACTCAGGTGCTGGGGGAAATAGTGATATGGGAGGGAAACTAAATGGAGTATCAAATCAAGGATAAAGTTCCCCTTAATAAAGTGACACATTCCGTAAGAGCTGCGCAAGCCGTGCTTCAATACAGTGTCGGAGCAATGGTTGATTTTCCGGATCAGACATTAATTACCGCCGCTCCCGAAACGTGGAGCGAAACTCAGCGCATTTCCGATGATCGTTTTGCGAAAGCGCTGGGCGTTGATTATTTTGCCTTGCCGACTAAAATATCCTACTCACGCTTTCCTGAATGGTATTTTTGTCCCAAGTGTCGTAAATTTCAACCTATCGGGAAATGGATATCCGAATACCAGAAACGCGAAAAACAAAGAATCCTTGAGTTTGATCCGTATATGACAAAACATATGATGTGCATGGATTGTCGACAAGACTTGGTAGTAGCACGTATCGTCACACTTTGTGAACACGGACACATGAATGATTTTCCGTGGGTAAAATGGGTTCATAAGCAAAGTAAGAAACCCATCTGCGGGAATCCGTCATTATTATTCAAAACCGGAGCATCTGGCACCGAGGGACTCGAAGGATTGAGCATTTCGTGTGCTTGCGGAGCGTTCACCACCCTCAAGGGCGCATTTGAAAAGGATTGCTTTGAAAAACTTGATAAAGATGTCGATGAAGAAATTTTCCGTTGCGAAGGTGGACATCCTCACAAAAATATAAAAGAAAAGTGTATTCTGTATCCAAGAACAGCACAGCGCGGTTCTTCATCGGTATATTTTCCTGTGATTTACAGTTCGTTGGTTATCCCTCCGTATGCCGACAAGCTCAATGCTCGGATTGAAAAGAGCGGTACATTTGCTGATTGTGAAGCTGCGCTTTCCAAATTGCCCGAAATGCGAGCAATGATTCTTGAAAATCATTTTGCAAAATGGGTCGGAGAAATCGCTCAAGAAGTCGGTGCACCACGAGCCAGCACGGAAGCTGTCTTGCGTAGAAAATGGTTCGATGACGGAAGTGCCCAAATTGATGTAAGCAGTGTTAAATACAAAGCTGAGGAATATGAAGCTCTCAGCGGCGAAATAAGCACATCGTCAGGTTCATTGGGTGACTTCTCAAGGGAAGGAATTCCCAAAGAATTATTCGGGGATAATCTTCCTCACATCAAAGCCATTTCTTTGATTGATAAAGTCAGAGTCGTTAACGCGCTGATTGGCTTCTCCCGCATTAATCCCGTCTCCGGAAAAGACGATGACGGTTTTGTCCACATCAAGGAACAGGCAACACGCTGGTATCCGGCATATGAAGTGCGTGGGGAAGGCATATTTATTGAATTTGAACAATCCGATATTGATGCGTGGATTGCAGAAAATCCCGTGATTGGTGAACGCGCTAAAAAGATAAACGGAAACTATGCGAACTCGTTCATCGGTCAGAATCATCCGCGGATAATAACGCCGAAGTTTCTGTTGTTGCATACAATTTCGCATCTGCTGATTAAGCAGTTGAGTTTTGAGTGCGGTTATGGCATTGCCAATCTAAGTGAACGGTTATACTGTGCAGACGCAAACGATGGAAAACAAATGGCTGGAATCTTCATTTACACGGCGAGTGGTGACTCTGAGGGGACGCTCGGTGGTCTTGTTCGGCAAGGCAGACCCGATGCCTTTCCGCGAATATTCAGGCGCGCGATTGACCATTCACAAACCTGTTCCAATGATCCGGTTTGTATTCTAAGCCACGGGCAAGGACGCGAATCATTAAACCTTTCTGCTTGTCACGCTTGCGCGTTATTACCCGAAACTTGCTGCGAAGAACGTAACAGCTTCCTCGATCGCGGTGTTGTTATCGGAACATATGAAAACCCACAGATTGGGTTTTATAGCAAACTCTAAGGGGAAACCGACTGGACACATCTCGACAAGTTTCTTTATTCAATTGCTCTCAGGAATAAGGTACTGTCTGTCTTTTGGCTATGAACTTCTTGAAAAAATAACGTTCGTATTTGGACAGTTGATTACATAGAGCGATATTGATATCCATCACCACCGCACAAAATGAATAAAACCGAATCCGTCGCCCACCGGAACTATCGGCGAGCGGACGGGTTCGGATTTATCACAAAATGGCGGAGAGGGTGGGATTCGAACCCACGTGTGCTCTCGCACAAACTGATTTCGAGTCAGCCCCGTTATGACCGCTTCGATACCTC
>Ga0082212_10008839_pt1 | contig 13081 bp, 7 predicted proteins | sample TergutNt197P3_FD_71548 | JGI IMG/M metagenome (GOLD analysis project Ga0082212, IMG submission 71548) | Neocapritermes taracua P3 segment gut microbial communities from Petit-Saut dam, French Guiana - Nt197 P3 | ecosystem: Host-associated > Arthropoda: Insects > Digestive system > Gut ... | reverse complement strand
TGAAATCATTTACACCCCCGATGCCGGCACCACCGGTAGCACGTACGCAACTACGTGGACAAATGGCTATCCTGCCCTTAAAGCTCAACTTATTGGAAAGACAGCCGCAGCAGTTGCGGATTATTACCTGACAGCGCCAACCGGTAACGGTACATTATGGGCAGATCTATTCCCCTATGCGACCACTGCGGGTGTTGACGCGGTAACCGGCGTCTCGCAAACCGCAGTGAATCTGGTGGACGCTGTCAAAGAGGCCGCAATAGAATTCCTTGGCCTCGATCCCGCTTTAAGGGGGACAGCCACTATTACCGGCTTTGCCAGGGAAACCTATACGGTTACGGCAGTTCCCGCCAATTTGAGCAGCACGGTAAACGTCGCTGTCACATGGGAGACATCCCCAGCCGAGACAGGAATCTACACACCCGTTCTTGACGGCACTGACGGCACTATTGGCGTGGGTGGAACCGAATTCACTATCGGCGCAAGCACCGTCGGTGAATATCTGCGGATAAAGGTTACCGCGGACGATACCAGCGGGCAAATCTACAGTACCCCTCTGTTAATTCAAACCCTCCCGTCACTCCCCACCGACTATACCGATCCTCTTGTTGAAGTAACAGCGGTAGGTACGGGAGATATCCATGCCACTGAAGGCGTCAGCGGTGCGAACAATGTTACCCTCACCGTGGTGTTCAACACGGCCAGTCACAAAATCGAGTATATTCACTACGACCCGGCTCTTACCGCAAATAACACTGTGGGTACCAGCAACACCACCGGAGGCCAATATTTAACCGCATGGACCGCCAACCAGACCGTATTAATTGAATCCCTGGAAGACAGAGATGCCTTCATGGTCTCGCTATGCCCAGAGATAACCGTAACCGGCGACGCTTTCAGGAACCTCCTGATTGACAATGAAACCGCGATTGACGCCGCATCCGGTGCCACCCAGACCCAGCGGAATTTTGCCAACGCCGTTATCAAGGCGTGTCAGGAATACATCGCGGGCAATGCGGTGCCTGTGCCGCCCTTCAGCTATACCGACCCGTTTGTTGAAGCAGATGCGGTAGGTTCGCAGCAGATCCAAAGTGCCTCTGTACCCATGGTTCATCTTACGGTTGTATTTGATACAGCCACAGACACAATCGCGGCCATCAAATATGACCCGGATCTCCCCGCAAATACCTCTGGGACGAATATCAGCAACACCACCGGAGGCAACTATTTAAACACATGGACCACCAACAGGCCCATATTAATTGCGCGTCTGGTAGGCAGGGATGCCTATAAGGTAGCGGAAACCCCGACGGTAACCTCAACCGGTGACACTTTCAGGGGCCTCACGCTTGGCGAAACCTCGCTTGACGCCCTTACCGGTGTCACCCAGACCCAGCGGAATTTCCTCAACGCCGTCATCAGGGCGTGCGTTGAGTACGAAGCAGGCGATGCGGTAGCATCCACGGATCCTGGCGATCAGGCATTGGTCGGCACCGTCGGTGCTATTACCGGCGATGTTTCGGAAGGTGAGACGGTTACGGCAGGTGCTGTCACAGTTAGAAACTTCACCGCAACCGGTACCCCCACTGTTGAGTGGCAGATAGGCGCAACCGCTGCAGGGTCTTTCGATCCTGTTACCATCTCTGACGGCACAATAACCGGGAACACCTTCACCATCGCCGCAGGCGCCGCAGGCAAATTCCTGCGGGCAAGCTATACTCTGACCGGCTATTCCGGCGCAATCACAAGCGCTGCCGTGAAAATCATCGAACCGATTAACATCGCCGCTATACCTCTTGCCGCGCCGGTAACCGGAGGAACCCCGGCAAGGGGCATTATGCAAACGACACAGTACGCCGGATCCGTAACGTGGGATGTTGCTGACGCTACTTTCGTAGACGGTACGGTATACACCGCGACCATCACCCTGACGCCAAGAACAGGCTTCACCCTTACAGGCGTAACGGAGGACTTCTTCACCGCCGCGGGCGTTCAGGGAACCAATGCCGCGAATGACGGCGTGGTTACGGTGGTATTCCCGGCAGCGGCTGCAGCCATTCCCAATCCTTGGGACGACGGCCAGCCAACAGTGGGCGACTACACCAAATTGACAGGCACGGGTTCAACTTCACAACGTGTCACTACCGCATCTAGCGTTGAAATAGTAGTCCGCAATTCGGACAGCGTAATCGTGGCCGTTAATTATACCTGGGTTACCGGCAACTCCAGCGGCGGCGCAGGCTATGATACTGCATGGCAGCGCGGTTCTGGCTATCTTGTGGATTATATTCCCACTTTGAATATGAGAGCCTCGCAATTGAAAGCAGACAATGTGGTCGAGACAAACCAAACGGGCAATAATTTTGAAGCCCTTAACTTTGACGGGAACACAATTAGGAGAGTGCGTGCGAGCAACGCTACAACAGAGGGGCTTGTTTCACAAATATACGGCTGGCCCCTTCCGACGGGAATAGTCGACGTTGCATCCAGTGTTACCCAGAGCCAGAGCAGCTTCATGGGCGCTGTTGTAAACGCCGCCAAAAAACTGCCGTAATCGTACTTTGGAACGCAGCGGCCCTCAGGGGCCCCTGCGTGTAATTTCAGCTAACAAGCGCATGTTCCGGAAACGGGGCATGCGCTTTTATATTTACATCATTTCTTTGATAATCAATAGACCGCACCCAGGGCAGCGCGAGGGTACGTAACCGTCAAAACAACACACCCCTCGCCAAAATAGGAAACAGGGTAAATTTTAGATTTTAAGAATTAAAAATATTCCAGGGCAGGAGTTTTTCCCAATCTTCAATGGCGGCGGCGTAAGGCGCTTTTTCAAAAAGTTCATGCAGGTATTTTAACGGTTCAATCCCGTTCTGCTTTGAGGTTTCAATGAGCGTGTAGATACCGCAAGAACTTTCGGCCCCCTGGGGGCTTTGAGAGAACAGCCAATTTTTTCTTCCCAGGACAAATGGCCGTATTGCGTTTTCGCAGGCGTTGTTGTCAGGCGTCAGGCAGGGGCTTTCAAGATACGCCGTCAACTTGTCCCATTGGGCAAGAGTATACCCTATCGCTTTTCCTAAAAGCGTACTCGGTGGTATATCCGGCTGTCGTTTCATAAGCCACTTTTTGAAACCTTCGAGCATCGGCCCCGCGCGGGCTTTCCGTTGTGCAAGAAACATATCGCCATTGAGGTTTTGGCTGCGCAGTTCGTCTTCAAGATAGTACAGCTTGCGGATATGCTTTATCCCTTCATACGCAGACTGCGGTGTCTTGCTTGCTTTCGACGCTTCAAAAAATCGCCTCCTCGCATGGGCGAAACAGCCAACCTGTATTATATCGCTGTTTCCTTTTACCGCAGCATCATACCCTTCATATCCGTCGGTTTGTAAATATCCTTTGTACCCTTCTAAAAATGCTTTCGCGTTATAAGCGGCACGGGTCGGATGGTATTCATACCAAATTACTGTTTTATCAGGCGGCCCGCCGCGCGCAAGCCACATATAACTTTTTTGCGTATAGTCCCGCCCTTCTTCCCTTATTACCTGTACCGTGGTCTCGTCCATCTGTATCACCGGACCGCTTTTGACCATTTCTTTCAGTAATCCAAACAGGGGGGACAGGTTTTGGTATACCTGTTGCTGCCAGTTGCACATATCCTGGCGGCTTATCACCACCCCTATCCTCTCGAACTGTTTTTCCTGCCGGTAATACGGCAGATGATCTTCAAACTTATGGGTAAATATCCAGCTTAACAGGCTCGCTGACGCAATGCTTTTGGGAATAATGCTGGGTTCCACCGGCGCTATGCGGACGGTTGGCGCTATCCCTTCGCTTGCAACCCCTTCGCAGCAGCGGCAGGCGTATTTCAACCGGACCGTCTCTTTTACGACTATCTTCTCCGGAATGATTTCCAGTTTTTCGCTTGTTTCTTCGCCGATTTTCGTTAATACAGCCCCGCAAGTGCAGATTTTCTCCGATTCCGGTATGTCTATGATATGCCTCTCTCGGGGAAGGTTCGGGTCTAAGGGTTTGCGGCCCGGTTTCTTCCTGCTATGCGATTTGACTTCGGTCTTCTCATCCGTTGCAGGTTCTTCAACAGCTTCTGTTTCTTCAGCCTCACAGGTGAATAATAACGGCTGGCTTGCATCTGCCGGCAACTGTTCCGCGCTCCGCATAAACCTCTTGTAAAACAACAGAGTATATTTTTCTTCCATTTCCAGATATTTATTTCTGTATTCCAATAAGTCTATTATCGTTTTGTTCTTTTCATTTATCTGTTTTTCGTATTGGGCTTTTATTTCATTAATGTAGTTAATAACTGAGGTATCAAGCGCTGCTGCTTCCATACCTCAGTATTGCATTTAACATTTTCATTGTCAATACTTTTTTTTATTTTTATGAAACTTTTTTGTAATATAATGGTTTGTGCGCTTTGAAAAAATCTATCCCGCTTAACAGCATTGATAACTCTGTGCTACCCAGTTCCCGCGCCGCTTCGCTTGTGTCAGGCCACGGATACCTGTCTTTTTCCAACCTCTTCTGACTCAGCCAAAATCCGTTCTTCTCCCAATACACCGCTTTCAGCAGCCTGCGTTCTCGGTTACAGAATAGGTATACGTTCCCGCTGAACGGCTCACCGGACATCTCCTGCTCAATTATTACCGCAAGCCCGTTTACCGCTTTACGCAAATCTGTATACCCCGGGCGCAGGTATATCCGTGTCTTGCTCAAGTCTATCGTCATATTGCGCCCCCCAATCCTTCCATTACTGCCCGTAGCTCCAGTCGACCCAAGGCAAGCGGTATATGTATCTTCACATCCCCTTTCTCTATGAGTATCTCATGGGCATGGTGTAAAGGTGGTATCATCGGTACAGGAATTTCCACAAAACTATTCTTCGCTTCTTCAACCACCCTCCTCCCTTCTGGATCCGCCTTTGTCCACCTGACGAAGGTCTGTGGATTAAGCCCGTTTGCCTTTGCGTAAGCCCATGCGCTCTTCCCACTCTGCCGCCAGTCCTCCAGCCACATCGCTTTCTCTTCTTTGCTGAATTGCATATTTCCTCCAGTTCGTGTATTGTTCTGGAAGTTTATTTCGGTTTTTCCCTTGGCACAAGAAGTGGTTGTTTTTACGGATACAAGGGATTCTTTGTCGGCCAGGTACAATAGCTTGATTAGCTTGGTGTAGTTAAGCGAGATACCATTTTAATTATTCCGGCCCATTACCTCACGGTTCTTTTTGAAAAGGCACCCTATCCTTCCCCGGATAAAAAAGCGCATGCCCCGTTTCCGGAACATGCGCTTATTAGCTGAAATTACACGCAGGGCCCCTGAGGGCCGCTGCGCTGTCAAACCAAAACGGTTAGGTTAAGGCGTGACGGGTGTTCCAAGGCCCGCTACGTAATCCTGGCACGCGTAAATAACGGCGTTGGCAAAATTCCGCTGGGTCTGGGTGACGGCGGACAGGGCATCAATCGCAGTTTCACCGTCAATCAGGAGGTTCCTGAAATTGGCGCCGGTTACGGTTATCTCAGGTGTAAATGATACCTTGTAGGCATCTCTGCCTTCCAGGGATTCAATTAATACAGGCCTGTTGGTGTTCCATTGAGTCAGATAGTTGCCCCCGGTGGTGTTGGCATTCTGAGTGGTACCGTTCGTCAGGTTTGCGGGGAGTGCCGGGTCATAGTTGATAGCCGTGATTGTGTCTGTGGCCGTGTCAAATACAACGGTAAGTGTAACATTAGGCACGTTGTCGGAAGCATTCCTGATTTGCTGCGAACCTACCGCCGTTACTTCAACAACAGGATCGGAATAAGTTGGGCGCGGCGGGGGGGCGGCCGAAATTTCCACGGCGGCGCTTTCAATTGCGCCGGTATAGCCGGTCAAAGTAACGCTTAGCCGGAGGAATTGGCCTACGGTGCCTGCGGCGATGGTGAAGGTGTCCCCGGTTATTGTGCCGTCAGAGGCGGTAACAGCCACAAAGGGCCCTGCAGCGGCTGCGCCTATCTGCCACTCGACAACGGGGGTACCGGTTGCGCCGAAGTTCAAAGCGGTAGCAGTTGCCGTAACCTCCAGAGTTTCCCTGGCATCTCCGGTAATGGCGGCGGTGCCGGCCAATGCCTGAGCACCGGGATCCGTGGATGTTGTCGCATCGCCTACTTCGTACTCAACGCACGCCCTGATGACGGCGTTGAGGAAATTCCGCTGGGTCTGGGTTGCGTTGGCTATTGCGTCAAGCGCGGTTTCGCCGAGCGTGAGGCCCCTGAAAGCGGCTCCTACGACGGTTACCTCCGGTTCGGCCGCCACCTTGTAGGCGTCCCTGCCTACCAGCCGGGCAATTAAAATAGGCCGGGCGGTGTTCCATTGAGTCAGGTAGTTACCCCCGGTGGTGTTGGCATTCTGCGTGGTGCCGTCAGTTTGATTTGCCACAAGCGTCGGGTCATAGTTGATGGCCGCGATTGTGTCTGTGGCTGTATCAAATACAACGGTAAGGTGAACATTGGGCACGTTGTCAGCGGCATTGCGAATCTGCTGCGAACCTACCGCATCTGCTTCAACAAACGGGTCGGTATAGCTGACGGGTGGCACAGGCACCGCAAGGCCCGCGATGTAATCCACGCACGCATAAATAACGGCGTTGGCAAAATTCCGCTGGGTCTGGGTGACGGAGGACATGGCATCAATCGCGGTTTCACCGTCAATAAGCAGGTTCCTGAAAGCGGCACCGGTTACGGTTATCTCGGGGCAGAGAGACACCAGGAGAGCGCTCCTGTCTTCCAGAGATTCAATTAACGTGCTCCGGACACTGTTCCATGAGGTTAAATAGTTGCCTCCGGTGGTGTTGCTGGTACCCACAGTGTTATTTGCGGCAAGAGCCGGGTCGTAGTGAATATACTCGATTTCGTGACTGACCGTGTTGAACACTACGGTGAGGGTGACATTGTCCGCACCGCCGGAACGGATATCTCCCGTACCTACCGCCGTTACTTCAACAAGAGTATCGGTATAAGTGGTGGGGAGTGCCGGCAGGGTGCCAATTTCCACGGGGGTACTGTAGATTTCATCGCTGGTATCGTCCGTGGTAACCTTTATCCGCAGGAATTCTGTGGCGGTGCCTGCGCCGATGGTGAATTTGGTTCCACCCGCGCTAATATCGCCGTCAACAGTGTCAATAACGGGTGTGTAGGTTCCTGTCTCGGTGGGGGATATCTCCCATTCGATAGTGACGTTCACTGTGCCGTTCAAATTGGCGGGAACTGCAGTAACCGTCAGGGTTTCCCTGGCAAAGCCGGTAAAACTGACTGTCCCTGTTAAAGGATCAAGCACAGGGCCGGTGGTGCCATCAATGATTTCCTGAATAGCGGCCGCAACGGCTTCTTTTATTGCGTTGGTAGTTCCGGTGGCACCGGCTATAACATCAATATCAGCCCCATTCTTCGCTAAGATTGCGGCTTCCGCTTCCGGAATAGCATCTTCGGCTACGCCATCTGAATCACCATCCAGGTTTGTAATCGTTACCGAGGTAATTATTCCGTTCAGAATTGTTACGTCAACACTTACTTTCGCTGTCGAATATTCGGGATAAACTCCAGTACTGACTACGTTGGTAGCTGTCCCCGAAACAGGAACTCCGTCCTTTGTAATAGGAGGCGGTCCGGCTGGAGCCGTCGCCAGGAATATCGCCACAACAGAGCCGGAATCCGCGAGGTGGGATGCCGAAGCGCCCGCAACGGTGAAGAAGTCCTGCGCCACGCCGGTAAGGGTGAAGCCGGTTTCTGGCGTCAGACTGATGGTTGCTTTGTATACCGTATCGGCCAAGAAAGGATCGTCTGCGGGGTCCCATGTCACGGTTCCGGTGTACTGTGCCGTTCCGGTAATGGTCGCTACCGGGGTTTCTCCGGTTACCGGTGCGGTAACACCGGGTATGGCGGCAATGGTAATTACTGTGTCGGTTTGGCCGCCACCAACAAATTCCTGTGCAGCTTTCACGACGGAGCTAACCAGGTTGCGCCCGGTTTCGGTAGCGCCGCTGGTAGCATCTACCATCAAACCATCTATGCCATGATTTCCGGTACTCGTGGCCGTGTTTTGCGTAGCACCCGAGTTGCCCGTGGGCTTTACGAAATTGGCCACAACACTGGCATCCAAACCTACTAATGCCTCGATGAAGTTCTCATAATTACCGGTGCGGTTGGCATTTCCAGGATCTTTCTCAGCCCAGCGACCCGCATAAGTAGAGTCTGTAGTGTGGGCCGAAATGGGTTCATAATCAATATCCAGGATTTTGTTATTAGCGCCGAATAATACCCGAAGATTGATTTCATACTGTGCTTGGTTTACACGTTGTGTCGCCCAGAAAGCCCCCTTCGCTACCTGTATGGTGTTGGCCGGGTCATCCCAGGGATCGGGGCCGCTGGTATCATTAGCGATGATTTGCTGAATAGCAGCCGCAACGGCTGCTTTAATTGCGTTTGTAGTTGCGGTGGCGCCACACAGCGTATCAATATCAGCCCCATTCGCCTCTTTGATAGCGGCTGGTGCGGCAGCAATAGCGTCTTCGCCGATATCTTCTGAAGAATCATTCACGTTTACAATGACTACAGAGATTATTTCCCCGTCCTCAATCTCTACGGTAACTTCTACCTCCGCATTCCAATCAATAGAGGATCCTGTGCCCGTCTTGGTAGCTGTCCCCGAAACAGCGACCCCATCATCGTTGGTAATAAGAGCCGGTCCACTGCTTGTGTCCGTGATTTTCAGGGCGGGGCTATATTTCTCCCCGGTATGGCCTTGCCTGGTGACCTTTACCCGCAGAAATTTGCCTGCGGCATCCGCATCGGGGGTAAATTCGTTCCCGCTTGTACCGCCCACTGTGCCGTCAGCGGTGACGACATTATTCGTGGCCGTATCCGCGGCTGAGCCTATCTGCCACTGATAAGTGATGGTTCCTGTGCCACCCAAGGCTGTGGTGATCACAGTAGTTGCAACGCCAACCTTGGGACTTGAAATAGTGACACTGCCCGTTAATGGCGTGGCAGACGGATCGTCGTCCTTACATCCCAGGAATACAGCTCCCAGGATCATCAAAAGGACCAATAAACGCTTTGCCATAATTACCTCCTATGACAAAAATAAGTTGTTGAATTCGCCCCTGGTCGGGACGGAATATATAGGGCATTCCAACACCTGGGGAACAATTCTGTTTCTTTCCTTATTACCAGAATTTAAGGGGGCGCCGTTTTCGGTGAGTTATCAAAAAAGTTATCAATTTTTAAAAAAAACAGAGGCTGTGCGGGCAGGCGATTCCTTGTTTCAATGGCTCAAACGGGTAAAAAACAGCATTTTTTGGGTCTTTTTATGGCGTTTTCAGTCCGTTTTGTCTGAATTCCGGGAAACGGTACGTTATCAAAAAAGTCATCAGTTTTTAAAAAAAAGGAAGCTGAACAGGAAATTGCAGCAGACAAAAAAGGCAAATGAATTTATATCAAAGAATATTGATAGATTGCTGCTGGACAGGTTAATAGACGAATTTTGTGCAGAGAATCCAATGGATTTGGAAGTATTAAATGTGTTCAAGTTATCTTATTTCGCCTGCACTTGACCAAGGGATAGTTTTTACCAATAATAAGGTAATAATACAGAAAAGAGGGGGCTCTAATGGGTTTGATCAAAGCGTTGGCGGGGGCCGCAGGCGGCGTCCTCGCGGATCAGTGGCTGGAATTTTTTGTCTGCGAAAGTATGGAAGCGGACGTGTTGGCCGCCAAGGGGCAGAAACGGACAAGCAAAAGAAGCAGCAATACCAAGGGAGAAGACAATATTATCTCCAACGGTTCCGGCATCGTGGTGAATGCGGGACAGGCGGTTGTCATCGTAGATAATGGTAAAATTGTCGATATTTGCGCCGAAGCGGGGCACTACACCTTTGACCAGTCCTCCTCGCCGAGTATTTTCTACGGAGGCCTGGGGAAAGGCATTGTGGATATATTCAAAAATCTGGGGGATCGCTTTAAATACGGCGGAAGCCCCGGCAAAGAGCAGCGGATATATTACTTCAATACAAAAGAAATAATGGGGAATAAATACGGAACCCCCAATCCCGTTCCCTTCCTCGTGGTAGATCCCAACATCAATCTGCGTCTGACCATAAGCCTGCGGGCCAATGGCGAATATTCCTACCGCATAATGAACCCCATGGCCTTTTACGGCAATGTCTGCGGCAATGTGGAAGAGGTATATACCCGTGACAAGATCGACAGCCAGCTAAAAAGCGAGATAATTACCGTCCTCGGCCCGTCCCTGGGTAAATTGGGCCTGGGTGAGTATCACGAAATTACCTTCCATACCGAAAGGCTGGCGGAAATCCTCAACGAAGCGCTTACCGCCAAATGGAAAGACGGCCGGGGGCTGGAAATTGTCAACTTCGGGATTACCGCTACCGCGTCGCCGGAAGACGAAGCGAAGATCAAGGAGCTTCAGTCTGCGGCGGTCATGCGGGACCCGACTATGGCTGCGGCCGCCCTTGTGAGCGCCCAGAGCGACGCCATGCGTACCGCCGCCGGAAATCAGGGCGGGGCGATGGCCGGCTTTATGGGCATGGGTATGGCGAATATGACGGGGGGAATGAACTCCCAGAATCTGTTTGCCATGGGTCAGCAGCAAGCACCGGCACCCGCTGCGCCGGCAGCAGCAGCACCGGCAGCCGGCGGCTGGGACTGCGCATGCGGACATAAAGCGAACACCGGCAAGTTCTGCGCCGATTGCGGCAAGCCGAAACCGGAAGCGGCGGCAGCCTGGGATTGTTCCTGCGGACATAAAGGAAACACCGGCAAGTTCTGCGCCGATTGCGGCAAGCCGAAACCGGAAGCGGCGGCAGCCTGGGACTGTGACTGCGGTCATAAAGGAAACACCGGCAAGTTCTGCGCCGACTGCGGCAAACCGAGACCGTAAGCATGGACATAAAAGAGTATAAATGTCCCAACTGCGGCGGTGCGGTTAAATTCGACCTTTCCATCCAGAGCATGAAATGCCCTTTTTGCGATACGGAGTTTGAGATTGCCGCGCTGGAGGAATATCAAAAACAAATCACGACCCGCACAGGGGACAATTACGGCTGGGATACCGGGGACTTACAGGAAGACTGGGAATCCGGGGAGCTGGACGATCTTTCCCAGTGCGGCTGCCCCTCCTGCGGGGCCGAAATTCTGGGGGATAAAAACGCCGTCGCCATGGTGTGCCCCAACTGCGGTAATTCCCAAATCGTCAGTAAGCGGCTCATGGGGCTGCTGAAGCCCGATTACGTTATTCCCTTCCAACTGGATAAAAAAGCCGCGATGCAGGCCCTGAAGGATTTTTATAAGGGCAAGCGCCTGCTCCCGGAGTCATTCAAAGACGAAAACCGGATTAACAGCATACAGGGGATATACCTGCCCTTCTGGCTTTTCGATGCCCAGGCCCAGGGGCAAATTTGCTACAAGGCGACCAAGACGAAGTTCTGGAGCGATGCCAATTACAACTACACCAAAACCGATTTTTACTCGGTCGTGAGGAACGGCGATATGGCTTTTGAGAAAATACCCGTGGACGGCTCCGAAAGGATGGACGATGCCTACATGGATGCCATAGAGCCCTTTAACTATGCCCAATTACAGGAATTCAAGACCGCCTTTCTTTCCGGCTATCCTGCCGAGAAATACGATGTGGATGCGGATAAAAGCAAGCCCAGGGCGGAAGAGAGGATCAAGAATTCGATCGAAGCCGAATTCCGCAAATCCGTTACGGGATACGCGACGGTATCGACAGAAAGCTCAAGCATTAATGTTACGGGCGGCAAGGTGAGTTACGGACTTTTTCCGGTTTGGATTCTTAACACCAAGTACAAAAAAGAGAATTACCTCTTCCTGATGAACGGCCAGACCGGCAGCCTTGTCGGGAAACTGCCGATCGACAAGGGCAGGCTGGCAAAGTACCTGTCGTTGATTGTCGGCATTACGGGTGCCGTGTTAACGGTCATTGTCCAGATCCTGCGGGTATTTGTGTAACAGAGGTTATGATGAACAGAAGAATTTTATTTTTGGTAATGATATTATCACTTTCCCTTTCCGCTTTTGCGCAGGCAGCGGGAACCTCTGGTTTCCGGGTTGTCGGCTTTGCAGATTCCGAAGAAAAAGCATCCATAGAAGCGCTTATCGCTTCTGTCGCGGCGATTTATAATTTTGACCTGGTAATCGCAGGGGCAGAGGACACCGGCCATAATCCCAGGCAGTATGCGAATGATTTTTTTGACAATAACGGTTACGGTTTCGGGCCGAGGCGGGACGGCTGCCTTCTCCTCTTTTACAAAAATGAGGATGGAAAATGGGATGTCCAGTTCAGCGAATCGGGCAGGGGGATAACGATATTAAACGACACCGCGTTTAACAAAATGGATTCCGATGTGCTGAAGGCTTTGAACAACAGCGGTATGCTTGAAGCCTGCCGCGTATATATTCAGGTCTGGGAGAAATTCCTCTCTATGGAAGCCGCGGGCAGGAGCTACAATTTTTTTCACCATTATAACACCGTTCTTATACTGGTCTCCTGGGGCCTGGCACTGTTAATAGGGGGTTATATAATCCTGCTCTGGACGAGCAAAATGAATACAGCCCTGGCACAGACCCGTGCCGATGCTTACACGGTTCCCGACAGCCTGATCTATAAAGAGAAAAACGATCGTTTCCTGTACAGCACCGTTACCAAAACCAAGCGGCAAAAACAAAGCTCCTCCGGCGGTTCTTCGGGGAGAAGCAGCAGCAGCCGGCGGCGGTAAACATCTGCGCAGTCTTTTTTTCCGCACCGTCAAGTCAGGCAGCGCCTGAAGATACCCCGGTTAATCCTAGCGTTTTTTCCTGCTGTTGCGCAGCAGAATAAGCCTGAGAAAGCTTGCGCAGTTTGTAAGCAACCCCGCGAAATAGGTCATTGCCGCTGCGCCAAGCGCTTTTTTCGCGCCGGACAGCTCATCTTTGGAAAGCATTCCGTTGTCGCGCAGTAAGGCCAGTGCCCGTGACGAAGCGTTTATCTCCGACGGCAGGGTGAGAAGGGAAAACAGC
>Ga0082212_10008838_pt1 | contig 13081 bp, 11 predicted proteins | sample TergutNt197P3_FD_71548 | JGI IMG/M metagenome (GOLD analysis project Ga0082212, IMG submission 71548) | Neocapritermes taracua P3 segment gut microbial communities from Petit-Saut dam, French Guiana - Nt197 P3 | ecosystem: Host-associated > Arthropoda: Insects > Digestive system > Gut ... | reverse complement strand
ATCATCCGGCGGAAAGTGATCGTCGGGAAAACCGGCCATCACTTCGATATGGATTTTCGTCCTGCCTGTTTCATTCATATCCAGGAGCTTCGCGGCTTCCTCGGAAAGATCCAAAATAAGGGACGGGTCCTGCTGGATTCGGTTGGTAATGTTGACATATACAACTTTATCCTCTTTTTCCAGGTTGGTTACCCTTATCCGCGTTCCAAGGGGAAGTTCGGCATGTGAAGCGTTCAGATTAAAGTTATTGGTTTTGTGCCATATCGCCTCACCTTCCTGTTCCAGTATCTGGCTGTCCTGGGTAGAGCCAAAAACGGAAGGGGTCAGCAAAAGGACTGCACAGAAAAATACGATACAAAAATGTTTCATTGTCCACCTCATGGTATATACTATATTAACGGACAAAATGGCCTGGGACTTGCGGATTTTTATCAGGCAATGTAGTATGTAAAGAAAGGGAGTACCAAATGGACGCAAAAGCACGCGAAAACAACAGGCTCAGACAGAGAAAATTCCTTGCACTGCACAAGGACGAGGTTAATGACAAAAGGCGGGAAAGATACCATGAGCGCATCAGCCTTGGCAAATGCCCGCGCTGCGGAGGCAGGACAAAAAAGGGACGCACCCTGTGTACCGACTGCTGTGAATATATGCTTGACCTTAACCGGAAATACGCAAAGCAGAAACTTAAAGCGGCAAAGGCAAAGGCAAAAGCCAAAGCAAAACCAAAGGCTAAAGTAAAGGCTAAACCTGCCAAAACAAAGAAGAAATAGAGTAACTAGATTTTTCGGGCTTTGACGAGCATTACATCGCCCAGACCCAGGGCTTTTGCCGCTTTGTCGGCGAATCGCTTAACGGGCAGGGGGGCGGTTCCGGCGGCAAGCCCCCCCCAGGTGTACACTCCTTCACAGACAAAACCGACTGAGTTAAGCATTGCCCTGATGGTACGCGCCGAAAAAAGGTAGAGGTGATCAAAAATTGCCGAACGCCAGCGGCTGCCAAATAACCGCGCCTGAAATCCGTCAATATTCGGCGTGGTCAACAAAAGGCGCGCACCGGGACGCAGTACCCGCCATACTTCGTCAATGAATGATCCCGGGTTGTTCAGATGTTCAACCAAATGAGACGCAAGCACCAGGTCAAAAGATTCAACGGGAAAACAGCTTTCCTCAAGGATCGTTTTTTCAATAGCAAGATTCCTGTTAAGGCGGGCATATTCTGCGGACGGGGAAATTTCCACCCCCGTTGTCTGCCAGCCCCGTTCCTTCAGAAAAGCCAGCATAGCCCCGGTTGCACATCCTATATCCAGGACACTCGGCATATCGTCCGGCGTTCCACTTGCCGCCTTGCGTTCCATCAGATCTTTTTCAATTTGGTCAAAGTGAGCATCCGCCATTGCAAGTTTCTGTAATTCAAGAAAGGCCGCTTCGTTTTTTAACTGGTATGCAAGATAGTCGTCTCCAAAGAGCTCCCGGTAACGCCGTTCAACATTGGCGGCAAAAGGCTGGGGGTTCATCTGAACCAGGCCACAGCCGGTACAACGGACGTATGAAAAACCGTCACATACAAGGGACGGTTTAAATTGCCTGCCGCCGCAGAGGGCGCAGGGAATAAGTTCCCTTTCCTCCTGTGCAACTGGTGTGGACCATGTTTTAACCGATCGATTCTTGTTCACTTATTCGACGATCATCCGGGTAAGGGCACTTCGGGAATTGCCCGCAATATCCTGCACGACTATTTCCAGTATCGCCTGCCCCCTGTTGAACTGAACCTCGCCAATTTCAAAGGATGGATACGGGCCGTATACCCTGAATGCCGGGACCAGGCCGTTGCGGTTCACCATCAAAACACCGTCCCTTGCGCTTATGGTTTCAAAAGAGAGCGAACCGGCTTCCTCCCCGTTAACGAAACAAACGATCCGATGGGGGGCAAGCTGAAACCCCCTTTGTGCCAGAATCGTGTCAACGGCGTTCACCGCAATTGCGTATCTGCCCTGGCTGATAGCCCGTAGCTGATTCCCTTCAACGATCCGGTCATTTGCGCCACGGAGCTGTATTCCCAGAATCTGCGGCGGAACATCGTCGGCGAGAGGGTTAATAACCATTGAAGCGTTTACCCAGCGCCTTTCCCTCCGGTCAAAGAGGAGAAAATATACGCCATCCCGCCGCGACCAGCCCGAAGTCCCTGCCACAGCAACCGGGAATCCCTGGTATACCTGCGGCGGCTGTTGCGCCCTGCCATCGTCCTGGCAGCGGCTGTATATGCTCACCAGCCCATCACCGTGGTCAATGGCCACCCATGCGCCTAAAGGCGAAGGCAGGCGTGAAGCGTAATCCGTTTCGGAACGGGAAAAGATCATCTCTCCCTTATCCGCGGTATGCACCATCCCCTCACCTTCAAACAACACTCCCAAAACCGGCCTTCCCCGATCGTTAAAACCGAAATTGCGGGCAACGGCTGCCTGTGGCAACGGCCAATCCATTGACAGCAATAGAACGCTGGACAAAAATACCGCAATGAAAAATAACCGCCGTGCCATTATTTTTTCTCCAGATCAAAAGAAATCAAGGTCTGTTTTCCGCCGACAAACAACCGTGAATCCTTTCTTCCCAAAAACACTTCCTCACTCTTGAAAGGGGCCTTTATTATCAGCCTGGCGGGAAGCTTTATCCCAATCAGCTCTTTGACATTTGAGGGACGGGAAACAACGGCAAATACCAGGGCTTGTCCGCCTGAATGATCAATGGCGCTGAGTTCTCCGTCAAATTCCACTTCTGTGGACAGCCGTGAGCCAATTTCAAAAAATCCAAGTCCCCCCTGCCGCTCATAGACAATCCATCGGTCTTCCTCAATAAATGAAATATATACCGGCCGGCGAAAATCACTATCCAGAAATTCATGATAAACAACTTTATAATCGTTTTCACTTGTTCCAAATCGTTCCAATACAAGAAAGCGCTGACGGTCAATACCGGATATTATAGCCAGCCTGGCACCATCGCGGGAAATGGCGCAGCCCACAATAATCGAATAACGCGAGCCGCCTGGTTCAAAGGAGAACACCTGTTTTCCCGTGCTGTCCAAAACCCCCGCCACACCATCCAGCGATCCGGCAAGAAAAAGTCCGGCTGCGGAATCTACACAGGTAAGCGGGCTTGCAAATTCGTATGACCAGGCAGTCCGGCCGGAACTGTCAATTTCTGATATTGCGCTTTGTTCGCCGTTAATCAGAAAGATCCTTCCATCCAGAAAGAAAGGGTACCCCCGGGGATCTTCAATAACGACAAGTGCTTCACCGCTTGGGTTGTTAACAGTTATACGTCCCGGATCCGCGTCGTACTCCGCCCAGCGCTGCGGGGAAAGGGAGACATTGGCTCTTGTTACCTGATTGACGGAAAAACGGCCCTCCCGGTCAAAATAGCCGAACCGGCTGCCCAGTTCAAACGGCATCAGACTGTCAATGTCGTATGTTTCATCCTCGTTTGGCCGTGCCGTCTCGCCCAGAGGTATAGGTATGCCGTATTCAAGCGAATTCAGCCAGCGCGGAATCAGAACTGTCTCAAGTGGTATCGGCCTTGCGGAACAAAAAAAGTACACCATAAAAAGCACAATCCCCGAAGCCAGCCAGATTTTTCTTTTCACATTCACTGTTACAGTTAACTCCCAGTTGTTATTTTACACGGTATAATGGGGAGTTACAAGTTAGAAGTTACAAGTTACAAGAAACTTGCCAGAAATAAATTATAACTAAAAACTTGTAACTACTAACTATGAATACCTTGACATTTTCTGCGGTTTTGTGCAAAAATAAACATTATGATTGAAGATGGCATTCTGACAATCGAAGAAGTCGCAAAGTACCTTAGAGTGTCCGAGCGAACCGTGTACGATTGGGCGCAGAAAGGTGAAATTCCGTCGGGAAAAATCGGCACCGTTTGGCGCTTCAAAAAATCTGATATTGAACAATGGGTCAATGAGCGCCTTTCCGCCGGCAGGCTTGGCAATCAGCTTAGCCCGATAGACATGCAGGCGATACTTTCACCTGAGCGGATCTTGTTTCTCGATTTCCCGGCAAAACGCGACGCACTCCTTTCGCTGGCGGGAAACCTGGCGACAGCCCCCCAGATAAAGAACGGTAATGAGCTTGCCCTTGAAATTCTCAGGAGGGAAGAACTGATGAGTACGGCCATAGGCAGAGGCATCGCCATACCCCATGTACGCCTCCAGTCCATTACAGATCTGGTGGTTTCGGTTGGAGTGAGCCGCGTTGATATTTTGGATTTTAACCCTCTTGACGATGAACCGGTCAGGCTGATCTTCATGATCGCCGCCGCTTACAACCAGCACGCCAGCTATTTGCGGACTCTTTCCTTCTTCAGCGCCCGTCTCAAAAACAATGAACTCCGTGACTCTCTGCTTAAGGCGAAAACAACCGGTAACATATACGATCTGTTAACCGGCAGCTCAGAAAAGGATGCACAATGAAAGCCGGGGTTATCGGAGCGACCGGTTATGCCGGCGCAGAACTGGTCAGGCTTCTTTCGGGTCATCCTAAAATAGACGCGCTGGTACTCTCCTCGGTGAGCTTTGAGGGAGAAAAAATTGAAGATGTGTACCCCAATTTTCAGGGGCGTATCACGACATCCCTGGTCAGCGCCGAACAGGTGATTGCCGAGGCCGGTGTGGTTTTTGCCGCCCTGCCCAACGGAGTCGGAGAGGGTTATGCGAAAGCCTGCTTCGACAGGGGGATACCCTACATCGATCTGTCGGCCGATTTCCGTTTTGGCGACGATGACGCGACCTATAGCGCATGGTACGGCAAAAGTCATCAATACCCCCAATTGTGCGAGCATTCGGTGTACGGTTTGCCCGAATTGAACCGGGATCGCATCAAAGAGCTTGCCGCTTCGGGCAAGGTGATTATCGGTAATCCCGGCTGCTACCCCACCGGCGCCTCGCTGGGTATTTTCCCGGCCCTTGCGAAAGGGCTTGTAAAAAACGCCGCCGTCATTATTGTTGATGCCGTTTCCGGTGTCACCGGCGGCGGGCGTGAACCTTCGCGTTCGTTTCATTTTCCTGAATGCGCCGATTCCGTCTCTCCGTACAAGGTCGGCTCGCACCGGCACACGCCGGAAATTGCACGTAACTTATTTTCAATGGCAGCACAGTATAACCGGCCTGCCCCGCCGTTGATTTTTACGCCACACCTTGCCCCCATGAACCGCGGCATACTCTCAACTATCTACATTCCCCTTGCCGGGGAATGGCAGGAAAATGGTTCAGGCGCGACGATTCTGCCGCCGGGCAAAGAACTGGAAGAAAAAGCCGCAAAAATCCACGGCATCTACGGTGATTTTTACCGGAACGAACCCTTTGTGCGTGTACTGCCGCAGGGAATATTCGCCGCAACCAACAGGGTAAGGCAGTCCAACTACTGCGACATCTCGGTACACCTGGATCATTCGGGCTCCACCCTGATAATTTGCAGCGCGATTGACAATATGGTAAAGGGCGCGGCAGGACAGGCGGTGCAGAACATGAACGTGATTTTTGGTTATGCTGAAACCAGCGGACTGGAAATGATACCGGCGCTATTTTAACGGGGGATAAAGTGAAAGAAGTTTCCGGAGGGATCTGCGCTCCCAGGGGGTTTAAGGCAGGCGGTATCTGGTGCGGCATAAAAGCAAGCTCAAAAAAACGGGATTTAGCCCTTATCTATTCGGAAAAAAAATGTAATACCGCGGCAATGTTTACCACTAACCGGGTAAAAGCGGCAAGCGTTCTTGTCAGCCAGGAGCATATCGCCAGCGGCACTCTCCATGCGATTATCGCGAATTCGGGAAACGCCAACGCCTGCACCGGCGATGCGGGACTTGCCTCGGCCCGGCGCATGGCGGAGCTTGCCGCCGATGAATTCGCACTTAACCCAAAGGATGTTGCGGTTGCCTCCACCGGGGTCATCGGCGTGCCGCTGCCCATTGCCGCCATAGAGAACAGCATCGGTGCGCTGGCAAACAGCCTGAACGGAGACGAAGCCGGTCACGCCGCGGCACTCGAAGCCATCATGACCACCGATATCCGCAAAAAGGGAATATCGGTGGAAATTGAACTCGGCGGCGTTCAGGTGCGTATCGGTGGCATGGTAAAAGGTTCTGGGATGATACATCCCAACATGGCAACCATGCTCTGCTTTCTGACCACCGACGCGGCAGTATCGCGGGAACTTCTCGACACAAGCCTCCGCCGTGCCGTGCAGCATTCTTTTAATCGCGTCAGCGTAGACGGCGATACCTCGACCAACGACACGGTGATAATCCTTGCCAACGGCGCATCGGGCGCTCCATCAATTGCCGCCGAAAGCGCCGAATATACGATCTTTGCCGACGCGCTTGAGGCCTGCTGCGTGAAACTGGCGCGGGCAATGGCGCGTGACGGCGAAGGGGCGACCAAATTGGTGACAGTCACCGTAAATGGCGCGGCTGACGAAAAGAACGCCGAAACCCTGGCAAAATCCATTGTCGCTTCCAGTTTGGTCAAGGCGGCGTGTTTCGGCGCGGACGCCAACTGGGGCCGCATCCTCTGCGCAATGGGTTATTCCGGTGCGGAATTCGACACCGGTCAAACCAACGTGCGATTCAAAAGCAGCGCCGGCGAAATTGCCGTATGCAAAAACGGTCAGTCGATACCTTTTTCTGAGGAAGACGCAAAAAAAATACTTTCGCAGGAAGAAATGGATATTCTCGTGGATGCGGGCAACGGCAATGGCACCGCAACAGTCTGGGGCTGCGATCTTACCTACGATTATGTAAAGATCAACGGCGACTACAGATCATAGGAAAAAACAATGACAGATAACAACAACCGGGCACAGGTGCTGGTTCATGCCCTGCCCTACATCCAGCGATTTCAGGGCAAAACCGTTGTGGTCAAATACGGCGGCAACGCCATGATCAACGAGGAACTCAAGGCCGCTGTAATACAGGACGTGATACTGATGACCTGCGTGGGCATACGTACCGTGCTGATTCACGGAGGCGGCCCGGAGATCGATGCCATGCTGCAAAAGACCGGCGGGGAAAGCCGGTTTGTAAACGGCCTGCGCTATACGGATGATGCGACAATGGAAATTGTCCAGATGGTGCTTTGCGGCAAGGTAAACAAGGACATAGTCGGCCTTATCCAGCAGGCCGGTGGCAGGGCAATCGGGCTGTGCGGAATTGACGGTGCAATGCTCAAGGCACGCAGAATATCCGATTATGATTACGGACTGGTCGGCGAAATAGAGGAGGTTGATATATCTATCCTCAACCCCGCGCTGGATTCAGCAATCATTCCGGTGGTATCCTCGGTCGCATTCGGCACGGGGGATGACTACGGCCGGCCGCTGAACATCAACGCCGATACCGCAGCGGCAAAAATCGCCGCGGCCCTTCAGGCGGAAAAGCTCGTGCTGATGACCGATGTACACGGCATTTTACGAAACGTGAATGACCCTGATTCTCTTATCAAGACGGCAAAGCGGCCGGAACTTGAGCAGTTAAAAAAAGACGGCATAATAAACAAAGGTATGATCCCCAAGGCAGACTGCTGTACGCTTGCCCTTGATGGAGGGGTGAAAAGCGCCCACATCATTGACGGGCGTATGCCCCATGCGCTGCTGGTTGAGCTTTTCACCGACGAGGGGATTGGAACCATGCTTACCTTATGATATAATTAGTTTCCTTTTCGGAGGTTCAATGAAGATCGGGATAGATACCTTTGCCTGCGATAGCGGAAAATCCGGGGTAGGAACCTATTTATCGCAGATGCTCAGGCGAATCCCGCCTTCCGGTGACCGTTTCGAACTGTTCGGCTGGGAATACGATCGCTTTGCCTACAGTGAATTTGCCCCTAATCTTGAATTCATTTCCCGCTGCCGGTTAAACGGCAAGTCGGCAAATGCCCTCTGGCATCTGTTCAAATATCCCGATTTCGCGAAAAGCAGGGAATATAACGCGTGTTTTTTTCCCGCCGCTCACAAGCGCCCCCCCTTCAAGTCACCATGTCCGACCATCGGCGTTGTCCACGATATGGGCGCCTACTGGGGAACCAGGCGGACCAGGGAGCATTTAGGGGCCGTCCTGCGCATGGTACTGCCCAATTCGCTCAGGCGGCTTGACAGAATCATCGCGGTCAGCGAGTGGGTAAAACAGGAACTGGTTGAACGCGCCAGAGTCAATGAATCCCGCATTGATGTTGTGCCAAACGGTGTCGACCATTCGTCATTTTATCCCCGTCCCCACGGCGAGGAAAGCGAATTATTAATACAGCCTTTCAGCTTTCGCCGCCCGTACATACTCTGTGTATCCCGCATTGACCATCCGGTCAAAAACCACATCCGGCTTATCGAGGCATTCGGCATTTTCAAGGAACGAACCGGCTGCCCCCACCGGTTGGTACTGGCAGGGGGGGACAGCAACAACGCCGCCATGGTAAAAACTGCCGCTTCCGATTCCAACTGGCGAAGCGACATTTTTTTCACCGGACATTTCCCCCTGAAGAGTCTGCCGGATCTGTATTCAGGCGCTGATTTTGCGGTAATGCCTTCAATGTACGAAGGCTTTGGCATGAGTGTTCTTGAAGCCATGGCATCGGGAATCCCAACCATCTGCGCGCGGGCAGCGTCTCTTCCTGAAACCGCCGATCACGCCGCTTTGTACTTTGACCCCCGTGATCCACAGGACATGGCGGACCGGATGGTAACACTTGTTTCCGACCGCGCCCTGTACGAAAAATGCCAAAACCTCGGCATAGAGCGTGCCAAAGCGTTTTCCTGGGATCGTTGCGCCGAACGTACCCTGGCGGTTATTCAGGAAACCGCGGGACACGGGTGATTACTTCTTGAATTTATTGATCTGTGTTCCCAGTTATAACGAAGCAGAAAACATCGAACAATTTATTCATTCTGTTTTTGAACATTGTCCGCCAGAATCGAATATGCTTATAATTGACGATAATTCACCGGATGGAACGGCGGTTATTGCCGAAAAACTTATTACAACCTATATTGATCGCCTGCATATTCTAAAACGTCCCGGTAAACAGGGCGTAGCATCAGCACTCTTGCAGGCTTTTTCGTGGGGAATTGATCATGGTTACACTGCCATGCTCGCAATGGACGCTGATTTTTCACATGATCCAAAATACATTCCCATACTTCTGGAAAATTTAAATGAAAATGACGTGGTTTTGGGTTCACGGCTGGTAAAAGGAGGAGGCATTGAAAACCGTTCTTTTTTACGAAATATTATTTCTCTTGGAGCATCATTATTCTGCGGACTCTTGCTTACTCCTCAAATCAAAGATTGGACCGGCGGCTATAACCTATGGTCAAAAAACGTTCTTTTAAAAATCGACTTAAATAACATCATGACGCGAGGTTATTCTTTTCAGATTGAAATGAAATACAAAGCGTTTAAGGCGGGATTCAGAATAACCGAGGTGCCCATAGTCTTTCCCGACAGACAACGTGACGCTTCAAAAATGCCGGCCTTGTATTTGATAAAAGCTTTGGTTGACGTATGGTACATAAAATTTATGCATATATGCTCCGGATTTTTTAGGTTCAGGGGGGATAAAAATGAAAAAAACAATTCTAAAAAATAAATGGATGATCATTTTTGCAGTTTACAGCGTGATATGGCTCGGAGCATGTCTGTTTTTGCTGCTTCCGCAGTCACGGCTGTCGATTTTGGAATTTACAGAAAATTTTTTTAACACTACCACCGGCAGGAGCTATTCTCCGCAAAGAATCATCCGGGATGCGAGACAGGGCGCAATTTACGGGTTTGCATTTTATGTTTTTTTGTTGTTTCTTGTTGCTTTGGAAAAATTTATTATCAAACGTTCCGGTAAAAACAATATTAACTGGGAAAGGCTGTTTGCTGCGTTAATAACGCTATTGGCTGTCGCAATCAGAGTCGCAGGGTTTAATTACAAAACCTTAGACTACCTTGTTCAATCTGAATGGGTAACACACCTTCGTGAAAATGGCCATTTTTTCGGCTTTAAAACATTTCCCGGAAATTATAACGCAATCTATTTATACTTTCTGGGTATATTATCATATTTGCCCCAAACCGCTGAATTGTATTTAATGAAAATAATTTCCTGTGCATTTGATTTTGTATGTGCTTTTTATGCGATGAAAATAATGCACCGCATAACCCGAAACCAAAAGATTGGCCTGTTGGCGTATGCGGCAGTTTTATTTACACCGACGGTATTTATCAATAGCAGTCTATGGGCACAAAGCGAAAGCATGTATACCGCGTTTGTATTAATCGCGTTCTATTATCTGACAGAAGACAAATTCCGAAGCGCAATGCTCTTTTTTGGCATTGGGCTGTCATTTAAACTTCAGGTGATTTTTTCCCTGCCTTTTATAATCCTCTTTTTCATTTACAAAAAGATAAGCCTGAAAAATTTTTTGTTTATACCGATTGGCTTATTTGCCGTTTCAATACCCGCATATTTTTTCGGCTGGCCGCTGCTGAGAATGCCCCTGAATTATCTGGCTGGTACAGATATAAGCACCTCCTTAACTCATAATGCCCCGACGATTTTCGCCTGGGGGAATATTCCCGGTATTATTCCGGTGATATTTATTGCCGCCGTATTGTTCTGCATAGGTTTTCTTGTTATTAATAAACATTCCGTTCCGTCAAACAACACGCTGCTGCTTTTATTTTTATTCTGCAATTTTTCAATTCCATTTTTTCTTCCCCGTATGCATGAACGTTATTTTTTTGTTGGAGAAATTGCGGTTGTACTATACTCAATTGCAAATCCAAAACGATTTTGGATTTCCTTAGCGGTTATCATGCCGGCTTTGGTAACCTATTCCGGATATCTGTGGGATTTCTATCCTTTCCCGCTGATGAATTTGTCCGGTATTATGCTGCTGGCAGTTGTTATTATTTCAAAATGGCTGATTGAGAGCATATTACAGGATCAACAACTCAAGACATAACAGAAGACAACGGTTTTTCTTTTCTAACCCGTGACTTCTTCTTCACCCTCACGATATCGCTGTCAAAGAGCAGGGCAAAGGCCTCATCGGCGTTTTCGACGAATTCGACGGTAATCGCACCGCTGATATCCTTGTCCAGCTCGTCCCATTCGCCACGGTTGTCACCGGGCAAAAGGACTTTTTCGATGCCGTTACGAATCGCGGCGAGGAGCTTTTCTTTCAGGCCGCCGATGGGCAATATACGGCCGGTAAGGGTCAGCTCGCCGGTCATGGCAATGCGGGGGCGTAACGGTTTCTGGCAGAGGGTTGAAAGCAGGGATGCGGCGATGGCAATACCTGCCGACGGGCCGTCCTTGGGAATTGCCCCTTCGGGAACGTGAATGTGAAAATCGGTTTTGCCAACATCGCCTACCTGAAAATCGTACCTGTCCTGCATGCTGCGCAGATACGAAAGGGCGATGCGGGCGCTCTCCTTCATCACGTCGCCGAGGTTCCCGGTCATGGTCACCTCCCCGTTCCCCTCAAAACGGGTACTTTCCACCGGAAGTATCGCACCGCCGGTTTCGGTCCAGGCAAGCCCGCAGCTTACCCCTACCCTTGCCTCGCGGAACACTACGTCGTTTTTATATTTCCGCCTGCCCAACAGCTTTTCCAGCCCTTCGCTTTTTATGGTTTTTCTGAACGTCGTGATCTCTTTAGCACTGCACTTGCCATAGCCGGCTGCAACTGCCTGTCGTGCAACTCGCCTGATGCAGCGGGCTATTTCCCGCTCAAGGCCGCGCACCCCGGATTCCATGGTCCAGTATCTGATAATCGATTTGATCGCCTCATCGTTAAAACGTATCCGCGCGTCTGAAAGGCCGTTTTCCCTCAGCTCTTTGGGAACGAGGAACTGCCTGGCTATTGAAAGCTTTTCGTTTTCGCCGTAACCGGGAATATCGATAATCTCCATGCGGTCAAGAAGGGGATACGGAATGCCGTACAATGAATTTGCCGTGGTTATGAACAGCACCCTGGAAAGATCGTAGGGCACTTCCATGTAGTGATCGGTGAAGGTTCCGTTTTGTTCGGGATCAAGCACCTCAAGAAGGGCGCTGGCAGGGTCGCCGCGGAAATCGCTGGAGAGCTTGTCGATTTCATCAAGCAGAATCACCGGATTCATGGTTCCGGCCTTTCGCATGGACTGGATTATTTTACCGGGCAGGGCACCGACATACGTTTTCCGGTGGCCGCGGATTTCGGCCTCATCACGCAGCCCGCCAAGGGAGATGCGGACAAAGCGCCGTCCCAAAGCACGCGCAACAGATTTGCCAAGGCTGGTCTTGCCCGTCCCCGGCGGCCCGACAAAACAGAGTATCGGCCCTTTGACGGCGGCGTTTGACTGAACGGCTTCGCCGGCGGAACCGTCGTTTTCAGGAGGTATGGTTTCTCCCCGCTCAGAGGGCTCCGCAAGCAGCTGCCTGACGGCGATAAATTCAACAATGCGATCCTTGGCCTTTCGCATATTGAAATGATCTTCATCAAGTATGCGCTGCGCCTCTTCAAGGTCGCATGAATCCGGAGAGTATTCGCTCCAGGGAAGATCGACGATCCACTCAAGGTAGCCGCGCAGCACCCCTGCTTCGGGGGAAAGGCTCTGGAGTTTTCGCAGGCGGGCGATTTCTTTTCCGGCTTTTGCTATTACCTCTGCCGGAGGTTTCTTTGCGTTTATTCTTTTCTCTATCTCGCCAAACTCGTCTTCGGTACTGTCCTTGCCCAGCTCCTTGTTAATTTCCTTGAGCTGTTCGTTGAGGTAATACTCACGCTGGTTTTTGTCGATGCGGCTTTTTACCTTGCCTGAAATATTTTTCTGTATACCGAAAATTTCATTTTCACGCTCAAGCGTTTCAAGGATCGCCTCCAGCCGCTGGCCAGCGCTTGATATTGCCAATAGTTCAATTTTTTGCTCGGTCTTGAGCTGCATCGAGTTGCAGACCAGATTGGCAAGACGCTCGGGGTTTTCGGCTCGCTCGACTGCAAGCTGGGTCTCCGAACCGATCTTTTTTGACAGCTCGGCGTACTGCGCAAAGG
>Ga0082212_10008837_pt1 | contig 13081 bp, 12 predicted proteins | sample TergutNt197P3_FD_71548 | JGI IMG/M metagenome (GOLD analysis project Ga0082212, IMG submission 71548) | Neocapritermes taracua P3 segment gut microbial communities from Petit-Saut dam, French Guiana - Nt197 P3 | ecosystem: Host-associated > Arthropoda: Insects > Digestive system > Gut ... | reverse complement strand
GAGGAACCGGCAATAAACGGAGAGATTACGCAAATCGAGTTCGACGAGATGTGGCACTTCATACAGCGAAAAAAAGAAAACTTTGGCTCATCAAAGCCGTTGACCGCCGTAGCGGGAGAACTATCGCCTGGGTTCTCGGTGGTCGTGATAGCGCAACATTTAGGCGACTCTACAACAAAGTGAAGCACTTGGAAAACTGTACCTTCTACACAGACAACTGGGATGCTTTCGCCGAAGTCCTGCCGCCGGAACGCCATATTATCGGAAAGAGCGGAACGGTTGCGGTTGAACGGGACAACAGCAACACGCGACATCATTTAGGTAGATTCACGCGGCGCACAAAAGTGGTTTCCAAATGTCCGTTCATGGTGGATTTGACGATTAGATTGTGGACTGCCTTGACCAAGCCGGAAATCTTTCAGCAATGGCAAAATCAAATGATGTATATCTTTAGGTGAACACTCTCGTTCATATCATAAAGTAATGAACCGATACAGACAGGTTGAGCTGCTTATTCTCGACGAGTGGCTTCTGCACAAACTCAAAGAAAGCGAAGCGCGGGACGTACTGGAGGTTGTTGAGGCGCGCCACCAAAAGGGTTCGACAATATTCCTCTCACAGTTTGCGCCGGCGGGATGGCACGCTAAAATCGGGGAAAGCGCCCTTGCGGAAGCTATCCTTGACCGAATTGTCCACGACTCCTATGAAATCCTCATAGATGGCAAGGATTCCATGCGAAAGCGTAAAGGTTTGAAAAAATAACCGCTGTGGTTTATCGGGGCGGGAATCACTCGCCCCGATAGGCTAAATCATTTGCATATTTATTCGTGGTTGGGACTGAACCAAGCCCACGTAGACATAGACCATTTTTCACGGAAGGCTGGACCGTTTCAGGCGTACGCGCGGGCTCGTTCCCGCGGTATATTCAAGCAGAGTTCCCCGCCGCGCATACCCGTAAATAACAGTGTTGTTATCATCGTTTTGAATTGGAGATTGCAATCATTGAGGGCGTTTAATAATATGATGGACTGTTCTTCATCGAGGAAGGACTTGGCTTCATAAGCAACACTGCTTATGGGCGTGGTCTTTGATGCAGGGTTACGGGTCATTATTTCCTTTCTTACCGCTGCCGATAATATGGAAGTGACACACTTTCGGATACGGATAACTGTTGCCGGGGACAGTGCGCGGGATTTTACGCCATCAACGAACAGGTCGGAGAATTTTACCCCAAGTGCCTCGGCAATCCGCTCACAAGTCTTTTTCTCGGCTACTTGCCCTTTTGCTAACCTTGCTCCTATTGCCGAACTAAAACCCTTCTTTGTAGTCAACCAGTTTTTCTTTCCGTCAAGGGCGTGGGGGTCTTTTAGTATATACCGCTGCTTTGTCGCGCCGTTGATTTGCAGTTCATGGAAGAAACCGTCCAGCATATGGGGTGTTATGTTCTTCAGCTTAACATTGCCGATTGTTGGCAAGGCATAATCTTCTATCAGGTTCTTGTCGCTTAACAAGGTGCTTTCTTTCAGCACAGACGGCGCGAGGTTTGAATAATACCATTCCGATAATTCACGGAAGGTTTTGTTCTCGTCCAGAGAGACAAAGCCTTTTATCTTGCTTTCCCACAGAATGGCAAATTCATTTGCTAATTTAAGTGCTTTGGCATCTGAGACGCCTTCAGGCGGGGTAAATGTCGTGTTTTTTCTGTGATGTTTGCCGGTTTCGGAATAACCCATGCTGACGGTTACCGTGTAGCTGCTTCCGCGTTTTCGTACAGTAGCCACCTTACTCCACCTCCCCGGCCTCATCGGGATGCCGCTCTGTCTTTACCTCACGCAACATTTTTTTACCCGTAAAGATAACAGCCTTTTCCATATTCGGCACAAGCGGTTGTATATTGTCCTCATCGCCAAGCAACCCAAGCAGTACACCGATAAAAGCCACCTTGCATTTAGGTGTTAGAGCATGGTAAGCAAAAAGGATATCCGCGTCCGCGCCGCCGGAGGCATCGTACTCGTCTTGCAGAGCCTTTAAGTCTTTGCCCTCCAACATACCGCCGAAACGCTCAACCACATTGGTATTGCGTATGAATTCAGCGGTACGCATATTATCCTCACACTTTTTGCGCTGCAACTCTTCGGGCATCAGCTTTAGCAATACCTTTGCAGAAAAATTAAGCGCAACCATTTCTTGGTATGACCGTTCATAGGTCGGCTTCATGGATATGTTTACAATGTCCGAATAAGAATATTGCCTGTCGAGCATATCAAGAGGGTTCGCTTCCAATACCTCGCACAGCCGTTCCAACACTTCGAGGGATGGCTGTACTTTGTCGCGCTCCCAATTGGTCAGCGAGGTGGGGGCGCAGTCGAGGGCGGCGGCCACATCGCGCTGCATTAATCCCTTGCGCTCACGGGCGGCTTTCAGGCGTTCGCCGAAGGATTCCATAAGGCATCAAACGCTCCTTTCCGTTACTTGAAGATATTATACCTCATTTGCTTTGAGAAGTCAACGATAAAATTCATTTCAGATTTACTGTTGACAGCACAATCGAATTGAGATATAATATATCCAGCGCAACAGGATTGCAAAAGGAGGGCAGAGCCAAGATGAATAGCTTGCAGCCAATGACCATTAAACAGGCGGTGAAGTTTTACAATTTCCCGGAGTTCGCCATACGGACACTTGTTAAGCAAGGGCGCTTCCCGGTGGTGAGGGTGGGGACGAGAACTTACATTATTAGAGGCGCGTTCGAAGATTTTTTGAAAACGGGCGGTGAAAAATATGCGGTCGGAAACACTAAAAAGCCTTGAGGCGTTCGTAGTCTGGAAGTCCATGCCGGACAAAAGCGGGCGCATGACAAAAGTCCCGCACTCGCCGACAGACGATTTCCAAATTGGAACCACTGAGGAGTACCGCTCCCGATGGGGCAGTTACAAGCAAGCGATAGCGACACGGGACTGGAATAAAAAGGGCTTTGACGGTATCGGTATCGTTTTTACCAAGCTGACGGAAACCTTGTCCATCTGTGGCATCGACATAGATAATTCCAACCCGGAAGGTGAGTTCGTCAAGGGTATCATCGCCATCTTCCCCAACGGCTTGATCGAACGAAGTCCCAGCGATAACGGTATACACATCCTCATTCTTGTGGATGTGTCCCGGATTCCGCAAAAGATGAAAAATGGGAAGCCCACACTTGACCCCAAATATTACAGCAAAAACCCCGGCAACGGTGTGGAAGCCTACATAGCCACACTGACCAATCGCTATTTCACCGTCACCGAAGATATCATACAGGACGGCGCGGATGTTGATCAGACGGATGAGTTTCTGCGGTTTCTTGATTTGTATATGTTGCGCCATCGTGACGCTGAACCCAGTGTTGCACACGGCGCGGGACGAGAGCAGAGTATTACAGACGAAGCCATATTGCAAAAAGCACGATCCGCTGCCAATGGCGCAAAGTTCATCTCCCTATTCGACAGGGGTGACATCTCCGGCTACGAGAGCCAAAGCAGCGCGGATTTGAGCCTTATGAATATTTTAGCATTTTATACTCGCTGTGATAAAGCTCAGATGGAGAGGCTGTTTAGCCAATCGGCGTTGGGGCAGCGCGGTAAATGGAAAGAACGGGATGATTACCGTAATATGACGATTGAAAGGGCTGCGGCCAGTTGCCGGCAGGTATATGAGCCATCTAACAGGGCAACAACTCAGGTTGGTCATTCAGATTGGCGTGAGCCTACACCACTGGACACTATTATCCCGCCGGACTTCCCTCTTGAGTGTTTTCCACAAACTTTAAGTGACTATGTGAAAGAGTTATCCGAGTATACGCAAACAGACCCGGCGATGGCGGGGGTTAGCTGCTTGGGCATTTTAGGCGGGGTGTTCCAAAATAAAATATCCGTGCAAAGCGTCAACGGAAACATAGAACAGACCAGCATATATGCTGTGAAAATATGCGCGCCTGCCGAGCGCAAAAGCGAGGTTGACCGGTATACGACAAGACCTATTATCAAATTCTCCAACCGTTACAACGCGGCGCACAAGGCGGATATAACCCGCAGCCGCGCCGAGTACAAGATGAAGCAAAAAGCCCTTACTGCTGCTGAGAAGGCTAAAGAAACGGATTTTGACGCTTTGCTCTTGGCGCAGAACGATATAGATAACTTCAAAGAGGTCGCGCTTTTTACGCTTATCGCAGATGATACCACCATCGAAGCCCTTATTACCCTCATGACGCAGAATAATGAAAGGATGCTGATCGCGTCCGATGAGGGCGGCATATTCAGCCATATGAAGGGACGTTATAAAATCAACGGGGATGACATTGAGCTTTATCTCAAAGCGCACAGCGGAGGGCGTGTTAGCGTCCATCGCAAGAGCAGGGAGCCGGAAACGCTGGAAAACCCGGCACTGTCGCTTTGTGTATCCGTTCAGCCTTACATAGCCGAGAATGCTATTCTTGATGATGAGAACACCGGCAGGGGCTTGACGGCGCGGCTTGTGTTCGCCTATTGCGACGAAAAGGCCGGGACACGCGGGGCAGTCAGCAAACCGATGTCGGATGAGGTTGTGAAGCGATATGAGAAGGCAATTATAAGGTGTTTAGAACAGACTATCCATGATGACATTTCCCTGAAATCCGACTATAGCACGGTGCGTATCGCAAAGCTGTCTGAGGACGCGAGGGAGTATGCTATCGGTTACTTTGATGTATGTGAGCGTCGTATTATCGACGGTTTGGAACGCGCCAAAGGCTGGAATGGCAAATGTTTCGGCCTTGCGATACGGATTGCCGGACTATTCCATAGTTTCGAGTGCATGGAACGTGATGTTGACCCGGCAGATTTGCCGATACCTTTGAGCATTATGATGAAGGCCGCCAAGCTGGTCGAGGTGTTGGCCATACACGCCGAGAAGGTTTTTATGGGGACTGACAGGAAGAACACTCAGGCTTTGTATTTGCTCAAAAGACTTTTAGGACTTTTAGGAACAAGTTTGGAGATAAACAAACAAGATGTCTGGCAGAAGGTAAAACGCCGTTTTGAGGGCGCAGAGGCATTTGACGAAACATTGAAAGCCCTTGAAACGAACGAATATATCCGCATTGAGCAGCAAAAGACCAAAGGCAGACCGCTAACCGTTATTAGGCAAATCCGCTATGCAATGACTTTTAGGGGCTTTTAGGGACTGTTTTGTAAGGAGTAATCCACAGAAGGGTATGAGGGGTTTGCATGATAATAGATGATATTAAAAGATAGTTGAAAAACAACTTTTTATATATACCCTTAAAAGTCCTAAAGATTGTTCGTATAGAAGCGCACCTAAAAGTCCCTAGAAGTTGGGGCGTATTCGATACCCCCCGGTCTTGCCTTTGGCAACCCAAGCCGCGTCACCGGTATAGGGCTTTACTTTTCCTCCCCACGAGTATTCAAAAAAGTTCGCCTGAAAGGGGGTGAAATCAAATGTCAAGAATGATAATGCCTAAACTCGATGCCCGCGAAGTGTATGGTGATTATGAGGTTATACGAACCATCAACACTGACCGTCCGGGGATGGGCGTCCCGGTAATCATACTGGCTGCCTTGGATGCGGACAATCCAATGCTCTATCAAGTCAGGCGGAAAAGCACAGTTATCCAGTTCGCAACCTATCGTGAGATGCAGGATTATTGCAAACGGTATGGCTGGATGGAGTGATTTTTGGCAGGGGGGTATTTTACCTCTGGGACAACATTTCGACCAACGGCTATGGCCTTTCGTGTGAATTTTTGCGATTTCAAAAGGGTTTTGGGGGTGATGGCAGATATTCCAGTGACAAATCGGGCATATCTGGCCACAGGAGCTGCTTAATAGCTGTTGAATGAAAGATGTCTTGGGAGAGCCGTCGAAAGGGGGAATTTGTAAAGGGTGTGCTTCGGCCATTAGAAATCAATGCGGGGCATTCTGAACCGGGGGAATCTATGAAAAGGGGTGATTTCAAACAGATTATATCGCAGAACCATAGTTAAAGCAACCAAAATCTTATTTATATTGGAGGAAATTTACTCATGATTACGTCAAACATCTACAACAGGGCGTTTTGGAACGCTGTTCGCGGCAAGACAGAGGATTCTGTCGATCTGAGAGAGGGACTCTTCGAAGATGGATCGTATGTCATGCCACTTGAATTCCGGCAAAAATTCGCTTCCGCGCTGGAAAAAGACAACCTTTTTCGTAAGCACGCAAGCCTAGTCAGCATAAATCTGCCCGATTTTAATATCGAGGCTGTGGCCTCTACCGGCATGGCGGGTTGGACGAGAGAAGGCGAAGCGTATCCCGAAAGCTCAGACAGATTCGTATCCATGCGGCTCAACCCTTGCAAACTGGCTGCGCTGTCCCGGATTAAGAACGCCTTCATCAAGGACACAAGGTTCGATTTGACAGGGTACATAGCGGATGAGTTTGCCCGGAGGTTCGGGCGGACTGAGGAAAACGCCTTTATCAACGGTAATGGAGAAACCCAGCCCAGTGGCATCCTGCATGAGATGGAGGGGGCGCAGATGGGCGTGACGGCGGCGTCTGAAACGGCGATCACGTTTGATGAGGTGACAGCGTTATATTTCGCGTTGAAACCCGAGTTCCGCCGGAATGCCATTTGGATCATGAATGACAATACTGCCTTCCATCTGCGGAAGCTGAAAGACGAATCCGGCGCATCTCTGTGGAATCATAACACGGACACCATTTTCGGAAAGCCGGTGGAAATATCACCGTTTATGCCGGATATGGCGGCAGGGGCGAAGCCGATTGTGCTTGCCGATCTGCGGTATTATTGGGTTGTTGAGCGGCAGCCGCTTTCGGTGAAGATACTGACGGAGCTATACGCCCTGCAGGGGCAAACCGGGTTGCAAGCCTATGAGATGTTGGATGGGCGGCTTGTTATGCCGGAGGCAGCACAGGTGTTGAGGATGGCAACGTAGGGAACCCGTGGGGGATCACGAGGGTGGGAACGTCTGATGGGGACGTCCCGCCCTCTATGTTATTCTACCAGTATATCATCAAAGATAGTAGGTATGAGTTCCTTCATTTGCTTTAATAATGGGATTGCAACTTCTCTCATTTGTGGATGAGCTTTAGGGGATGTCCTTAGCTTAAAAAAATGTCTCCATTCTCGAAGATTCATTGTTACAACGATCTCTGTTTTCAAACTGTTTGGAAGAATACTTCTTGCTTCCTGTGGTGACGCTCCCAGCTCTATAAGATGATTATAATTGGTCTCAATACACTGCATGGTTTTTTCCCATACGGCAAATTTGACTGGATCATCATTCCAGAAATATGGTCTTACGAGCGTTAGTTCCTTGCCAAATTTATCATCGCAATAATTACAGTACCGTGTGCTTTCCTGACTGTAACTCGCAATCCTATGACGAACTATCTCGTGTGTTACCCCTCTGTCGCAAATGATTCGCACAGACACTTTTTCATGCTCAATGACGGACTCATGTCCGCTTTTCAAAATTCTGCGTATGAATCCATGCGAAGATTCCTCAGTAATTTTTTCCTCGCTCTTGTAGCACACTCTTCCGAATTTTTCCAGAGAAGACAAGATTTTGTTCCCATCAACCTCATCTAATATTTCATGGGATGGTTGAATTATTTTCATGATTACATGGCTCCTTTCTACATTACAAATCGACTATATAACACCAGTTTCTGTCGCTCTCGTCCGATGTGTTTTTTGCGTACTCAGTGGGGTATGGATAGACTACTTTCAAATTATCGGCATTTTTAAGCGAAAAGATACAAGCCCCTAGAGCCATTGGTTTTGTGCCTAAAACACAGACCGTCAAAAGATCGCCGTCATACTGTTTTCTTATAGAATCTAAGGCATTATATGATGCAAAGGGGTTTTTAGCTTCTGCATAGTGAATGCTGTCAATTCCTATTATATTTAGCAAATCTCGATTATTAACAAGGCTGATGTCTTTATATTTGGGAAGATAGGGCGGAAAGCCATTGATAACCACCGTATTAGAAGGATTTATTTTTTCGTGCATGTACCTAGCCTTGCCTTTATCAAAACCAAGAAAGCATACTAAGGTTTCGTTCAACTTTTCTCCAGTTTGCAATCCGCTTGATCCATATTCGGGTAGAGCTTCATACGTGCATTCTCCCCCTAATAATTCATATGAATCAAAAATCCCATCTTTATATGGGTATTGTCGTGGCTCTGCATAAAATGCGTAAACCAATGTAATTTTTTGTATTTTACTAAGAACAAACATAATTCTGAATATATCCGGTATGGCAAATCCTGTTATATCAATACCAACTATTTGCGTTTCAGATATTGCTAATTTTGCTAGACCATCTATGTCGTCATCCCTGTCAATGCACGAAATTACTTTTTCAGGATTCAAGGTGCTGTATATCATATATTGGGCATAATTATCGGCGTCGTCTTCTTTTGGCTTAAATTTGTCATAGTCAAATACACATAGATTCCCTAGGGCGATATTGGGATCATTTTTCAATTTACTTGAAATGGCATATGCTCGTTTGTCGCAGTTGGCAGCAATGATAAGCCAATCCAATGATTTTACTCTTTTTGATATCTTTGTATCTACAGGGAATATATCGTATCTTTTCATTCGTTTATACCCCCTATCGTCATTTGTTGCGAGTTGTATATCTCCTTGTTTTCCTTGGTTTTTCGATTTGTCTTAATCGTGATATCCGAACTTAACATCTGCCAAAATTTTTCTTTGCTTATCGGATGGTTATAACCTCCTCTTGTGCGATATGAAAGGCTGAACAGGGGAGAAAAGACAGGATTGATCTTGTAGATATACCCAATTTGCGGCAAATCCAAAGATTTTCTCTTGATTTCTCTTACCTTAGTAATTGCCCCCCACTTAACAAGACGCCTTAATATAACGGATAAACCTTCATCCGTTGAGATTTCCGTTTCATTGACAAATACAAACTGATTTGTTTCTGGATATTTTGCAAATGATTCCACTCTCTTTCCGTTTTTGCAAATACGATTAAAGTTTTTAAATGTTTTCCCTAAATTCCTAATAAATGTATGCATGAATATCCCGTTTTCATTGTTCAACTCTAAATTGTTCAGTAAATCAATGGCGGTTTCATGTGCGCCTTTAGATTGTATAGATATAGGTATTGTTTTACTATTTGACATATTGCTATAATACTCATCATCAAGATGAATAAAAGTATTTCTGCATAAACTTATAAAATCGTTAACAGAACCATGAGATAAAAATGAAAATGTAGTAAAGCTGTAATATTCTTTAGGTACACGATTATAATTTGCAAGACATAGTAAAAGCTGATATTTATATTTGTCAGTAAAGTCCCTTTTGTATTTAGTATTTTCTGTTTTATTTTCTAAATATTGCAGCATTTTTTCTCTTATATCCGCTGCTTTTTTTCCTCTGATTGCCCACAAAATATTCATCATTTCTATTAATGGATTATGTATACAACGCAATCCATCAACCTGATTGCTTGTCATACCTAAATGTTCCAATAAATCAAAATGGTTTTTCTTTGCAATTCGAAGGGATTCATCCACTATATTCTCTCTTGAGCCTAAAAATTTTACTATATCTCTATCATATCCACATAGCTCTAGACGTCGCCCTGCAACTTCTTTCAAAAAAATATTCCATTTCCCTCTGTTGTCCTTATTAACAAGTAAGTCGTGCAGAATAAAATCCCTGCTGTTTTGCAAGTTATCGCCTATCAATGTTTTATTATTCATGCCCTCCGGTCTCGTACCAACTCTATACATCAGCCCAAGCCCACCTTCTTTTTGCTTGATGAAGGTGTTAGTGACAATCTGCCATTTGCCCATATTTTCGTACTCATCTAATAAAACCAACAAATTAATATCATGAAAAATAGAAATTCTATTCCTTATGGATGCAATTAATTTCTGAATTAACTTCTCCTTGACAAAGCCATAAAATAAAACTTCTGGATTTGATATATATCTACACATTTTCATCCAATCATCTATGTTTTTTATTTCTTTATTTATCATATTGGTCATTTCATTTATTGAAGATGCAGAAGAATTGAATACAGCATTAAAATCATCAATTAGACCTTCTTTATCCATGTACTCATTATTTATATCAAAAGAAGAGAGTTCCCCTATAGCTATAACTGTTTGAAGAGAAATAAACAATTCATAATAGTATTTGAAAATGTCATATTTGACATCATCATTAAACGCAAGATTTTCTATTAGTCTTGCGGAATCTTCCTTATAATTTAGATACACACCAATGCTGCCTAATTCTGAAAAATATTTGAACATGTCATCATGTCCTTCGTAAGCGGCCTTTTTCTTTTGGCAATGAAAAGACAGATATTTCAAAATCATTGTTTTTCCAGAACCCCTTGCCCCCTGAAGGATATACGCAGTCGGGCAGCCAAATAAGACCTGTTCATCTAAATTGTACAGGGTAAAAGGGTCGCACCAGTATTCCAGTACGTCCTTATAATCAATGTCTTTACCAGTGCATTCGAAAAAAGGATTTTTAAATGTACACTGACTCATATCTGCCTCCTGTGTCTCCAAGCTCATACTTTTTATCGTACCGCTTTAAAATGGGTTTCCATCCATTAGTATCACTCCAAAATATCGGGAGTGAATTATTTGGAGTATTATAAAAGAAACCTAGTAGAAACTGGCCGTCATTGTGACCTAACGGTGTTATTCCCTCTTGTAAATACCCTTGAATAGCAACATTCCCATAATGTTCACAAAAAGCTCTTACAAGTGGTTGAATAACTGCAGTTTCTTTGTGGGAAAACATGTCGGACACGCTAGAGAAACATTTGCATCTATCATCAAGAAAAATCGAGCATATGTGTTGAATGCGTGGCATTCCTTTCTCGCTTAATATGTTGCTCATATCATTAAATTTTTGTATCCCCTCATTTGAAGAAAAAAGAGTCAAAGCAAAAATATTATCTGCCATTATTTTATGAGTATGCATATACCCGAAAACATAACTCGAAGATTGCCCTCCTGATAATGAAACATCATCAATTAAAACTAAATTTTCATAATGACTTTTATGCGTTTCAAAAACTTCCTTCGGCAAGTCATTTACTTGCCTGTAGTAGACTAGAATATTTGCACCGCTTTCACTTGGATCGCCCAAGGGTGCAAAAAGAGTGTTCTGATATATACACGTCACTTGATTTGCGACTCCAATATTACATAAACTTGGCTTGCAGGAATACTCTTCTAACTTTAGATGCAAAAAACGATTATGAGCTGTTCTGCACAATTCACGCATTTCATCTTGTGTGTAAAATGTAAAATTGAGCAACAGCCACAGGGCGATGCTCTGTTCAAGATTTACCGAAAATAGTTTTCCGGTAAAATTGTCAAGCCATTCCTCGAGTTTCTTTTCTCCAAACTCGCGCTTCCACGCCAACTCTGCCGTGTCTAAAACCAATTTTCGCAATCTCTTGCGGTCTAGTCGCTCTTCGGCATATCTAATCATTGCCTCGTCAATGACCATCGTCTTCACCTTCTCTCATGGTATAGTCTACGAAGCGTCCTACAGACCCTTTGATATAGGAGTTGTTTGTCTCTATAGAAATCCATTTTCTACCTAAGTGTTCCGCAACAGAGCCGGTGGTATTGCTCCCTGCAAATGGGTCTAAAACAAGATCGCCTTTATCTGTGAGAAATTGTATGAAAAACTCTGGAATTTCCTTCGGCATACGAGCTGGGTGGATGCTCAACCCATTTTCCTTGCAATGCCTTATGTATTCATCATTGGAGTTTGTGTTAGACGCAATTATAACATTGGATGGAATGGCACCGCCATTATCAGTTGCAAATGAAGTGCTACTTATAACGTGTTCAGAAGGCCGTTTTCCTGCGTTGTACTTGCCGCTCTTCAATAGCTTTTTCATTTGTGTGCTGTATACATCTAAGATTTTTTTATTGTTAGCCTTGGGGTTGCTTGTAGCTGACATCCACCATATTCTTGTAAACGAATCCTTAACCCGAATGCGCTTTTTGTTCACCCACTCGATTGGAGAGGGAAGTTTGGCTGGATTATAGTAAATGAACTCTTGACATAAATAAAAGTCCCCCTTCTTTTTGAATTCAAGAAGTGCTTCAATGGGTAAGGTAGAATGTGTAGGAAGCCCTGCCTCCCATGCATTCCCAAGCTCTATTACTATTGATCCGTCCGGAGATAGTAGGTTTCTGAACAGTGGAGCTAAATTTGAGAGCCATACCAAATATTCTTCCCCTGACATATTTCCGTATTTTTTTGCCCTGTTCAAAGGAAATGGCGGGGAAGTAAGTATTAAATTCACCTTTGACTCAATCAGAAAGTTCGGCAGAATCTCTTCACAGTCTCCATATAGCATCTTACCACTTTGGGTTGTGTAAACTTCCCTGTTTTTTTCTTTATCCATAGCCTCCCTCCGTCCAAACGTGACTATCCTTGCAGGGGTATTATAATGTATTCCCCCTTATCGGTAATATATCACAAAAGAGTTTGCTATTCAAGAGCAAAGTAAAATTTACACGGAAATCAATTTTGCAGAACTAATGTTCGATACAGGGCGAATCAGCAGGATGACTTGGGTATCCACCCGCTATTTTGCGCCAAATTCACCCAATTTATCGTGTAGTAATATCAAGTATTGCATAATATAGCCTTGTAGGATTAAGCGACAAACGAGCGACAAAATAGCCGAACAAAAGCCGGATACTTTTGCAATTACAAGGGTATCCGGCTTTCGTTATGATGCCGTGGCAAGAGCAGATTGTCCGGGATATATTCGGCATCATCACGCCGGACGGCACCCGCCAATTCCGCACCGCCTATGTGGAGATCGGCAAGAAGAACGGCAAATCGGAACTGGCCGCCGCTATCGCCCTATACCTCCTGTTTGCGGACGGCGAGGCCGGGACCGAGGTGTACTCCTGCGCCGCCGATATTAACCAAGCCAGCATCGTTTTCAATACGGCAAAAGCGATGGTGGAACAATGCGGCGATTTGAACAATCTGTCGAAGCTGGTG
>Ga0082212_10008836_pt1 | contig 13082 bp, 10 predicted proteins | sample TergutNt197P3_FD_71548 | JGI IMG/M metagenome (GOLD analysis project Ga0082212, IMG submission 71548) | Neocapritermes taracua P3 segment gut microbial communities from Petit-Saut dam, French Guiana - Nt197 P3 | ecosystem: Host-associated > Arthropoda: Insects > Digestive system > Gut ... | reverse complement strand
CGTTCCAGGCGATCCGCATCGAGGTGAACGACGAGCTCGGAGTACTGAGACGGGGGATAGGGGAGTTCATAGACATCCTTAGACCTGGAGGTAGACTGGCGGTCATTACCTTCCACTCGCTGGAGGACCGGATCGTCAAGGAGGCGTTCCGGAAACGCGAAGACCCGTGCGAATGCCCAAAGGGCGTGCCGGTCTGCGTTTGCGGTAAGGTGGCTGACGCACGGAGGGTCACAAAAAAACCGGTTTTGCCGTCCGCTGAAGAGGTGGAAGGCAATCCGAGGGCCCGCAGCGCAAAGCTAAGGTTATTGGAGAAACTATGAGGATCTGAATGGTTTGAGGAGATGGGAACGGGGAACGCTGAACTAAAATACAAGAGGCGAAAAGCGGATGCTTACACCGCGCCGAAAAGCCGGAGGGGCTCGGCCCGGCCCGCTTTCCAGCCCTATGAGCCGCCGGCCCAGAAGGAGCGGAGGGAGCGGCGCATCAAGCCGCCGCCCAGGAATGAGGCGGACTATCATCCCGTGCAGCCTCTAAAGACACTTACGCCGTCAGAGATACGCGCCATATTCGTCGTTGTCCTTATTGTCACAGCAGTCGCCATGGGCATTATCCTGCTCGCGGCGGAGGCGGCAGTGACACAGAAGGCAATAAATGATTTGAAGAAAAACATTGCACAGGTCGACGATGACATCGCAAACCTCAAGATCGAAATCGAGCAGGCGCAGAATATGCAGCTGATGAAACTTCGCGCCCAGAATGAGCTTGGCATGAAGGAGCCGACATTCGACCAATATGTTTATATAAGCGAATTGCCGGAGCCCATGCCCGATTTCGGCCGATATATCAAAGAGAGAGCTTATGGCGGAACACCAAGCCAGGCGGCGGACCCAGCCGCGGACCCGGGCCCGGAACCGGAAGAATAACGGCGGGGGGGGTGTATTCACTATTCAAAAGCGGATACTTACCGCTTTTGTATTTATTCTTGTAATTTTCACGGCGCTGACCTTCCGCGTCGGCTGGATACAGATCGTCGTGGCGGACCAGTACGCGTCAAAGGCTTCCGAATACCAGATAAGGGACGAACGCATCAAGCCTGTCAGAGGCTCGATACTCGACCGCAACATGAACGAACTGGCTATCAGCACGGTCAGTTACAGGCTTTGGGCGCGGCTCAAGCCGGCAACGGAGGCGGAGGCCATCCGGCAGGATCCCAAAGAGCTGAATAAGCAGATAAAGGCGACCGTCGACCTTGTGTCCAAGGAAACGGGGATGAGCGCAAGCAGCATACAGGCAAGGCTTGATTCGGGCGAGACATATGTGCGAATCGCAAGCGACCTTACGAAGCCGCAGATCCAAGCGATACAGGCCGGCATCAACGACAAAAAAATTACGATACTTGAAATCGAGGAGCAAAGCACGCGGCGTTACCCGCTCGGCACGCTGGCCGCGAAAGCCATTGGCAGCGTGAACTATGAGGGCGTCGGCCAGGCCGGAGTCGAGATGTCGTATGACCAGTATCTTTCGGGGGTAACGGGCCGCAAGGTCGCGCGCACCGATATGTTCGGGGAAGCGGTCACAGGCGGCGAGCAGCTGTATTACGACAGCCGCGACGGGCTGAATGTTGTCATGACAATTGACGAGTCGATCCAGTACTTTGTGGAGGAAGCGCTTTTCCGGGGGCTTGAGCGAACGCAGGCGGACCGCATGATGGCGGTAATATACGACCCCAGGACCGGCGACGTGCTGGCCATGGCGGATACAGATCCCTTCGACCCCAATGACCCGGGGCGGCCGATGCTTGAGGAGGATCGCGCCGAGTTTGGCGTGATGACGGCTGAGGAACAGACGGACTACCTGTCGAAGATGTGGCGCAACCCCTGCATCTCAGATGTCTACGATCCCGGATCTCCGTTCAAGGCGATCACGGTGTCGTCGGGGATCGAGGACGGCGCTGTCACGCCGGAGACGTGGTTCAACTGCGGGGGGTCGCTGCAGGTCTACGACAGGGACATCCGGTGCTGGATCTATCCGGGCGCGCATGGCGGGCAGACGGTGCGCGACGGCGTTGCAAATTCGTGCAACCCTGTCATGATGCAGGTGGCGCAGACGATGGGGTACAGCCGTTTTTATAATTTCCTTGAGCTTTTCGGGATCACGGAAAAGACGGGAATCGATTTGCCGGGTGAAGAATGGCCGCTTGTACAAGACGAGGACGAAGCCGGGCCTGTAGGCCTTGCCACGATGTCGTTCGGGCAGGGGCTGTCTGTCACGCCGATCCAGATGGCGAGCGCTATCGGCGCCATAGCGAATGACGGCAAGCTTATGGTGCCCCGGATCGTCAGGGGCCTGGCTGACAGCGAAGGCAATATGGTAGAGGAATTCACGCCGAAGATAAAGCGGCAGGTCATATCAGAAAACACCGCCGCGGAAGTGCGGGAGATACTGAACTATGTATCGCAATTCCAGTCGGCGGAAGCCGCGAAGATCAGCGGTTACAATATAGGGATCAAAACAGGCACAACGCAAAAACTCATCGGCGGCGAGTATTCGGAGAGCGCCGTTATAGGATCCATGTTTATCATGGCGCCGATAGAGGACCCGCAGTTTATCGCTCTCGTGCTTTGCGACACGCCCCGCGTAGGTTATTATGGCATAGGCACGGCCGGGCCCGTCGTCAATGAAATCGCGACCGAGCTGCTCAGGTACCTCAACATCAAGCCTGATTACACGGAAGACGAGATCGCGCAGATGAACAACGAAAAGATCGTGCTTTCCGACTATACCGGCTGGACGCTTGCCGAAGCAAGGGATCAGCTTTTGAGCATCGGGCTCAAAACGAATATTGGGCGTTTTATCAATGAAGAAGCGCCGCCCCCCGAAGACGCTGACGCCGCAAATGACGATGACGCCTCAGCCGGCAATGACGCGGACGCGGATACGGATGTGGATGCTGACGCGGATGCAGAACAGCCGGATGGCATCGGGCCCGGGCACGGTACGCCGGAAAACAGGTATCTCGTCGACAACCTGAACGGGAACCTGGCCGTCGTCGACCAGTATCCCAAACCCGGCATGACGGTATCGCCGGGCGGGACGGTCTTCCTGTATTGGGAATAATTATGGCAGCGAAGTTTACGATCAAAGATATCATGGAAGCGACGGGCGGGGTCCTGGCCGCTCCATTTGACGAGAAAATTGCCCTTGTTGGCGTATCCACGGATACCAGGACGCTCCTTGAGGGTGAAGCGTTTTTCGCCCTTAAAGGGGAAAACCACGACGCCCACGACCATCTTGGCGAGGCGGCGGGTAAGGGCGCGGCCCTGCTCGTCGTATCCGACGCGTCCAAAGCGCCAGAGGGTTTCGCCGGCGCCGTCATGGTCGTGAAGGATACATTGCGCGCCTACCAGGACCTTGCTTCTTATTACCTGAGGCGCATGGATCCGTTCGTGGTTGCTGTCACGGGCAGTGTGGGCAAGACTACGCTTAAGGACATGATCGCCTGTATCCTTGCGGAATATGCGCGCGTTCACCGTACAGAGGGCAACCTGAACAATCAAATCGGGCTGCCACGCACGATACTCTCTGCGGATGAAGGCACGGAGGTTCTGGTGGTCGAGATGGGTATGGAGCGGGCCGGGGAAATCGAGCGGCTCGCGGATATAGCGCGGCCGCATGTCTGCGCGATAACGAATATCGGCGTCTCGCACCGCGAGAATTTCAGCGCGGATGACGGCATACTGAAGGCAAAATATGAGATAGCGGCTTTCCTGGGGAAGGGAGACGCCCTGGTAATCGGCCCGGCGGGAAGCGCGGGGCTTGAAGAGCTTGCGGAGGCCGGGAGCCTGGAAAAGGGCTATAAACTACTTCGTGTCGCTGAAAAAGGGTCGGCGGGCGAGGCCTCTGCATGCTTTGTCGTGTCGCCTGTGCGTGTAGACGAGACAGACGCCGCAGTCTCGCTTTTCGAAATCGAAAAAAGCGGGCGAAACGGGGCTGTTGCGTTTTCCGTGCCTATGGCGGGGACTTACGCAGGCATGAGCGCGGCTATGGCGGCGGCAGCCTGCTCGCGCGCGGGAGTTTCTCTTGCTGACGCGGCCCGGGCGCTGAAAAAGCTGGCCAGGACGCCCCACAGGCTCGAACCTGTCCGGGCGGGCGGCGTCCTTGTGATCGACGATACGTACAACGCGAGCCCGGACAGCGCAAAGAGCGGACTTGAATATCTGAAAAATGTCCCCGCGAAACGGCGGCTCGCCGTGCTCGCGGATATGAATGAGCTCGGCGCGGGGTCGGAGGCACTGCACCGTGAAACCGGGGCGGCGGCCGTGCGGGCCGGGGCAGACTGCGTCTACGCTTTCGGCGACAAGGCGAGGCAGATCGCGGAGGGCGCCGGAGGGGCGGCGGAAGCGGCGCGTGCGCCGGGAACGGAAAAAGCGTCTGCGCCGGGAACGGAAAAAGCGCCAGCGCCGGGAACGGAAAAAGCGCCAGCGCCGGGAACGGAAAAAGCGCCAGCGCCGGGAACGGAAAAAGCGCCAGCGGCAGGCGTCTTCTGGTTTGGGCCGGAACAAAGGGCGGAGCTGATAGAGCGCCTGCGCGGGGAGCTGCGCGAAGGGGACGCGGTATATGTGAAGGGCTCAAGGGCGATGAAGATGGAAGAAATAGTACAGGCGCTGACGGAGGGTGCATAGGTGGCAATAGTAAATGCTGAAACAAATCTGGCGCTCAGCCTGGCGATCCCGTTCGCTATCTCAGCGATGGTGACGGCGATCGTGACGGCTATCCTGATCCCCTACCTTAAGCGTGTCAAGAGCACACAGGAGATCAACGACCTGGCGCCCGAAGAGCACAAGCAGAAAAGCGGGACGCCGACCATGGGCGGAATCGCGATACTCTGTGGCGTTGCAGCAGGCTGCTTATCGACGATGTCCCTTCTGGGGTTTTCAGCCAATCTGCTATTCATCCTGGGCATTACCCTTGTGGTCGGCGGCGTCGGCATGCTCGACGATCTGAAAAAGATAACCAAGCGGCAAAACCTCGGGCTGCGCGCACGGCACAAGCTGGCGCTGCAGATCGTGCTTGCGCTGGCCTGCGCACTGTACTATGTGCTTGTTGCCGATATGGGGACTTATATCATCCTGCCCTTTGTATGGAAGGCAGTGAATATCGGGCTTTGGATATACCCTTATATCGCATTCATCGTCGTGGCTGTGGTCAATGCCGTGAACCTGACGGACGGGCTCGACGGGCTGGCGTCCGGCGTCTCCTTTGTCGTTGCCGTATTCTTCCCGATTTTTGCCATGCTCGGCTTCGGGCTTTCCCTGGCAAGGAACGGAGAGCTAGTGGTCGAAAACATCAGCCGCAATATGACGGACGCGATGATTTTCCCCGCGCTCGCAGGCGCGTGCCTGGGCTTCCTGTTTTTCAACCGGCATCCGGCAAAGATCTTTATGGGGGATACGGGATCGCTTGCCATCGGGGCCGGGCTTTCCACAGGCGCGATTTTTTCCCATATGGAGCTGCTGCTCCCGGTAGCGGGGCTTATTTTGCTGCTCGAAGCCCTGTCGGATATCATCCAGGTCGGGAGCTATAAGCTGAGGCACGGGAAACGCGTTTTCAAGATGGCGCCACTGCACCACCATTTCGAGCTTTCGGGCTGGCATGAACGCAAGGTCGTGACGGTCTTTGTGACTATCACCTTTGCCCTGTGCGGGGCAAGCACGTTTGTGCTTATAATGCAGGCGGCGGCCGCAGCCGGGGGCGGATGAAGGTTTTGGCATGGGTGAGTTTTCCGGCAAGATGATACTGGTTGCAGGGCTCGGCATTTCGGGGGCCGGGGCTTTTGACGCCCTTGCGCGTGTGGGCGCGGCGCCTGCGGTCTATGATGACAGGGATATAGAAAAAGATGAGCCGGCATTGCATGCAAAGATCGCGTCGGCGGGGGCAGGCCGCTATCTTGGCGGGCGCCCCGTGCCTGATGAAGCCTGGGACTATGTCGTGCTCAGCCCGGGAGTGCCGCCGCAGCTTCCCTTTATTGAAAGGGCGAAGGCGCGCGGGGCAGAAGTGATAGGCGAGCTTGAGCTGGCGTTCCGGCTGGGGAAGGGCATGTTTGCGGCAATCACGGGGACAAACGGGAAGACGACAACGACGACGCTGACAGGCGAGATATTCAAGGCGGCCGGGCTTGATGCCGTAGTTACAGGTAATATCGGCTCCTCCGTCGCAGAGAAGTCCGTGGGCGTGGATGAGGACGCCTGGCTCATCACCGAGGTGTCGAGCTTCCAGCTTGAGACAACCTTGCGTTTCCGGCCAAAAATCGCGGCGCTGCTCAACCTGACGCCCGACCATATGGACAGGCACAGGACTATGGAAGCGTACGCGGCCGCCAAGGCAAGGATTTTCGCGAACCAGGGCCCGGACGATGTGCTTGTCTACAACGCTGATGACGAAATGGTATCCTCGCTGGCGGGCGGCGCCGCTTCACGTAAGCTGCCGTTCAGCCGCAGGGCCGCGCTTGACGCCGGCGCTTTTGTGAGGGGCGGGGAGATAGTCTTTGCCGACGGAGGGGGCGGGCTCATCGCCGTCGCCTATGCGGACGAGCTGAAGATCCCGGGCCTGCACAATCTTGAGAACGCGCTGGCCGCGGCCGCCATCTCGCTTGCGGCGGGCATAGGGCCGGATGTGGCTGGCGAAGTGCTGAGGGGCTTTGCCGGGGTCGAGCACAGGCTCGAGTTTGTCTGCTGCACAGGAGGCGTCAGGTATGTCAATGATTCAAAAGGGACAAACCCGGATGCCGCGATCAAGGCGATCGAAGCTGTAGGGAAGGGCATCGTGTTGATCGCGGGCGGCTATGACAAGGACGCGGATTTCACGGAGTATATCCGCGCCGCAAAGGGCAGGGTGAGGAAGCTTCTTTTGCTCGGGGCGACCGCGGAAAAAATCAAGGGCTGCGCCCTGTCGGAAGGCTTTGCGGAGGGCGACATACTTATGGTTTCATGCATGGGCGAGGCGGTAAGGGCAGGGGCCGGGTTTGCGGCGCCGGGCGATACGGTCCTGCTTTCGCCGGCTTGCGCGAGCTGGGATATGTACAGGGATTATGAGGAGCGCGGCGCGGACTTCAAGGCGCAGTCGCTATTGATACAGGACGGGGGCAAGGGGGCCATATGATCAAGACACAGGGAAAACTTGACGCTCTTTTGCTTGTCGTGGTGATCGTCCTTGTCGTTTTTGGCGTCATCATGGTATTCAGCGCGAGTTTTTACAGCACGATGAACGCGGAGGAAGGCCCTTACCAGTATTTGATGCTTTCCGTCCAATGGGCGATCTTGGGTTTTGCCGTCATGATCGGAGCGTCATTTGTACCGTACAGGGTATATTACGCACTAGCGCCCGCATTCGTCGTAGCCTCCATCATTTTCCTGCTTTTGCTCTATACCCCGCTTGGCGAGCAAGCAAACAACGCCACGCGCTGGATCAGGGTCGGTGAGCTGACGTTCATGCCGGGGGAATTCGCCAAGCTTGCCGTCATCTTCGGCTGCGCATGGTATTATACAAAATACGCGGACAAGGCAAAGACCTTCGTGCGCGGGTTCTGCGCCATGGCGCCCGGAATCGTCATCTATTTCTATTTGATTTACAAACAGCCGAACCTTTCGACCGCAATAATAGTCGCTTTCACGATACTTGTCATAATGTATTTTGCCGGCGTCCGCATATGGTACCTGATCGGGTTTGTCATCGCGGCTTTCCTTGTAGTCAGGAATATGGTCGTCACAGCCGAGGGCGAGCACCTGAACAGGATAACGGGCTTTCTTGACCCGTTTTCAGACGCGCAAGGCGAGTTTTTCCAGACAGTGCAGGGGCTTATCGCGCTGGGCTCAGGAGGGCTTACGGGCGTCGGGCTCGGCAACAGCGTCCAAAAGGCGTTCTGGCTCCCGTTCGCGCAAAACGACTTTATATTCGCGATCATAGGCGAGGAGATGGGCTTTCTTGGCTGCATCCTCGTGCTCATCGCCTTTATCGTGCTGATATGGCGCTGCCTGCTTATCGCCATGCGAAACCAGGACCGGTTCGCCATGCTTACAGGCGGCGGCGTCGCAATGCTCTTTGCCATTCAGGTCATCATCAATATCGGCGTCGTGACGTCCGTACTGCCGCCGACGGGGGTCACCCTGCCGTTCATCAGCTATGGCGGGAACGCAATCGTACTGTTCATGTTCCTTATAGGGGTCATGCTGAATATCTCAAGAAAGGAGGGGCCGAAGGCCCCGAGTTTCCGGAAGAGGAAGAAGCAGCAGGAGGAGGAAGCGGCATGAGGGTGCTGATAGCGAGCAGCGCCACGGGCGGGCATATATATCCGGCGCTGGCGGTTGCGGAGGAAATCAAAAGGCGCGACCCGGAGGCGGAGATAATGTTTGTTGGGGCCGGGTGGGAGATCGGACGGGACATAGTGCAGCAAGCCGGCTACCGCCAGGAGTTCATAGAGGTCAGCGGTATTGACAGGAAAAACCCGCTCAAGGCGGCAGCGGCTCTGGCGGGGCTTGCGCGGGCCTCGCGGGAAATAAGGGGGCTGCTCAAAAGATTCAGGCCGGATGTCTGCTTCGGCACCGGCGGCCATGTAGCCGGCCCTGTCATCCGTGAGGCGCGAAAAGCGGGCGTCCGCACGATGATACAGGAACAAAACGTCATCCCCGGCATGGCAAACAAACTTGCGGAGAAATACGCGGACCTTGTCTTCGCCGGCTTCCCGGACACCGCCGGGCATTTCAAGGACCGGGGCAAGGTGATCATTAGCGGAAACCCCGTTCGCGCGGCCTTCTCAGAAGCGTCGGCGCGGCGCGGCGAATTGCGGGAAAAATACGGCGTCCCGGAAGGGGCCTGCTGCGTTTTGGTTTTCGGCGGCAGCCAGGGGGCGGACGCGATCAACGACGCGGCCCTTGTCGCCGCGCAGAGGCTTCCTTCGCTTGGCGGCTTCCATATCGTCTGGATCACGGGGCGGCAGCTTTTTGAGGGGATGATGGAAAGACTTACCGCGGTTTTCCCTGAAATGCCGGAAGGCTTGACGGTCATGGGCTATTCCGACGAGATATTTGAGCTGTACGCCGCAGCGGATTTGATCGTATCGCGCGCGGGAGCTCTTACGATAAGCGAGATCGCGCACAGTGGTAGAGCGTCGATACTTGTGCCTTCCCCGAATGTTACAAACAACCATCAATATTACAACGCAAGGCCGCCGGCGGACGCGGGCGCGGCCGTGCTGATGCCTGAGGAGGAAATCAGCGGCGGCGGCCTCGCAAAAGAGATAGAGCGGCTGGCGGGGGACCCGGGCGCGCTGAGCGAAATGGGCAGGAAGGCCCTGGCCATGGCCAGGCCGGATGCAGTAAAGGTGATCGTGGATGAGATATTCGGAAGCTGACCGGAAAAGGCGCGGGAGGCGCAGGAAGAAGCATTATTTCCTGAATTTCATGGTTTGTGTGCTGGTCGTCCTGGGGCTGTATTTCCTTGTGTTCTATTCCGGCTTGTTCAATATCAAGGAAAAAGAGATAATCGTTGAAGGCAATATCCACTACACAGTGGCGCAGGTTGCGGAACTGTCCGGCATCAGGCACGGTGAAAATATTTTCAAGACCCGCGTCTCCGAGGTCAAACAGAGGCTCGAAAAGGATCCTTATATACGGGGCGCCGATGTGAAGTGGGCGCTGCCGGACGGGATCGTCATCACTGTGGATGAACGGGCCGAGAGCGTGATGGTCGAATGCGGGGATGAGTACGCGATCGTCGACTACGACGGCGTCATACTCAGAATGACGCAGGAGCCGCTCATCATGCCCGTTTTTGTCGGGTTGACAGCAATCAATCCGGCGCCGGGCAAGGCGTTCAAGGCGGAGGAGGCGGGCCAGCTGCGGCCCGGGCTTGACTTCATAAAGACAGTAGGGGACGAGGATTTTTATATCAAAAAACTCGACCTGGGAGGCGTGGTGCCCAAGGCTTATGTGTTCGACAAGCTGATAATAGAAGGCGATCTGAAAAACATGGAGAAGAACTTGAGTGAGATCAAGCGGGTCGTAGGGGACCTGGACGCGAAAGGCGTAGAACGCGGGACGATCAGCGTCGGAAGCACGTCGTGCTCGTTCTCGCCGGAGGTGCGGGGGTGAGGGTCAGTACAACGTAGCCCGGGAGGATCAAAAGCGGGAATTCCGGCTATTATGCTTATACAAAAATATGGTATACTAAAATACAAGGAGAGATTAAGGAGGAAAAAAATATGGCGCATGAGGGTATCTTGTTCGAAGCGGCTGATACATCTATAGCGAACATCATAGTAATCGGCGTCGGCGGTGGCGGCGGCAATGCTGTGAACCGCATGATTGAGTGCGGTATCCGTGGAGTTGAGTATGTCGCAATTAATACGGACAAGCAGGATCTCGACCAAAAGTCAAATGCCGAGATAAAGCTGCAAATCGGGCCGAAAGCGACAGGCGGCCTGGGGGCGGGCGGCAACCCCGAAATCGGCCTCCTCGCGGCTGAGGAAAGCCAGCAGGAGATCGAGAACGCGCTGCGCGGCGCTGATATGATTTTCATAACGGCCGGCATGGGCGGCGGCACGGGGACGGGCGCGGCGCCGGTCGTTGCCAAGATCGCGAGGGAGCTCGGCGTCCTTACGATAGCGATCGTGACGAAGCCGTTCAGTTTCGAAGCCAAGAAAAGAAGGGCTTTTGCCGAGCAGGGCATCGAATACCTGAAGGACTACGTTGATTCTCTTGTCGTCATACCCAACGACAAGATACTCCTGATCAGCGACCAAAGCACGACTATGATCGAGGCCCTCAATCTCGCAAACGAGGTTCTCAAGGATGGCGTCCAGGGCATTACGGAAATCATAACGGGCGCGGGGTTCATCAATGTGGACTTTGCGGATGTCAAGGCTGTAATGGCGCGGCAGGGCATTGCGCATATGGGCATCGGCCGCGGCAGGGGCGACGGGCGCGTAAAGGACGCGGTCAAATCGGCCGTCAACAGCCCGCTGCTCGATACGACAGTCGCCGGCGCCAAGCACATACTTTTGCGTATCGCGGGAGACGAAAACCTGGGGATGCTCGAGTTCAGCGAGGCTGCCGACATGATCGAGCAGGAAGCGGACGGCGAGGCGGATGTCAGGATCGGCATGTCAATCGACCATACGCTGGGCGACGAGATCATCATCACGGTCATCGCGACCGGGTTCTTGGAAATGGACCCGGCGCCCCCGGTGGATTATACAAGCACGAGTACGAGCGCGAGCGCGGATACAGGCACAGGCATAAGCCTGGGCGAGGGACCTGACAGGGGCTTCAGGCCGCCGCACGCTGTGAACCAAAGCGGCTTCGGCGACGACTATGACACATTCCCGCGCAGGGACAGCAGCGATTACGATGAGTTTGAGCCATCGCACGGCGGGCAGGGCGGCGATATCGACGGCGACGAGAACCCCGATTTTGCGATACCCGGCTTCCTCAAGGGCGATTGACCCGCGCAGGCGGTTTGCCGGCGCAGGTAATTTGCCGGCGGAGGCGCTTTGCCGGCAGAGGCGCCAGGCCCGCGCCGCTAGAAGGATAATAGCGCTTGGCCCGCGTCGTTAAAAGGATAATAGTGCTTGGCCCGCGCCGTTAATAATAAATATAGCTTGGATGATGTAGTTCGGGAATTATGAAAGAAATCAAAACACAAGATGCCGTCGGGCACATTATTTCACACGACATCACGCGTATAATACCGGGTGGTGAAAAGGGCGTCGCTTTCAAAAAAGGGCATATCGTCCGTGAAGAGGACATACCGGATCTCCTGAAAATAGGGAAAACCCACCTTTATGTCTGGGAGAACGACGGGACGGTGCTGCATGAGAACGAAGCGGCTGCCTGGCTTGCTGATTTTGTGGCAGGCGAAAGCCTTCTGCGCGGAGAGGTCAAGGAAGGCAAGATTGAAATCTTTTCGGACCAAAGCGGCGTGCTGCGGGTCGACAAGGAAAAGCTTTCCGTGCTGAACGGGTTTGACGATCTGATGGTCGCGACGCGCCACGATTTGGCGCCGGTGAAGGCCGGGGACAAACTGGCGGGCACGCGTATCATCCCTATTGCGATAGCAAAAGACAGGATGGAGGAGGTCCGGCAGGCTGTGGGGCCGGGCGCGGTCCTCTCTGTCGCGCCATACCGCAGGATGCGCACGGCGATCGTCACGACGGGAAGCGAGGTTTTCGAGGGCTTGATCGAGGACGGTTTCACGCCGGTCGTGCGCGAAAAGCTCATCGAATTCGAGGTCGAAGACGTCGGCCACCTCACTGTGCCGGACAATCCGCAGATGGCGACTAACGCAATCCTGCGCATGGTCGACAAAGGAGCGGACGCCGTCTTTGTCACGGGCGGCATGAGTGTCGACCCTGACGACCGGACCCCGCTCGCCATCAAAAACACAGGGGCGGAAATCGTCTCCTACGGCGCACCGGTGCTGCCGGGCGCCATGTTCCTCGTCTCATACCTGGGGGACACGGCGATCCTCGGGTTGCCGGGGTGCGTGATGCATTCAAAGCGCACGATTTTTGATATCATCCTGCCGCGTGTCATGGCGGGCATACGCATTTCCCGGCAGGACATAAATGATCTGGCGTCGGGCGGGCTCTGCCTCAGCTGCGAGCATTGCATTTATCCCGCCTGCGGTTTTGGCGCTGTCTGAGCCGCGGACTTGTGTATGGTTTTAAACTGAAAACGTGTGAAAGCCCGGCACTCTAACGCCAGCTTATAGCCAATAAACGGCTTTACTAGATTTATTCCTCGACTTTTGCGTAAATTTTCCACTTGTGCACGATTTAAATGTATATTTATACTATTATTGCAAAATATAGTTAGCGTTTCTTCCTTATTGTGGCAAAAAAGACCTGTTTCAGAGCCAAAGCGCGCAAAAAATCATACACAACCGCAAAAAATACGCAAAACACGGGGGTACAATCCAAAGTGGGCTTCGCCCACAACCCAACAGAAGCCCACAACCCAATAATTCACGATCCGAATTGATTATTGAATATGGCGCAGCAATTCCTTAAAATGGGTTTGTCAACTACA
>Ga0082212_10008835_pt1 | contig 13082 bp, 15 predicted proteins | sample TergutNt197P3_FD_71548 | JGI IMG/M metagenome (GOLD analysis project Ga0082212, IMG submission 71548) | Neocapritermes taracua P3 segment gut microbial communities from Petit-Saut dam, French Guiana - Nt197 P3 | ecosystem: Host-associated > Arthropoda: Insects > Digestive system > Gut ... | reverse complement strand
TGGTCATAACGGGGTGGTCTTGAAAACCATTAGGCGTGCAAATCGCCACAAGGGTTCGAATCCCTTCCTCTCCGCCAAATCAAAGGACAAACTTTGATACAACGAAAATCGCCCCATGTGGGCGGTTTTTGTTTTGCCCGAAACCGCGAAAAGCCTTGTATCAAGCCAATTTCGGGCTTTCCGCTGTTTTCGTATTGGCGCCGGGACAAGCGGTAAAACGACCTCAAAATCACTCGAAAATGACCGGGCGGAGCTATCCCTGACAAAACGCTCGAAAATTCCGAACCCCCCCTCTATTTTGACGACTAACCCCGTGCGAATTGAAAAGCACGGGGAAAATAAAAACGAACCCCCCTCTATTTCAAGACAATTTTGCCCCCGGTCTGGAGCCTTCCCATGCGCTCCGGGCCGGGGGCTTTTTTGCGTTTCAGGCTTTCTATTCCCGCTCGAAGGGAACCCCGCAATCCCCGCATATTACATTGACCTCCCGCGTCGCCCGGATGATTGTGCCGCATTCCGGGCAGACGTATTTGATACTGCGGTTCTTGGATTTGCTGCCGCCCTTTTTTCCTTTGCCGTTGCCTTCCGGCAGGCGGGACGCATGGATGGCGTCGTCGCCCAAAGCCTCCGCCAGCCATGCGGTGGCTTCGGCGGTGAGGGAGGTTATCGTCCAGCCGTATTTGTCGTGCTTCTCAATGATAAGGCCGTGGGCCTCCGCCGTATCTTTGAACCGCTTGTTATGATAATAGCCGTTGTTGCTCACGTCCTCGATACCGTGGTGGAGGTTGTAAAGGTGGGCCATTTCGTGGAGCATGGTGCCGCATACTTCCGGCATGGGGCGGTCGAGATATTCGGCGCAGAGGTTGATTTCGCGGTGGGTATCGTCGCCGGTTTTCCATATCTCGTCTACGCTGCACCAGCCATATGCGCCCCGGCCTCCGTCCGGCGATACGGTAATCGCTGGGCGAGTAAGCTCGCTGCTGTAAAAATGTTCATTGAATAGGTCGAACAGGGCCTCGGATTTTTTAACGATTGCGGATATTTCTAACATGGTGGGGTTCCTCCTTAAAAGATATGTTTAATGCCTGTGGCTCACAGCTTACGCACCACGGGTGATAAAGCAAGCCTTTTTTCAAAATTTCTTTCTTTGTTTTTAAAGAAATTTTTACACGCAAAAGCCCCGCCGAAGCGGGGCGTGGTATCGGAGCCGGGCCGGGTTATAAAGAGGTTTTCATTCCGGTTACTTCGGTGAATATATCCCGGAGCATATCGTCAAATACGCCGCTGTATTTTTTTACTTCCGTTATTCTTTCGCTTTTCCATTCCAGCGTCGTTCGATTGAGGCGGCCCGGCACATACTGGAAAAACCGCATATCATACAGATCGTCCGCCGTAAGGGTTATATCCAGCCTGTTCGCCGCGCTTTGGTTTTTCCTCAAAGTCATATGCAGCGTATTCCCGTCCGCTGTAAAGTCTTTGCTTCCCGTCATGGCGATAAAACGATTGCCGCCTAACTGTTCAAGGATTGTTGTGGCTATTTCCATTTTTGCTTACCCCTTTCTTTTTCCTACGAGCCAACCGTTACTACGGTGTGGCCTAACTCCCGCGCTTTGGCTTTGGCTTGTTTGGCCGCTTCGCTGTATAAGCCGGTGAACCAATGCGCCGCGTTAATGTCGCTTGTATCGCGCCCCATCCAAAATGCCCAGTGTCCTTTTCCTCTCGGTTTTTTGCCGTGCGCCCTTTCAAATTCCATTGTATAGACTGTAACCATTTTTGCTTACCTCCGTTTTTTATTTCGGCCTGCGCCTGTGTCACAGCTTACGCACCACACCCGAAAAAGCAAGCTCTATTTGCAAAGTTTTTTAAGAATTTTTTACATGAAAACGCCCCGCTTCGGCGGGGCAAATTTGCTGTTGCATTTTTGACAAAAATGAATAACATCTGACACGGGAACCGGCAAAAAAACGCCGTGGCAGGCAGGCTTGCGCGAACAAGCCGACCCTGCGTAAAGGTGAGCAATCCACCCTCCGCAACCGTAAAGGCACCACGACTATTCCTATTTTACCCGGAAATGTGCCTGAATGCAAGAAAAAACGTATGCGAGGGTTATCAATGGCCGAAACATTCTCATGCGTTTTTTGGCTTGGATTTCCTAAATTTATTATAGGAAAGGCGGCACAAAAAATGAATTTCTCAGACGTAACAGGCGATTGGGGCGAACAAAATCTCGACTTTGTTGAAATGGCGCAGAGCGGGGAGGAAATGCTCCGGCAGGTGCGGTCATGGCGGGAGCGGCTCGGGACAAAATGCGGGGTATTGGATAACTACCTCGCGGGCGTTCTAAAGGCCGTGACCGACACGACCAATGCCCGCGACGCGGCGGACGAAGGCTTTGACGCTTTATCGGAATTGCGGGGCATATTGCGGCATATCAAGGACGGCAAGGAGGTCGAAGCCCAGCGGCACCCGTTCTATCCGCAGGTCAAGGCGTATATGGACGCCCACTCGTTCCCGCAGGATATTCTATACTATGAAACATACTGTTCAGGGCTGTTCCGGGAATACCTCACGTTTGCGGTACAGGGTTACAGGCAGCGGTGCGGCGACGAATTTCAAGCGCAGCTAAAAGAAAACAATATCCCGCAAAACCGCGAGGCCCTGTTATCTGCGGGGGCGGATATTACGGCGGAGGGCCTCGATTATCTGAACAATCTTATCGCGCGGGTTTTTGTATGGATAGCGCCCTCGACCGTATTCATGCAGGGCATGGCCGATCAGTTAGCATTATCGCTTATACAGCGCGACAATGAAAGCGGCAGGTTCGTATTCCAGCAGCGGATCGACGGCGAGATATGACAGCATACGAAAAGGCCCCGTTTCGGCGGGGCTGTTCGTATAACGCTTCCCTATGTATCGGTTATATGTTCTGATCCGCGTACCATTGAATAAACCCTTTGATTACGGCTTTCTTCTTTCGGTCGCAACGGAACATGGCGTCCTTTACATCGTCCAGCGAATCGCTGCGATATTCCTTGTCTACGCCCAGCAACAGATAATCCGGGGTAACGTCCAGCGCGGCGCATATTTTCATCAGCGTTTCAATGCTGCATTTTGCGCCCCGCTCGACATTGCCGGTATAGGTGGCGCTCAAATCCGCTTTTTCGGCCAGCTCCGCCTGCGTCATATCCAGCACGTCCCGGCGCTTGGCGATCCGTTTCCCTATTTGCTTATAATCAATGTCCATTTTTAATATACCTGCTTTCAAAGGATATAAATAGTTTACCAATGAAAAACGGCATATTAAAGAATATATACAAAGTAAAATACACCTTGTAATTGGTATTTATGAATGCTATACTGTTGACAATGCAATTTTTCAAAAGTGGAGGTTCCCATGATCGAAGAACTATTATCAAAATACGAACAGACGCAAACGCTCTGTTTCACCGGCCACCGCCCGGAGCGGCTGCCGCAGGAGGCCGACGAATTGCTCCGAATGCGGCGGCGATTAGAGGACGCAATCGAGGAGGCTATCGGGCGCGGCAGGGTCAATTTTGTATCGGGCGCCATGAGCGGCTTCGATACGCTGGCGGCGGAGGCCGTTATCCGGCTCAAAGCAAAATACCCGCAGATACAATGTATTTTGATTGCGCCGTTCTCGGTGCATTTTTTCAGTCATAAAAACTGGACGCCGGAATGGGAGGCCCGGCTCCGGGAGGTTATCAAACAAGCCGATTTTAGTATAAGCCTATCGGAACACGCTTACAAGGGCGTGTATTTTGACCGGGACAGGGTGATCGTGGATATGGCCGCCGAGGTGATTGCCTATTACGACGGCGGGCCGGGTGGCACAAAATATACCGTCGAATATGCGCTCGGTCAGGGCCGACCGATTATCAATATTGCCGAATAAGGCGGAAAGGAAAAGACAGATGAAACGCAAAAAACAGCCGAAGGGCCTATTTGAGCAAATAGCGGCGCAAGAAGGCGGTTCGCCCGCCGAGGTCGAGCGCGAATTGCAGAAAGCTATTGACGCCACATGGGACAACCCCGATCCTGCGGCCCGCGCGGAGCGGGAGCGGTTATTCCCGAATGGGAAGCCGCCGATTGCCGAATTTATCCGCGTGATGGCCGCGCAAGTCAAAAAATAAAAAGCGCACGAAAAAGCCCCGCTCCGGCGGGGCCGTTTCGTTCTATTGGCGCCGGGGTTCATTCGGCTTCGGTGGGAAAATCCTGCGCCGCGAGGTCGGCCAGCAATTCCGGGCTGATTTCGCCGTGGAGCGTTCCCTGCCTGTCGAGGATCGAGGGGCCGCATTTATACGCATACGAAGGGGCGCCGAGGTATTGCGGCTTTTTGCCATGCAGGGCGGCGAGGATTTCGGCCAGCTCCTTGCGGCGGGCGCCGGTTACATTGAACCGATATTCCGGGGTGGCGGGTTCTTCCGGGGCCGTGTCCTCGTCGGCGGGTTCCGCCGTTACCGCGTCGCCTGTTACCGCCGCGATTGCCTCGCCTGCCGCCGCTGCCAGATCTTCCGTGTTTACCGTTTCGGGCTGGGCGGCTTTGGCCGCCGATCTTTCGGCCCGTGTCATTTTCTCACGCGCCGGGGGAAATTCTGCCGGAAGTATGCCGGGGGCGAAGTATAGCCGGAAGCTGATTTTTCCGTCCGCTGGAACGTCAAACTCGAAGCCGGTGATTTCCAATTCTTTGAGGGTGTCGGGGATGTCGATATTCTTATACCGAATTTGCTCCGCTTCATTCTCGAAGAAGCATACGGGAACCGCGTCCCTCAATTTCGCTGTGATTGTGCCTGCTTTCATGTTATTAGTGGTTGTCATGGTCGTGTACCGCCTTTCATTTATTCGGGGGGCTGCCCCGTTATTTTTCGGGGTTACTCGCCCCGTGAGTGACAGCTTACGCACCACGGGTCAAAAAGCAAGCCTTTTTTCAAAAGTTTTTTAAGAAATTTTTACGGGAACACCGACAAGAAAAAGTAACAATTTACCGCTTGATTTTTTTCGTCTAAACGTATATAATAGTAATTGTGCAAGACTTTATTCGGGGGGTGCAGAGTGGACTATATCACTATAAAAGAAGCCGCTGAAAAATGGGATATATCCGTTCGGGGTGTGCAGAAATATTGTGAAGCGGGGCGCATACCGGGCGCGGTTCAACCCGCCCGTGATTGGCTGATCCCCAAAGACGCGGAAAAGCCCGCCGACGCCCGTATCAAAAGCGGGAAATATATCAAGCGGAAGGAGGGCGCCGAATGACACCTCCGAACAATTCCGCAAAAAATAAAAATGACGCGACAGGTCGTGACCGCCGTTTGACGGTCATTGTCTTTTCTCTGTTCTTTTCATGGCTGCTGGCGGTTCCGTTTGAGGGGCAGGTATTATACGGGATCGCAGACTTCCACGGCGGCGCGGCGCGGTCGTTCGTATTATGGGCGATGGTGGCTCACCTTGCCGGACTGATTGCCTGCTATATCTTTATCAAAAATATGCGGGCGGCAAAAACGCTCATATTGGTTTCGATCCCTATTTGCGCCGCCGTCACAGGCTTGCTTTTCTTTCCGCCCTCGCTATTGTGGACGGTCGCGCTGATCTTGGCTTCGTTTTTGGTAGGCTGCTGCGTGGCGGCGTGGGGCTTTTATTTCAAGGGCTGTACGCCGAAGAAAGAACGCATTAAAACAATGGCTGACGGCCTTATTTTCTCAAACCTCTTAATGATCCTCCTGAATATGGCGGCGATCCACATATCCCCGCAAATCGGGCTTGGCTTTTCCATTGCGGTGCTTACCGCCGCTTTCCTGTTCGCGCTTCGGCTCCCGCAAACGGAAACGCTGCGGAAGCCGGCGAAGCAATCCGCCGCAAAAGCGGACGCGATCAAGAAAAATAAATACACCGCGCTTGTGTTCCTCTGCTCGTTTATTGTAATCATCACCATCAATTCCGGGTTTATGTATCAGGTCATAAACCCTGCTTTTGCCCACTTGAAATTGCTGACAAGCTGGTATTGGGCCGTGCCGTATATCGCCGCCCTGTTCATTATGCGGAACCTGCCGCACAAAAAGAACCGCTCATATATTCTCTATATCGCCATCGCCATGATCGGGGGTTCTTTTATCCTCTTTCTTTCGCTTGGACGCCTGTGGCCGGATTATCTTGCGGTCAACACCCTTATGCTGGGCGCTTGCGGCGTGTATGACCTGTTTTGGTGGAGCATACTCGGCGATATGCTGGACTACGATAACAACCCCGCCAAAATCATGGGGATCGGCCTTGCGGCCAACGTGTCCGGCGTTCTCTTGGGCGAGGTGATCGGAAATGCCGTCACCACAGAACAAAACCATACCCTGCTGGCATTCGGCGTGGTATGCGCCACGCTTGTCATGCTCCCGCCTTTGAGCAATCGGCTGGTTAAACTCTTAAACCGCCATGTCTTTTTGACCGCGTTCCGGGAAACGCCCGAAAAAGAGCAGCCGCAAATGGTAATAAACGAACTTGACCTGACCGAGCGGCTCACCGAACGAGAGCGCGAGGTCATGCTCCTGCTGATCGAAGGCAAGAGCAACAAGGAAATTGCCGACGAATTATTTATCGCCGAGCGCACCGTTAAATATCATGCGGGCAATATCTACGGCAAGACGGGAACCGAGAACCGGATCGAACTGGCAGCCCTTGTCCTGCGGAAGCCGGAAACGCCTTAAATGTAAATATTTTGTGAACGCCCCCCGAAAACCCCGTAAAATCAAGGCTACCTGTACCTCGGTACAGGTACTTTTTTTATATTTTTTTCAAAAACCTGTACCTTGGTACAGGGTATTTTTTATCTGAATGATATAAAATCATGTTAAGGCCATTCAAAAAAGGAGGGTTCTTGTGAAAAAATTGGTTATATACGCTTGGGTGTTTTTTACGGCGGCCATCACTATCGCAGCCGCGTTCGCGGCAATCCTTATTTTTCGCCCCCCGCTTCTCGCGCCTTTTGCTCTCCTGCTTTTTGCAGGGGGAACTACCGCGATACTGCTTCTGATCGAAACGCGCAAAAAGCTATCGGCGGCACGGGCGATTGTAGACAGCGCCGTGATCCATATTCAGCCCGCCGAGATTGTCGCGGAATCGGCGGAGGAAAAAAAGGCGGCGGAAAGGCTCCGGGGAAATTTCGGGATATACGTTTCCAGCTTCGGCATTCTGATCGGCTCAAAGGTGATCCGGTTCAATCAAAACGGGATATGGCTGAGAAAGGTTGAAATCGGGCCGGATTATATCGCTTTCGCCTACGGCGAAAAAGACGGCGAACTTCAAAATATCCGGCTGCTGTATTCCAAACCCGGCGAGGACGAACTGGCGAAAATCATTGAAAACTTCCGCAAAGACACCGGGGTCGTCCCGGTCATTGCAGCATAAAGGAGAAAAACAAAATGTATCGGTTTGTTGATTTGAGTTATTTGACTTTATCAGAAAGCATTATCCTCACCGCAATAAGCGTGGGTATGCTGTGCGCGGCTCTTTTGTTTCATTATCTGATAGAAAGAGCCGAGGAAAAAAAGGCATTAAAAACAACATAGACGAAAAAAGCGTCTGCGAAATTCATCCGGCTCGCGGGAGCCGAAAAAATCATTAACGGAGGAAAAATCACTATGTTAAATTTCAAAAAAAGAAGCAGGAGGTCATTCAAAATGACAGGAAAATTTCACAAGCCCCTCGCGTTGATATTAGTATCGGTGTTGGTGCTGACGCTTGCGGCGGGTATGGCCGTTTACGCGGAGCCTGACTTGAAGCCGGATATTGCGGGAACATATACCGGGACGGAAACCTGTGATACTCTTGACGAAAAAACAGGAAAACTTACCCTTTATAATGTGGAGAATCATCAATGGGTAATAAGCGATGTGGATTATTCCACGAACACCTTAGTAAGAACAATAACTTACCTCTATGACGGGACAGTAGGGAATCCCAAAAGTTTTCCGTTTACCGTGAATCCGGACGGGAGCGTTTCTGTTAAATTTGAAGAACCCAGCGGAACATGGGCATATGACTTCTTATTTGCCGATAATAAAATGACAGGTACGGAAACGGTATATAAGGAAGATAAAACCACGATTAAGTCTTTACGCAAGCAATCTTTAACAAAAGTATCGGCAGAGCCGACAGAGTGTACGGTCAAAGTGTCGGCCTCGCCAGAAAAAGGCGGCACAGTTTCCGGCGGCGGGACGTTTGCGCCGGGCGATAAAGTCACCGTCAAAGCGAAAGCTGAATCCGACTATCAGTTTGACGGCTGGTATGAATCAAATATCATTCAGAGCCGGAGCGAAAGCTACACTTTTACCGCTTCGGGTTCTAATATGAATCTTGTGGCGAAGTTCTCTTTGAAGAATGCGCCGCGATATGCCGAAGTTAAATTTTCAGAGCTTTACGGAGAAGTAACCATCGGCAAGATGGACGAGAATGGGTATATTGAGTGGAATCTGGCGGACCTTGATACCGTTATCGAACCGAACGACATTATCAAAACCGAGGCCGAGTCCGGCTGTACCCTAAGTATGAGTGATATGACGACATTCAATCTGAAAGAGAATACGGAGTTAACAATGACGGTTCCCAAAAGCGGCACCATCAGCAAGGTTGACATGATAATAGGCAGGACATGGGCAAACATAAAGAAAATGGCCACAAAAGGCTCCCTGTCGGTAGAAATGAATCAGGGGTGGGCCGGCATCAAGGGAACTACCTTTGCCTGTGAGGAAACCGGGGAAACCTCCACCTTAATGGTATTTGAGGGTGAAGTGTCCTATACAAGCAAAGTAACCGGCGAGGTCGTTATGGTAAAGGCCGGGGAAAGGTGTGTTGCCGACGCGACGGGGCGTATGGATAAAACCACCTTTGACATTGAACTGGAAGCGGAAAAATGGGGCATTCCCGCCGAGTTTCTCTATCCCGAAAGCGATAACAATTACACATGGATATTGATTCTCGCCGGAGCGGTGATCGCCGTGGTGGTTGTTGTCGTGATTATTGTCGTTGCAGGCAGGAAAAAGCGTGTAAAAGCGGCAACGGCAGTACAGCCGCAACCCATACAGCAACCCTTACAGCAAGCCGCGCCGCAGGGTAAATTCTGCGCCGGGTGCGGATCACCGCTGAACGCCAACGCCACCTTTTGCGGCAAGTGCGGCGCGAAACAGCAATAAGGAGGAATAATCACTATGGCTAATTTCTGTAAAAACTGCGGGGCAGCCCTGACGGACGGGGCGAAATTCTGTAAAGGGTGCGGCAATGCCGCAGAAGCACAGACCGGGCAACAAGCGGCCTACACGCCGCCCGTTCAGCAACCCGCGCCTGCATATCAAGCGCAACCTACCCCGCCGAAAAAAGGCGGCAAGAATAAACTGCTTATTCCGATTATCGCGGCGGTGGCGGCCATTGCGCTGATCGTCACGGGCATATTCGTCATACCGGGATTATTCGGCGGCGATGATGGCTCAATCAAGCGCGGCAAATCCGCGACAGTCAAGAACGGCAAAATTGAGATCGACGGCGCGTATCTCGACTTCGGCGCAAACAACGTGCCGGACGGTTCGGCAACCATGTGGATATTAAAACCCACCAAAGCGCAGACGCCGGAGGACGCGATCTCGACATTCTATGATTTTGAGATCAACCCCGAATGTAACGAGCCGGTCACGCTCAAAATTGACATTGACGAAAGCAAGGCATATACAAAAACCGCCAATACCGAGGTGGTCTATGCCATCGGCAGTATCTTCACGGAGGACGGCAAGGAATACGCCATAAACAGCTATGTCCCCGTCGAGATAAGCGGCAATACCGCCACCGTTTCATTCGTGCCATCCAATTTCATGCAAGACCATGTGATGTTCACAGCCGGGGGCAACGGACAGATCACCCCTTCCACGGTCAGGACGCGGGGCGTTATCCGCTTCTTGGAAACCGAAGCGAACGACGATAAATTCAAAATCCACCACAGCAGGGGGCTGAAACTGACGCAGGACGACCTGAAACTGATTATAGCCGACCTGAACGACGCCTACGACTATTTCGGAGAAAACGGCAAGGGCTACAAGTACGACCGGCGTGAAAAATGGCCGATGGACGTTTACATTGAAGATATAGGAAAAGCGTTGGGCGCGTACTCGGCGACATGGGCGCAGAGAGTGGCGATTCGTTTTAACGGCAATTACGCAAACGGCAATATTTATCTCAGCAACAAGCACATCAACCAGCATTACGAGCGCAGCGTGATGAAGCCTGTCATTTACCATGAGTTTTTCCATTTCATACAGGCAAACTACATGAACAAGACGGGCAAGAGTATGTCGTTCAAAAGAGAGTTATGGTTCACCGAAGCCGTACCGACCTATTACGAGTGGATCATGTCCGGCGTATGCCCGAAAGAAACGGTAGGGGCTAACTTCGAGAATCTGATGGATAGCGTGTTCCCTCCGGCAAAAGCGAAAACGGACACGGAGCTGGCGGACGCCCACGGCTACCCCCGCGCCGCGCTGGTGAAATACTTTGTCGAAACCGGCAGCGAGGACTTTATTTTCAACACATACGTTTCCGACCCGGCTTCATGGGACGCATACAACGATAAAATCGTGGAGGAATCCGGCTATGGTATGCGTACCATCGCCGCAGAGTATTATGAGTATTTGTTTTCTAATAAACTGGGCGTTTTTGACACCGCCATAGAAACAATATCAGCCGGAAAATTACGCACAGGAAATTTAACGCTTGAACTTGACGGCAAAAAACCGAAAGCAGTTGAAAAAACTGAAAGCATAAACGCTTACGGTGTACGGCTTGTTTCGTTGTCAACCTCAAAGGTGTATGTGAGTAATAACAAAGACTTTACGAGCGAATATGTGCCGATTGTCACCGTCACCGGGACGGATATGGATTGGTTCATTTTAGCCGCAAATAAGACAGACAAAATCGCAAGAGTTATCAAGCCCACGGACGGCAAGGTAACGCTGAACAGCTTTTACAACGATACTATTGCCGGAGTTAATTATTATGTTGCCATCGTAGGCTTGCACGACAGCGGCGAGGTAGATCATACCGTAAAAATCATCAACGAATCCGTGATGATTGACCCACGCGAAGCGGAATATGAAATCAAGAACGCGGGCGATACCACGAAGCACACGCTGAAAGCTACCGCCGCCCCCGACGATACTTACGACTTTGAGTGGGACTTTGGCGACGGGCAAAAGGAAACGGTCAAGGGCGTAAAATCCTCCGAGGTCACGCATGACTACAAGGGCGAGGGCGAATGGAAGCCCACCGTTACCCTTTATAAGAATGGCAAGGAAATAGCGAAGGATACCGCTTCGGTCAAGGTGACGCTGAAAGAGGATAAATCCACAGATGACGGGCTGGAAAAATTGCAAGGCAAGTGGGGCAATTCGCCTGAACTCACAATCAACGGCACGACCGGAGTTATTTCAAATTACCCGGAAGGTACTACATTCAATGAAAAACCTGTTGCCGCCGTGAAAGGCGTAACCGGCGCACACATAATTGTCGGCGACCCTTTGGGCGTCGGCTACACGTTTCTTACAAACATCGAAAAAATTGACGATACGACTTATAGTTGTAAAGTTAATGTGTTTTTCTGTAAATCGAGATATATTGTCACGGGTTTGAGCCATAATGATACAGAATATACATACTGGAGTGAAGCATATAACGGCAGAATCACGGTATCTTCAAACAAGTTGACCCTTACCATAGTTGATGAAGTGCCTTACAAAATGGGAAATAATAACGCTGAGTTCTATATGGCTGCTTTTGGCTACGATGGCTACAAGACTTGGTATAAATCAAATGATTAGAACAACTTATATTCACACGCGGGAGGATTGATTTATGGAAAACGAAAACGGCGGGCGCGTGGGCTATTCCCCCGTTGTAAACACGCCGGAGTTTCGGAAATACATCGGGAAGAAAAAAAGAAAAATCCTTTTTGCCGCGATACCGATTGCCGGCATAGTTATTTTTGTCTGCGGCGCTTTAGCCGAAGAAATCGTCGGTTCGCCCGCCGGCTTTGTGATTGGCGCGTCGTTGGGAACTGCCGCAGCCATCGCGTTATGCGTTTATATAATTATGACCGTGGGAAGGGGCGCAAAGCCGTATGACGGTATCGTTACCCGCACAAAAATAGAAGTCACGCGCGGTTCCGCGGGCGATTCCGCCACCGTCAGCTATGACACGTATTTCAAAGGTGCGGATGGAAAAGAGCGGTGCTTTGGCACGGGAAACGAAGCCGCCGGTGAATATTATCAAGCGGGCGACGCGGTGCGCTATCACGATGATTTCCTGTATCTTGAAAAATACGACAAATCCCATGACGGCTTCATTCTTTGCGCGATTTGCCATACGTCGGTTGATATTCACTTAACCCGCTGCCACAAATGCAACGCGCCGCTGTTGAAATGAGCGGCGGTTATAATGAACGTCTTTTCAATGCGATTCAGCTGTGTTTTTGGGCGTTCGGTACGAAAAGCGGAGCGAACAGGCGCAGCTTCGTCCGCGACGCCGACGTTCCTGCGCCAACTGCCGCAAATATATCAATATCCGGCTTGACGCCTGCCAGAATTGCAATGTGCCGGTTATCAAGCCGTAAGGGGTGAATCTATGAGTAAAAAGAAGAAAAAGGGTAAAGCTGCCGACAGGATCGCCCCCGTTGTTATCGGCATTATTATTGTCCTTTGTTCGATGATTCCCGTGTCGTCGTCCCTGTTCGGGCAGACGGGCTATATCACGGAAATCACCCGCACCGAGCGTATCGGCGGTAGGGAGGATATCAACGGTCAGCCGAACGCCTATAAGTGGACGGTTGCCTATAAATTCAAGATGAATAGCGGCGAAATTGAAACCGGCTCCGTGACCGTCCACGGTGACGCGATAAGCTCAAAATCTGGGTTGCGCGCAGGAAGCCCTGTCCGCTATCTCGCGTTTTATCCGGGCTTCAACACACCGGGCGAAGGCGGATTGGATAGCCAAACCGCCGTATGGATTGTGACAATCGCGTTCGGCGTGTTTATGATTTCGCT
>Ga0082212_10008834_pt1 | contig 13084 bp, 14 predicted proteins | sample TergutNt197P3_FD_71548 | JGI IMG/M metagenome (GOLD analysis project Ga0082212, IMG submission 71548) | Neocapritermes taracua P3 segment gut microbial communities from Petit-Saut dam, French Guiana - Nt197 P3 | ecosystem: Host-associated > Arthropoda: Insects > Digestive system > Gut ... | reverse complement strand
CCCCCGCAATCTCGTCCCAGCGTCCGTAGTCAAGCGTGTTAAGGTGGATAACATTGGATTCCCCGTCGCCTGCGATAAGATTAAGCGTCCGGGCAACGCGCACAGCTTTTTCGTCAAAATCTATTGCAAATACATGGTCGCGCACAAAGGCTGATTCGCGTTCGGTGCGTTGTTCAGCGATGAACCCCGCGCTTGTTTCCCGTCCTTCTTCTTTGGCAATAGCGTTCCAGACATGGAATATATTGTGTACCGGAAAACCCGAACTTCCCGCTGCCGTATCAATGATATTTTCGTGTTCCTGCGGGTTCATCATCTTTACGCACATATCTATGACATAGCGCGGCGTGAAATATTGACCCTTTTCCCCTTTTGCGTAAGTTTGATTTCTTTACTTCGCACTAGACAAGTTATGTATGGAACGTCTTTGCCTTTGACAGATTTTGTAAAGATGAGTTTTTCTACCGCCGCAATTTCATCAGCAGTAAATAACGAGTCTCTGTAACTCGTATTTTTGAAAATTTCAGAAATAACCACCACGGCCTCACCTTCTTAAATATGTTATCGGTATTCCAATTGTACCTGTTCATACTCTCTCTTTCCAGCATAGCCCATCTTGCACACGAGGCAGCCTGATTTATGACAGGCCACCTCGTAAAATTTACCGTACTTTGCGACCCGTTAAGCCACAACCTCATCGAACATCTGCGAGTACCTTTACGCCGCATTTTTCGGTGAAGATTGCCGAAAGGTCGTTAAATGTGTATCCTCTTTTTAACGCGTTCCTGATTTCCGTCATGTAGTCCTTCCTGCGGAATATCTCCGGCAGGCTGACCGGATCGTCGGGGCTTTTCTCGCGTTCCGGCAAATTCGCAAGGTGCGAAATCAAGTCCGTGACGGTACCCTGTTGAAGCTGGATTACCTTGCCCTTTTGTTTCACTTTTTATTCCCCTTTCGTAAAAGATTTAAAAACCCTTGCGTATCAAGGCATTAGAAAGGAAAAGGACAGGCAGGGAATGAGCCGACATAAACCCTATCGGGTTTTTGCGGCTAATTCCAAACCTCCAATCGGCGCTGTGCTTCTCTCGGAGGCCTACCTGCTCTTGCAGAGGGCCAAAAACAAAACTCATCGGCTCCACCCCGTATCCTTGACACGCTCCGGACGTTGCGGCTCAATGGAAATTTTTCCTCTGCCCGCCGTTTTTTGAATAGCGATTTCACGATTTTCAGAAACCAGAGCTTTGTCGAAGCCCTCCAGGTCTTTGATTCGATGCAGGATCATCGTGTTCGGATTTGTCTTTTGGATTGCGAATGTCGGCGTCGCCGCTACGATTGGTCCTTTATATACTCCCTCCCTTCGCGCGAAAAACACCGAGCCGCTTGGGCCGACATGTTTCTTTGCCAGTTCAAAAGCATAATTTTTCGTGTGAGTATGTTCCAGTGGCGCGGCTTCGGTGAAATATCCTTTGGCGGCGAAGACTGGTATTCGAGTTCGTCCACTGTGGAGCGTCACAATACCGTTGGCCTTATCAACCGCCTCAACGATTCCCGTAAGCGTCGTGTCACTGCCTTTGACATGAAACGTCACCCTTTGCCCGACCTCCGGTTTTATTCCGGCCATGCTGCTCTTTCTTGCCGCTTCGATTTCCGGTTGTAATTCCGGGTTGCCAATTATGAGACCGTGTTTCGCCGCCAGACGAGCGCAAAGGTTCTTGTATTCCTTTGAGCCGCTGATTTGTATACTTCCCCATTTCTGGCTCGCCAGTTGGAGCGCCGCGAGGACGCTCGCCTCGTCGAATCTGTCCGAAACAACGACCTTTTTCCCGTAATCGATGAAGTCTGCGACGTTCTTGCCATTTTTGCAGTACATAACTCCACCGCGTTTCCCAAAAACCGGAGAATAATCCCGAAGGTCAAAGCTTTTCTCCGGAGTGAAATTTTTGCTACTCTCTGCGGCGAAAAGAACGAGCTGATCTGGATAGCGGTATAGGGCTGTAAGCTCCGGGCCGTCATCCAAAGAGAGCCATTTTTTGAAACTCGGGAATTGATGAGGAAAGCGTTTTCTCAATTTTTCGCGTTCTTCCCGATGCCGATCAAAAAGACAAAGTTTTTCATTCTGCTGTTTTGCGGCCAGGATGCTACGGCGCTGGTTAAGTTCCGTGCCTTTGCCCTTCCATGACACACGGAAAATGACAGAGCGTTCTTCGCGCTGGCTTCCGGTCAGAGATTTCCGCTCGCTTTCCTGCCGTTTTCTCAGTTCGGAGACGGTTTTCTTTTTCACCGCAAGATATTCGGCCTTTGCTTTCTGATAGTCCTCCCACGAGCGTTTGACCTTCGGCGTTGCCTCCACACGCTCGACAGCTTCCGTTTTTATGGAGCCGAACGTAATAGAAGCGTCCCGCTCCTGGTATTCGCCCAAAAGTTTCTCAAGTTTCGAGAGGCTGATCTCCCGGCCAGCCTTCGAAGACTTGATAGTCGCCTCTCCAATATGTAAGACTGCCCCGCTGCCTTTCTTCTCAAACGCGATGCCATGTTCGGCCAGCTTTTGATGAAGCTCTTGCCACGTTTGGGCATTGCGGATAATTGGAACGGCTATCTCTTGACCAATTCGTTCCGCGCTCTTTTCTCCCGTGTGCGCCTCAATATCACGGGCCGTTTGAGAAAGCTTCAGTCTGTTATCGTCTCGAGGTTTTTCCAAAATTTCTCCCTCGGGGGTCACAACATAATGCCCACTCCGCTCTATTTCCCAGTTTTGTACCAATTCAATCTTTCGCGCCGCTTTTTCAAGCGCTCTTTTCGTCCAGCCACCAGCAGGGTCGCGGGCCTTGTACGTCTCCGGGTCGATGCGGTTCACGCAAATATGCAAATGCAGGTTCTCCGTGTTCCGATGCAGGGCGAAGTGGGTTTGGCAACCCTCAAGACCTAATTCTTTCAACGCAATATCTACGGCTTCGTCCGTTTGTTCCCTCGTTGGAATTTCGTTCTCACGCCACGAAAGAATGCAGTTGAAGACAGGATCGGCTGAACGGATATTTTCTGTAGCCAAAGCCTCCATCTCAGCTATTGCCACTTCCGGCGCGAAAATGTTGAGAGTGTTAACATATTCCACCTTTTCCGTGTTTTTTCTGGAAACGCCGAGGTTGTAGCGAATCGAGGCCCTGAAGCTGCCAGTCCCGTGTTTGCGTGGGATGATTTTCGCAATCACCATCGGCCTTATTCCTCCTCTCGCTTTCGACCGATACGAACGATTGCCGCGCGAAGCTCGTCCAAGAGCGCGGAGGTTTTCTGCCGGTACAGGCCGTTGGTCTCGTTGAAAAGGTGCTTCACCAATCCGCCGATTCGACGCAGTTCCGACAACATTTTCAAATCCGCTACGCTTGTGATGTGTTTTTTCAATGCCCGCCGGCGGATTAGTTCCGAAACACTCAAACCGGAGATATCAGCTTGAATTAAAAGTTCTTCCACTTCACCGGAACGGAAGCGCACGGTCAGACGCTCATTCTTTTTCTCTGTGTCATTCAGCTTCGGTCTTGCCATTTTGCACGCCTCCGTCCTTTTGCGATTCTTCTTGTATGAGAATGAATGTCGCCGTTCTTCATCTGGCTTTACCATCAACGCCGCGAGGAGCTTTTTTACTCATGTAATCATCGACTTCCTCTGGATTCCAACGAGTACAGCGACCGATCTTAATCGGCTGAGGGAACTCTGGCGTATCTTTCAGGCGATTGTAAATTGTGGCGGGACAGACACCCAGCATCTGAGATACTTTTTTAATAGTAAGACAGTGGCTCACTTTTCCCACCTCCTTCCTGTTAGCGAAAAGCTAAAGACCATGCGCCAACAGCCGGGGCATAGCAAGAAGCGCCACGGAAATGGGAAACTATTCAGCTTGCAAAAAAGTAAGATAAAGGTAAGGCGGGGTCTTGACGAAAGTGAAGAAAAAACTGGTAATGCGGGTGGGTCTCCTTCTCCTGAACCGGGTTCTCCGTCGCCTGAATTATCTTTTGAAGCGTGTGATCGCGAGGGACTGCGACAAGCGCGGGCATTACCGGCACGATAAGAAGCGACACACAAGGCCGGCATCCGCGCGACAAGTATTCCCTTCGCGCATTTTTGTACGGCAGGGTTGAGTCTTCGGTAACGTTCCGCTCGCGAGATTGTCACTCCGGCGACATTGAATGTCAAAGCCAGAAAAGTCAGCGTCACCCAGGCAATAACAGACAAAAAACCCAGATATTGAAACATTTCGACGTTGGGTGCTTGGTAACTTACTGCGGCTACACACATCATCGAAGCAATAAGGCAGTAGATGCCGCAAACAAGCAAACGCGCGGATAGTTTTCGCGTTTTGGGGGCGAGCATCTTCCATGTGGCTTTCCTGCTTAACATTTGGCTGACTAACTCAAACAATGGTAACTTCATTACATTTCTCCTTTCTACCGTAAGGTAAAGATATCGAAATAAATAACCACTGAGCGCAGGATATTGAGTATCGTTTTTTAGCGGCCACCTCCCTCAAAAGACGTTGCATGAAGTCTATTGCAGCATACATCATTTTGTCAAGAGCCTGGAATTGAGGATTTGTTCGATGTAACCGATCAGTTTTTCAGTCATTAAAAGGATTCATTTATACAAGTATAGATTACCTTAGACAAAGATAGACGATATATATTGGATAATTACATAGCATAAAAATCTTTTTAAGCATATTCATTAGAGAGGTAGAAAGCTTAAAGTTTTCCTATTCAGACTATAAAATCGTACGCCCTACACATATAGCAAGGACTGACTCAGATTAGAGTTAAAACTCGCGTACAAGCCTATTTCGTAGTTTTATGAAGTTGGTCGTTTTTCCAGATATTGTATTCCGACCTCATACAGTTTGCACAAGGTCGGTAACCTGCTGCTCTTGCGTCTTGTTCGTTTGCAAAGAACACGCGATTTTCTGCATAACCTCTTGGGATATAAGCCAGAGCAATCGAGCAGTCAAGTCTGCCATAAATGTGTGTTGACTTGTTTCCTCCGAACTTTCCCGGTACATCGCTCAGGTATTCCTTACCATCCGCTCCGATAAGTCTGTACTGCTTACTCAAATTCACCCCTCCCACGTTTTTTCCATAGAATCGTATGCCAATACATAAAAGAGCCTTGGCAACACGACAAAGCGCTTTCGGATTCTTAGGATTCCAAGCCGATTTAGAAAATGCTTCACATCATGTGTCTTCTTTATGCAGCTTTTGTAGTTTTTGTAAGATGTTTTCCGACCCAGTAATATCGTACAGTATGCCATAATAAAATATTGCTTCATCGATGTTTTGCACTTCTTCTGCGTTTGTCGCCAAATTCGAGGCAATCATTATTACCGCATTATTGAACCAAAGCGGTATTTTATGGGATTCAAGCACACGCTGAGCTTCTTTGACGGAAGGCGGAGAGAACTGTTTACCTGTCGTCACGAAAATAAAGGCGAGTTGAGATTGGGCCATCTGTGATTTATCCAGTCCCAAGCTGTAGTAATAAAGGTTGCTTGCCAGATCATATTCTTTTTGTTCGACGTAATAATAACCAAGATTGCGGTAACACCGCGCCAAATCTTGGGAGGTATAAACATAACCGAAGCATATGTTGGTAAATTCAAGATACTTCTCCCATTTCTTCTCGATCTTGTAGATTTCCGCTAGCTCGAAAATGGTGGATACTTTTACTGGGTTCCATTTCAAGGCTTTTTCCAAGGCATTTCTTGCTTTGTCGTACTGCTTCAGTTCTAACAACACAAAACCATACAGCACGTAAGGGTGAACGAAATCCTCCTGTACTTGTCGGATTTGTTTGGCTGGCTTAGATAAGCTATACAGAAATAATTCCAGAGGATTGTTGAAATGATGATATTCGTTTACGCTGTCGTCTTGGTATAATTTGCTTTTTTCAAATTTATTGACCATAGCTTTCAGCATGGTAAGAGCTTTATCGAAGTTCTTCTTACCGATTTGAAACTCGGCTTCCTCGACAATGTTTTCCATTCCCAAAATATGATTATCGGTCAATCTCCCAATTTCAGCTTTTTTATCCTCTGGCAAAATGGCAAATATCATACGCCCGATACCACGAAGAATTTCTTTGGCGAGTTTGTGCTCCTTATACTTTTGTGACTGTTTATTCAAGTAATCGATGTCTTGTTCAAAGTCACCCGTTAGGCCGGAGGAGATTTTCCCCATAATTGTTTCATACGTCATCGTTATTCCTCCATAGCGTCAAAAATTGCAGCAGGGGGCGTCATATCCGTTCCATCGGTACAGCAAAGCATATTACACAGTAAAAGTGTTTGTGTTATTTGTGCCAGGCAATGCGCATAGTGAGTACTCATTGCCTAAATATTGAAATCCAAGCTTACGCGCCAGCTTATCTGACGCGTCATTATCGAACGTACATCGCCAGATAGGAACTAAACCTCGCCGCAAATGATGCTGGATAAACGCGGAACAAACGGAAAAAGCGTATCCGTTCCGGCGGTGACTCTTCAACGTATTGACGCCAAGCTCAATAACTTCATCTGCCATATATGGAATTGAGCTTACCTCTGTTCCACTTACTATTGCTTTTTTTTCATACAGGAAAAAATCCGCCTGCTTATTCATAATTTCTTGAAAGCCTTGCGGCAACCAATTTTCATAATCCAATTGGCTAAAAAAGGGGCGGATCCCTAGATAAAAATCACGGTATTGTTCATAGTGCCTGCTTTCAAGCATGAATGTCTGCGTAATATCTGCTTGCAAATTGAATTCATCAATACCAAAGACTTTATGTTGCAAAGGGGTAAATACATCGAATTTTTCTTTATTATGGCTGAAATAATCATGAATCTGCTGAATTGCATTTGAATAAACCGCAGTTTCCAGCAAGTTACGTAATTCTGCTTCTATTTCAGGAACGCAGGAAACATGTACAGTGTTTTTCGTTTGAAAGGCGTACAGAGGATATCTTAGTATCAGCCCATCTGGAACAACACAGCGTTTTGGAGTCGCAGTCAACGTAATACTGCCAGCCTGCTCAAATTGCTCTGCGGAAATATCAAGCCAAGCGGCAAGATACTGTTTATGTTTTGCCAATATCATTTGCCGTTCGGTAGCGCGACGCTGGCTTGCATTTTTTGTGAGAGTAAGTAAGAAAATTTGTCTCTTATCAATTGTTTGCGCTCTTTGATAAATTCATCGAAACGGTCGATTTCCCAGATAGCTTCATCCCTCGGTATTAAGTGCATGTCGAGATATTTTTCAAATTCTCCGTCGGTTTTAAACATCTTCCTCTTTTCATTGAACCATACGTTGGGCAGTTTGTCAGATTTTCCGCCAGCTCCGTTTTCCGCTTGGGTCAACAACATACAGTTTGCCAACTGATCACGCGCATCCTGTTTATATTTAATGATACTGCGACGCCCAGTTTCTGGACTGACGACCTTGATTTGCCTCAAAGCGCTTTGTGGGAAAATATGGTCTACTTGCGGCAGATTGTTCTCGTAAGCCGGTGTGTAGTTGAACTCCTGGTACCATATATTGAAAAGCAAATGTATCGAATCCGAGCCATAACCCATCTGCCACAAGCGATCTTCCGTCAATTCAAGGCTTCGACCTTTCGAACGGATGGCATCGAAAATGTAATTTAATTCGAAACCTTGTCGTTTCTTGATCTCACCGACACAATCGTCAATTAGTTGGTCTGGTGTTCCACCGAACGCTCCGCTGATAGAAGCGCGCAGCAAATAAGTGTCTATTCCATGAACATTTTTCCAATTCGCAGGGAAATTGTAACGGGAATACACAAGAGGGATCAAGACTAGGTAAGATGGCAGGGCTTTGTCACACTGGATGAAGGTCTTCCCTCGCACGAAATCCAAAACATCTTTTAGAGCATTTGTTATATCTTCCCACTTGTTCTCTATTTCATCACGAATTCCAGGCTTCCTGAATTTCGAAACCTCGTAACGTGCCCCTTGATTCAGTAGCGTGAGACACGATTTCAGAACGAAATCACGAGTAAAGGCAAAATCGTGACGATTGAGTTCCGCTAAAAGTTCTTCCATGCTTTCATCGGCATAATCCCAGCTTGAACTTAACAAGGAAAAAAGCAGGTCGGATTTGCCCAATCGAGTGCCGCCAGCATTAGCTCGTATAAATACTTCCACCACATCATCCTCTGTATACAGTTCAGCGTTTTCGGTACTGTCGAGTTCCTGGTAAGAAATTCCTTCGTCGGACTGGAAAGTCATGAATACGATACTGACGTGACGCGCTATCTTGCTTCGCTCGTCAGGAAGAATTGGCACACCCGCTTTAGTACAAATTTCTTCAGCGGCATCGTATATATTTTTTGTACTGAAAACCAAATCTTTGAATTTTATCCATGGGAAATCCACTTGTACAGGGTCTAAAAATGCAAATCTGAACTTAATGTCTTCAGGAGCGGATATTTCTCCACTCAATATATCAAGAAAAAGCTCTTTTCCTTCATAACTTCCTTTTAAGCCGATGAAAAGACTTTGAAGTCTCTGTTGACCGTCGAGAACCAAGCATTTCTTCTTGTCGTTTTCTGGAACGTAAAAGTCACTCAATCTCATATTTCCGCGATAATTATCGACAAATTTCCGATGGCGTACTCTCGCCCTTGTCTTCCATATCAGCAAAGTTCCAATGGGGTATTCCCGCAGAATCGAATCAAAAAGGCGGCAAATTTGCTCCTCACTCCAGACGAAGGGCCGTTGGATGTTAGGTAACCAAAAGCCGCCATCTTCGTCGGAATTGTTTAAAAAGCTAACGATTTTACGTAAGGAATGCTTAGGTGTCTTCATTTTTAAGATTGCCTCCGCATATTTAATCTTTATCTCTCAATTTTCGCAGCCTGAAAAAGGCATTGAGCATATGGAATAACATTTTCCATGCAAAAAAGCACTTTAATTATCGGATAATATGTTTGCGCTTAAACAAAAAACCGACAGAAGAAGTACTTTACCGCGATTCTAAACCATGAAAATGATCCTGTCCAATCCCTTGCCGAATTACAGGCATTTTGTAAAAGCTTCTCTCAGAGAAATTCTGGCGCTGTGCTGCAAAAACAAGCAAGGTACGATATGATGGATTCAGACGATGCGGAGATTCGCATTGAAAAAGCGGGAAGAGCGTAGCTTATGAACAACAACATTCTTGATTCAAGCGTAATCATCATCTACCCTGATTTTGAGAAGCTGAAAACCGACGTGGAGAAGCTCCGAACCGAGCTTTCGATGCTTGTGCTGGAACGGGATGAACTTCTTTATGTGGAGTGCAAAAATATTGAAATGGCGTATATGCTGACCATTGGTGGACTGGAATACAAGGCTTATGATATTGAGTGCGCGATTTTGCGCCTGAAACGGAAATCCGAACTGATACAGGCGAAAAAGAACCGGCAGGAAAAAATCATACTCTCAAAAATTGAAGATATACTGAACTTCGAATTTGTCGAGTATCAGGCTAAGCTGAATGAGCAACTTGAAAAAATGAACGCCGCTCTCGAACGGAGCCACGGCCGGCCTCTTACTGAAGAGGAAAACCGGGAACTGAAAAATCTGTATCGTTCTATCGTTAAGTCGTTACACCCTGATCTCCACCCCGATTTGAACAACGCGAAGGTTCAGTTGTTCCATAATGCGCTTGAGGAATACAAACGTGGCAACGTGAACGCTCTGCGAATCATCAGCGCAATGGTCACCGAACCCGCGCTGCCCGACGGAAAAATGGACGCTACATCGCAATTGTTAAGAGAAAAAGAATGGTTAGCCAAACTGCTTAAAAGCGTGAAAGACAGGATTACGGAGATAAAATCCGAGTTCCCATACACAATGAAATTTCTAGTCCAGAGCCAGGATAAAACCGAGGCGCGTAAAGCAGAACTCGAAGAGAACATAAAGCGACTGAATGAGACGCTTGCCACTTACACAGCGAGAATTGCTGAAATGCTGAGGTGAAATATGAGCGAGCTGATAAAAAGCGAAAACGGCGGATTGATAAACCTGATTCATGGCAAGGGTGGTAATCTGCCCATCCCAAAGCCATTTGAACGGGACATTTTTCTGTTCGATACTCACGTTGCCGGGACAAGCTACGTTGAAGGTATCGAAGAATTGGAGCCTCATCTGAGTGTGGACGATAAACTTGACTTTTTTCGGGAACCGGACAATCCCCACGACAAAAGGGCAATTGTCATCAGGAACGTCGATGGTGTTAAAATCGGGTACGTGCCGAAGGCGGACAACGTTATATTCTCCCGCCTGATGGATGCGGGTAAGCTGCTCTTCGGAAGAATTACATCCAAGGAAATGCAAGGCAGTTGGCTGAAAATCGAAATCAAAGTCTATCTGCATGAGTGAGCTAAAACGTGGAGACAAAAAATGACAGTAGATCGCACGGAAGGATACATGATTGGCCTTTTGCATGAGTTGTGTAACCTCCCGCAAGAGACTGAGTGGGTGGAGTTTAAACTCAACAAGGCTAATATACACAGTAAAACGGATGAAGAAGAAATTGGCGAGTATATATCCGCTTTGGCGAACTCTGCGGCTCTGTTGGGCAAAGTCAACGCCTACATGGTTTGGGGAGTTAACGGTGAAAGCCATGAAATCGTCGGAACTCGTTTCATGCCCCAAACATTCAAAGTCGGTAACGAAGAATTGGAAAGCTGGTTGTTGCGCTTGTTGTCTCCCAAAATTCACTTTCACTTTTACGAGCTTTCCATTGGTGATCAACGAGTTGTACTTCTGGAAATCGGAGCGGCTTTCCGTCATCCGGTACAATTCAAACATCAGGAATTCATTCGCGTTGGTTCCTATACAAAAAAATTGAGAGATCATCCCGAGAAAGAGCGTATTCTCTGGCGCGCATTCGATACGATTCCGTTTGAACGAGAAATAGCGGCCGAACATGTTTCCGGAGATGAGGTGCTGAAGCTTATCGACTATTCCGCTTATTTCGACCTGCTGGAAGCTCCTTTACCGGATGGACAAGCCGCCATCCTTGGCGCTCTCGCCGGAGATGGACTGATTCAGGCTTGTGAAGCCGGAGGCTGGAATATCACCAACCTTGGCGCAACACTATTTGCAAAGAAGCTGGACGATTTTCATAACTTAAAACGCAAGGCGATACGGGTAATTCAATATAAAGGGCGAGGAAAGCTTGAAACACTGAAAGAGCAAATTGGCTCTAAAGGTTACGCCAATGGTTTTGAGGGATTGGTAGGTTATATTATGGCTTTGGTTCCTGCGAACGAAGTGATAGAAAAAGCTTTGCGACACTCAATACCTATGTTTCCAGAGATCGCGATACGGGAATTAGTGGCTAACGCCTTGATACATCAAGATTTTTTTGAAACAGGAACCGGCCCTATGGTGGAAATTTTCGATGACAGAATGGAAATAACCAATCCTGGCGAGCCTTTGGTCGATACGCTTCGTTTTGTGGACACGCCGCCTAAATCACGAAATGAAGGATTAGCCTCATTGATGCGCCGTTTCAGAATTTGTGAAGAACGCGGCAGCGGGATAGATAAAGTGGTTGCTCAAGTTGAGGCTTACCAGTTGCCGGCGCCTTATTTTGAAGTTCCTAAAGGATTCACCAGAGCGGTGCTTTTCGCCCATCGGTCATTGAATGAGATGGATAAAGCGGACAGAGTAAGGGCTTGTTACCTACATGCCTGCCTGAAGCGTGTGACTCGCGATTACTTGACCAATACTTCGTTACGGGAGCGGTTCGGTGTGGAAGAAAAGAATAAAGCCGCTGTTTCCAGATACATTCGGGAAGCCGTTGAAGAAGGAAAAATCAAGCCTTTCGATGAAAATGCGCCTAGCAAGTTGATGAAATACGTTCCGTTTTGGGCTTGAAATTTCGTTGATGGGTAGTTGATGACTTCTTGGATAATGGGTTGATATAAAAAGCTAAATAACGATGAATACATGGTTTTATTTGAGAATATTTCGTTGATGGGTAGTTGATGGAAGCCTCCAATATAGCCATTAACTCAAACTTCGCACATCAAAATGCGCTATAGCAACTTGAAAACACAATAACGAGCATGCAAAAAATAATCATCCGTCACGCACATAGTTGTTGCGAAAAACCTACGGGTAGGAGGCTCTTTTTCAGAAGTTCAGGCAGCGCGTCCATGAATGCTTCCAGCAGAGACTCTACTTCATCATCCGCTAAAAAATACTTCTCTGCAGCCACGTCCACAAATGTGTCCAATAACAGTCTAAACGCTTTCGCCCATGTGATATCTGGCAATTCATCACAGACGCCGAAAAATAATTCTCCAAAGCTATGGGAATCTTCTTCCAGACGTTTATCCACAGCCAGCATCATGTATCGGGACATAACAATCGCGTTCCACGCTACCATCGCGTCGTATGAGGTCGCGTGACATTCTTTCGTCAGCCTCAAATGCGATTTGCAGACCTTGAAAAATACCTCTATCTCCCACCTCTTACCGTAGATTCGGATGATTTCTTCTTCACTCAACGACATATCCGTCGACAAAAGTACAAGGTATTCTTTCTTTTTGCCTCTTTTGCGAACATACACTAAACGAACAGGAAGTATTACCCCATCACTGCCTAAGATTTTCGCATCTACGGACAACAAATATCGCGAACGACCACGGCGCTTCATGTTTTTACGATAAATTTCCTTCACGGATAGCTTTTCTCCATCGTAGAGGTAATGAATCTTCGCGGTTTTTTTCACCATCGTAATGACATGAAGTTTTTCCTCAACAATCTTCAAAATAATAGCGGGCGCCGAGAACCAAGAATCGAACAGAACGTACTTGGCATAAATGCCGGCGGCGACTGCGGAGCGCAACATGTCGAGCATCACAAGTGGGGCTTTTGTTTGCGCCATGGTGCGCTGCTGGTATCCACAGGTTCGCTTGTCTATGTTTCTGGATTCATGAAAACGATTTTTTTGATCTCTGGAAGCCAACGGCTGAGTGTCTACGGGTATGAAAGTGTTGCCGTCGCTCCAGCCGAGAGTTAATAGGCGAAAGCCGCGAGTGTAGACGTGTTGGC
>Ga0082212_10008833_pt1 | contig 13089 bp, 7 predicted proteins | sample TergutNt197P3_FD_71548 | JGI IMG/M metagenome (GOLD analysis project Ga0082212, IMG submission 71548) | Neocapritermes taracua P3 segment gut microbial communities from Petit-Saut dam, French Guiana - Nt197 P3 | ecosystem: Host-associated > Arthropoda: Insects > Digestive system > Gut ... | reverse complement strand
GATATCGCGTCCACTCCGACCGTAACATGAGTTTTCATGATCTCAAATTCCTCCGGCGTAAGTTTGGCCGGCTTGCTCAGGATCAGGTCGGATATGGCAATTTTACCCACGTCGTGAAGCTGCGCCGCCGGCAGGAAAAAATCCATGTTCCATTTTGATACTTCTTCCGCGTATATCCCTTTCGGAATGATCTCGTCGATTATAGCCTGTAAATAACGCTGCGTGCGCGATATATGACCTCCCGTGAGCGTGTCCCTGAACTCCACAAGGTTGGCCACGGTTGAAAGTATGGCGTTTTGAAGCTCTATCACCTCGGCGGTCTTTTCTTTTACCATGATTTCCAGGTTGTCAGCGTAGTCCTTTATAATGGCCTGGTTTTTCAGCAGCTCATGTTTTTGCCGCTCAATCATGAGCAGGTTGGCGATGCGTTTAAGAAGCAACGGTCCGGAAAAAGGCTTGGTAACATAATCCGCCGCGCCCAGATCAAAACCTTCCATTTCGCTGTCGTCATCGTCTTTTGCCGTGAGGAATATAACTGGAATATCCGCGAAACGTGGTTCCGATTTCAGCTTTTTCATTGCCTCGTAGCCGTCCATTTCCGGCATCTCTATATCCAGCAATATCAGGTCGGGGATGACGTTTTCAAGAAGCTCAAAAAGCCGGGCAGCCGATGGAGCGGGATAAACCTCATAAAATGTTTTCAGCAAGTCCCTGCCCATCGTGAGGTTTGCCTTGACGTCATCAACCAGAAAAATTTTATTTCGAGTAATCACCATTTGTATTTCCGTTTCACTAAGTCCAGCGCACCGATGTTCGTTGCGCTAAGGAGCTGTTCAGAAATAAACTTTACAAGATTCCGCAGGATTTTTACTGGATGGCAAGGAAGCGTAACCGCTGCGTACTTAGCCGTACGTGAGGTGACGCTGACGCAGCCATCCGGTAAAAAAGACAAGGAAAATGTGAAGTTTATTTCTGAACATCTCCTAAACATAATATCTTAACAGAATCTCTCATATTTACTTATTAATTCGATGATAAAAAGGAACAATAGCCTGTGGCGAGAACAAGTTTTCGCCACAGGCTATTGCGCGAATCCCGATAATTCTTCAATAATCCGCGTAAAATCCGCTTCATCCACATTCACGCGCAGCCGGGCAATCAACTCGCCGCCCGACTTATATTCATATCGTTCAAGCTCGGACATGATCGCGTCCGCTCCGTCCATGTCATATTTTTTACAGGACTCAAGGAGCTTTGCGAGAGTTTCCCTGTCCGGTTCATTCTTCAGCGGCTTTGGATTTTTCTCATCCATTTTACCGAGCATGCTATCCATGTCGTCCAATAACTTTTCAACGGTTTCAACAAAATCATGGTTGCCGTCGTTTACAAATTCGAAATCACCGGCTTTTGCCGCTTTTTCAAGAGCTTCCGCCTTTACCCCTATGGCGTCCGCGAAAATGCCGAGGCTCGACCCCTTTAGTCCATGCATTGTGATTGCGTAATCAGCCAGATTTCCATCGCAGCCCGTTTTCACTTTTTCAAGGAGCGGCCTGGTATTAACCGCGAAAGAACGAAGCACTCCCAGATATACTTCCTTATCGCCGTTAAATCGTTCAAGCCCTTTGGGAACATTTAGTTCGTTGTATAATCTTCCAAACTTGCGCCTGTCAAACCCACTCCGTCTGTTTGCCGCGTTGCGCCTGTCGCGCCCGCTGCGCTCGTCGGGTATGATATTTCCTTCCACATTGATTTGCCGGTCAAAATACAGTTTTTCCTGCTCTTTATCCCGCACGCATTTGCGTATAACGGAGTCAAGGCGAGTTAATTCTATGGGTTTGGATATGAACGCCTGGAATCCGTTTTCTAAAAACATTTCCTCGTTTCCCGCTATTGCGTTTGCCGTGAGCGCGATGATGGGAACTTTCCTTGCGTATTCCGTACCGATCTCCCGTATGAGGCGAGTGGCTTCCATACCGTCCATGCCGGGCATCATATGATCCATAAACACGGCGTTATAGCGGTTTTTTTCGTCGCGCATGGCGTCGATTGCCTCCTGGCCGCTTGTTACGCAGTCGATTTGCATGCCATACGGCTTCATCAAACCTTTGGCAACGTCAAGGTTGGTATCAACGTCGTCCACAATCAGCACGCGCGCGTACGGCAGTCTGATACGCACCAGACCGGCGTTCTGTTTTCGTTTTTGTTCATAATAATTGAATTTTTTGAGGCTATCCGCCATATCCGGGCCGATTGTCGTGTCGCTTACGAATTTCTGAGGCAGCTTCAGCTTGAAAATGCTGCCCTTGCCGTATTCACTTTCGACCAAAATAATACCGTTCATCAATTCGATCAATCTTTTGGTTATGGAAAGCCCAAGTCCGGTTCCCTTGATATTGCGATTGGCATGAGTATCCATCTGAGAGTAGTCGTCGAAAATGTCGCCTAAATATTCAGGGCGTATTCCAATTCCGGTATCCCGGACACAGACGGTCATCCAAACCGTATCGTCTTCACGGGCGCAGCTTACGCTTAACTCAATCTCGCCTTTCCGCGTATATTTGAAAGCGTTTGATAAAAGATTGTTGAGGATTTGCTTGATTCTCAATTCATCGCCGTAAAGCTGCGACGGCAGGCTTTCGTCAATGTTCAGAACGAATTCAATCGGTTTTTCCCCTCTGTGCATGATGCTTTGCGTTACCGTGTCGTTTATCAGGCTGGGCATGTCGTAGGCGACGGGAACGATCTCGAATTTGCCCGCCTCGATTTTTGAAATGTCCAGAATGTCGTTGACTATGCTGAACAGGATCATGCCGGCGTTGTTAATTTTCTCAAGGTTGGAAAAACTCTCTTCGTCCAGTCTTTCGTTTTCCAGAGTCAGATCGGTCAGGCCGATAATGGCGTTAAGGGGCGTGCGCATTTCGTGACTCATATTGGCCAGAAAACTGCTCTTGGCCTGGTTGGCGGATTGTATGCTCAGCATCATTTCGTTGCGTACCAGGGCATTGGCTATAAGCAGGCTGCCGGAATAAAGCGTGGACGCTTCGTTTTCCGTAAGTATTTTTTCGTTATGGTAGTCGTCGAAGCCCACATATCCCCAGAATTCGCCGCGCACGAACACCGGCGCGACAAAGAGCGATTTCACTCCGTGCGTCTTAAGCTGCTCCTGTTCTTCCGGCGATAAGAGACTTATTGAAGCATTGATACATTTACCCCGCGACAATACTTCTTCCCAGCCCGGGGTGTTTTCGTCATATGACACATTTACAGCCACGCCGCTGTTTATTAAAGAACCCGTGCCGCCCGGCCAATCATAAACCAGATCACAGTACAGTTTTCCTTCCAGGGTTTTGTTTTTCCATATACATACGCGGTCGGCATTCACAGCGGTTCCGATCATACTCATGCACTGCCGTAAATTTTGCTCAAATCCGCCGCTTTCCGCCTGGAGCAGTATGTTTGCAACCTGGTTTACAATACTGAGCAGCCTGGTGTTCCGCTCGATCTCGTTCATCATACGGTTGTGTTCGCGCAAATCACGCACATAACCGGCAACAACATGGCCGTCGTCGCGCGCGACGCGGACAAGCGTTACTTCAGTGGGGATTGGAGTGCCGTCCGGTTTTTGGTGCATCCACTCAAAGACATATTTGCCATCCGCGAGCGCTTTTATTATATTCGCGTCTTTTCTTGAAGACGGCTGTCCGTCAGGCTGAAATTCCGGCGATAATTCGTTGAAACGCTCTAAAAGCTCCTGTTTGTCTTTCAGATCGAACAATCTGACATGTTCTTCATTGCAGCCAAAAACTTTAAAATCCTTGTCCCAAAGATTGCAGGCAAACGGCATGGCGTCGAGTAAAAGCGTTGTCTGTTCATGCGCTTCACGTATTTTAGCGGCCTGCTGTTCAATTTCATTCATCATTCGTTTGTGTTCACGCAGGTCGCGCACATATGCGGCGATGGCGGGGACGCCGCCGTAATTGATACGGACAAGCGTGGTTTCCGTGGGGATAGGCGTACCGTCTTTCTTTTTATGCATCCATTCAAAGACGCATTTACCTTCTTCAAACGCTTTTTTAATATGCTCTGTGGCTGCTTCTACGGAAAACCGTCCGTCCGGTTGGCGCTCAGGTGAAAATTCATAAAAACTATCAATATATTCCTGTCTGTCGTTAAGTTCGAACAATCTGACGGTTCCCTCGTTGCACCTGAAAATTTTCGCGCGCTCATCCAGCAAACTACAGGAAGAAGGCATCGCGTCAAGTAAAAGCGTGGTACGTTCATGTTCTTCGGCAATCTGCGCGGCCTGCGCCTGGATGGTTATGAACGGCTTGATTGCCAGACCGGAAACAAAAACGGAAACGATTACTCCCACGGCAAGGAAAAACAGCGCGGATAATAACAGCCCGTCCTGAACGTTTCGCAAAGGGCTTTCGCTCAACGGGGCGGTAACGCCCATGTACCACCCCGCCCTGGAACCTGAAACATGCTTATACACGCAAAGACGTTCAATTCCTTCATATGTATACCTGCCGGAACCATTATTGCTTGAGATCATGGTTTCGTAGAATTTGCCCGCTGATTCCAGTTCAGGGCTGGTTTTTGCGGCTTCGATGAAGTTTTGCTGTTCCGAAACCAGGTAGGGGCGATAATTGGCTACAAACGTACCTTCGCTGTCAACCATGAATATGCTGCCGGTCTGCCATAACCTGTATTCAGAGAGAATGTCGGAAAAAAGCATTCCCGGGATAGTGGCGGATAAAACCTTGTCGGATCCCATTGGAACGAATACATGGATGACAAGATTACCGTTTATATTGTTGTAATGCGCGGAGGATAGAAAACTTGCGCCGCCGAAAGCCGATTGTATATCTTCGTTTTCCTTTATAAATATATCGTCGTCGATTGGGTCGCCGTATTTATCGACTGTGCCGTTCCTGTCATACACCTCCAGCGAAATAAAATCCTGGAACTCCTCAAGTTGAGTTTCCATTGTTTCCGCCATTTCAGCGTCCGAAACGGCAATGAGCCTTGCGGCTATTGTTTCGGCGTTTGATTTCAAAAGGCTTATTTTTGTGGCGACCACGGTGTCGGCAATATTGAGAGCAAGTGACATCTCATGCTCTATGGTGTCGGTCATATGCCGTTTGGTGAAGGATAAACTTAAAAAGAAGTATGCCGCCGTAAAGGCGAAAACAATCGCCATGATCGCCAGCGCCGCCTTGATTCGCATTGACATTATATCCACCTCCGGAACAATTTTACCTTAATACCCAGGGAAACGCTGATTAATTGCCTGTGCGGGCGAATCGCCGCGTTGCGCGGTGCTCGCAACCGAGGCATATTTCTATATATGCCTCGGTTCCTCAAGCACGCGGATATATTCAATCGCCATCTGTCCGCAGTCACCCTTTTCGTGATTCCGGTTCAGTTTCCTGAGTGTTTTAAGCAATGGCTTGTCTTTTCCCGTCAACCGTATATATATCACGGTTTCATATTTTATCAGACCATTCACATATTGCGCCACCATAGTAAAATTAGTATTAAATATCCGGGTTAAACTGTACATGCGGGATGTTTGCGGAACTATTCCGGCAGCTTACCAATAACTTCAAAATTGAAGTTATTGGTAAGCTATTTATGATCAGAAACCGATTTCCATTGACGCCATATAGGTGCGCGTTGGTCCAAGAAACGCGGATCCGGAAGCGGCGGTTGCTCCCCCCGCGCCGTCAACACTGCCCGGGAAAATCGACGCCCAATAGAATGCGTTGCCAACGTTATCAGCGGAAAAACGCCATGTGACCGGGTAACGTTCCGCAAATCTGGTTGTAAAGCGCGCGCCGAGATCAATCGTGTGATATCCGGCCGCCCAGAAAGTGTTGGTGTTGTCGGCGGCGCGTTCGCCGGTGTGATTCCAGTTCGTGCTGAACGAAAGCCCCCTGACCAGCGGCAGTCTGTATTCAAGAAACAGGTTGGATCGCACTTTGGGCGTGCCGGCCAACAGCTTTCCGGATGTTTCAGGACTTACGGTCTTCTCCAGTTTTGGGTCGAGGAAAGTTATGCCGCCATAGACGGTCAGATCTTCAAAAACATCGCCGGTCGCCGATATCTCCAGCCCGTAATTCCGCTGATTTCCCAGCTCTTTGAAATAGTTGTCCGTCGGATCATAGAAGGCAAAAGGCCGTTCGATACGGAATCCGGCCACCGTAAAACTTGCGCGGGAAGACAACTGCGCCTTGAAACCAACCTCGTGCTGACTGCTTCTGAAGGGGCGAAGTGTTTCGCCGGGATTTTGTATGTTCGGATACTGTGTGCTTACCTGCGGAGCGCTGGATCCCTGTTCCAGGCTGTCCCCATAAGTATAATATGTCGTAATGCTATCGACGGGCTTGAAAAGCAGGCTTGCGCCGTAGCTGACGCCGTTGTCCTTTACTCCGGGCGTTCTGTCGCCGTCCGCGTTGAAACTTGCGTTCCATAACCAACCCTGGCTGACGGAAAACATGGCGGTCCATTGCTTATTAAATGTAACAACGTCGTTGAACATAATCGACTGCTGCCAGCTCGACGATGTTTGATAGACTCTGCCGGAATATGAAAGATCCGGTTTGTCATGGATAATAGGCCTGTCAAGCGTGGACGTGCCAGGGAGAACGATCGAACGCATTGTGCCGCCGCCGCCAATGGCGCGCAACTCGTGACCGCTCGTTCCGGCTGATATTTCGTGCAAAACAGAACCGGTGTTGAATCTGCCGCTGAGGTAGGCGATGTCGCTGGTGGCATCCCACCGGCTGGGGACGCTGACGTTCATATTGGGATTTGTGTAGTTTCCATTGTTGTCGATGAACTGGTTTGAAACCGTGAACATTCCCCTTTCGGCGCTCTGGTTTAATACGCCGACCGTCAGACGCCAATTCTCATTAAAATCATGACGGATGCGAAAACTCTCCGTGTAAGTGTAAAGCTCATGGCCTGCCCATTTCTGGCCAAATCCCGGCGTCGATGCGTCCGGCGCGTCGGGAAGACCTACAAGGACGCCGTTGACGATATTGCCGTAGGAAAAACTCGCGGGAAAGCCTTTCTTTTCAAAGGAGTAATAACTGAAATTGACCTCGGCGACCGTGTTCTTGAGAAAACGCCAGTCAAATGCAATACTGCCAAGATTACGCCTCAGATCGCTGCCGTCGATATAACCCTTGCCGTCGCCATATACCCCAACTACGCGAACGCCGAATTGTTTGTCTCCGCCGAATTTCTGCCCAATATCCGCGATGACCGCCGGACTGTTCTGGTTGTCGTACTTCAGCGTCACATTTCTAATAGGAACATCTGTGGCGCGTTTGACTATGAAATTGAAAGATCCGGACGGCGGCGCCATACCCGTCATGCTGCCGGAAATCCCGTTTAGCACTTCCAGACGGTCGAACATCTCCATAGGATGCGCGGTGGTCGCCACCATATTCATACCGTCAAAGCGCGTGCTGTCAAGAACACTGCCCTGGAAGCCGCGCGTCTGAGGCCGCCCGACATCCGATCCGCCGCGTTCCTGGATCTGCATCGACGGCATGTATTTGACAAGTTCCCTGAGACTCGATGCCTGCTGGTTCTGGATCAGTTCGCCTGGGATCATGGTAATCGAATAAGGCAGGTCTATTAAACTCTTTCCGGCCAACGGTCCAACCGAAACGTCCGTATCAATGATATTTGCAATTGTGGCCTGAACGGTGACTTCCGTAGCCACCGTCTGTATTTCAAGCCGTACATCCAGCGTCCGCGCCGCGCCGTCCGTTATGACGACATCGCCGCTGATGTTCGCGCTGAAGCCACGCGCGCGCACCGTTACCTGGTATGTTCCTGCCGGTATGGACGAAATCGCATATTGTCCCCGACCGTCGGTTGATGTCAGACGCCTCGTCTGCGTGACGATGTTAACGGCCTCTACCGACGCGCCCGGGACGAGCGCCCCCGAAGGGTCGGTGACAGAGCCGCGCAGTCCGACGGCCTGGGCGAAAAGCGGCGGTGTCGAAACAAGGCAGATTAACATCCCGCAGACACATAATATTGTTTTAAAAGTTTTTGCGTTAAGCGCGTACATTTTCTTACTCCTTCCTTTCATTTAAATAATTTATGACGCGTAACAGATACGGCGGCTATCGTCCACGCGCACGGTTTTTACAGAGATGTTGTAAAGCGCGGTGAGTGTTTCGTCAGTCAATATCGAATCCGCGCTGCCGACATCGACCGTCTTTATGGCGGTTCCCGACGTGAACATGGCGACGTCGCCGCACAAAAACAACGGATGATCCGGGACATGCGTTGTGAAGATAACCGCGTAACCTTCATCCGCAAGAGACCGGATCAGCCTGACCGTCCGCATCTGGTTGCCGTAATCAAGGTGCGCGGTCGGTTCGTCCAGCATGATGATTTTCGGTTCCTGCGCGATGGCGCGGGCTATTGTGGCAAGCTGCCGCTCGCCGCCGCTGATCTCGGTATAAGGTTTTTCCATGATGTGCGATATGTTCAGCCGCGCCAGAGCCTTTTCCGCTATTTCGTAATCCGCCGCTTTAGGCAATGCAAACGCGCCGAGATAAGGCGTACGTCCCATGACCACGTATTCCCTTACCGGATAAGCATAGGCAGGATTATGTATCTGCGGTACATAGCCGATAAAGGCTGCTATTTCCTTAAAGGACATCTCCGCGATATTTCTTCCGTTCAGGCGGATCGTTCCTGTTTTCTGGCGTAACAACCCCGCTATGCAGTTTAAAAGGGTGCTTTTTCCAGCGCCATTGGCGCCCAGTATGGTGAGGATGCGCCCAGGGTACAGCTCAAATCCAACATCGCTGAATACCAGAGGCCCTTTGAAATAATTGAAACTGAGGTTCTCCACTTTTAATACCGCGTTCAAAATAGCCTCCTTCGCTGTTTCAGTAAAATGAAGAAAAAGAACGGCGTACCGATAAAACCGGTCAGGACGCTTATGGGTATGTCCATAGACGCCATTGTTCTTGCCAGAATGTCGATGACCATCATAAAGATGCCGCCGATAAAGGTCGCCAGGGGCAGCATCTTCTTATTGTCCGGACCTGTGATCATGCGCGAGATGTGCGGTATGACCAGACCTACCCAGCCAATGGTTCCCGCGATGCTGACGGAACAGGCCGTCAGAAGGGTCGATGCAAGTATCACTATCAAGCGGGTGCGACGAATGTTTACACCCAGACTCTGCGCCTCGTTGTCGCCGAGCGACAGGACGTTGAGCCGGTAGCGCAGCAAAAGAAGTATTACAATGCACGCGAAGATGACCGGTCCGACGACGAATATTTCTCTCGGCCTTACACGCGCCAGAGACCCCATAGTCCAGAAAGTGATATCAGCGAGGGCTGTTGCGGGGTCGGCGTACATGCGTATAATGCCCATAACGGAACCGGCAAGCCCGCCGACGATTATTCCGGCCAAAACCAGGATTACTATGGAACTGTTGCGCACCAGTTTTGGGATGAGCGTCGTAAGAAAAACGGCGGCGACGCCGCCGGCAAACGCGCCGAGTTCAACCCACAGAAGGCTTGCGCCCAGCAGGATAGCTGCCGACGCGCCCACGCTGGCGCCCGACGATACGCCCAGAATGTCCGGCGATACCATTGGGTTTTTAAACATGCTCTGGTAGGCCGCGCCGGCGACGGAAAGCGCGCTTCCGATTAAAAGCGCGGACAGTGTACGCGGCAGACGGATGGCTACAACGGCTATCCCCTCGGAGTTCGACCAGGTTTTTTCGATGGGGAATATTTCGGCGATGAGGATTTTTACCACATTGCCAAAGGGCACATGGTAAAGGCCGATTGAAATGGAGAACACGAATACGACGCATGTAAGCGCCGCCGTACCCAACAGAATAAAAAACCACGCGCTTCTCCCAGCTTTCATAGATTCGGTGAGTTTCAAAAACCTGGACATTCGATTATTGGTCTGGCGGCCTGCCATTAAGGATATTCTCAACCTGCGCGTCGGAGATTGGATAGCCAACGAAATTTGTATAGAAATTTTTTACTTCCATGTGGATATCTATGTAATCCGGACTCGATGGATCGGCAAAAATTTCCGGGTGAATATTCCTTGCCGCCCAGAGGATCTGCAAAGCGCTCTCCGCGCCGAAACGCGCCCAGTCGAACAGGGCATATGGTATGTATTTGATATTGTCAGCGCCCAGGTCGGCGATGATTCCAGCCCAGGGATTGGAAGAACCGTCTTTGTTCGCTAAAACAGTTTCGACATTTTCATTCCGCCCGCCGCCGATGAATACCTTCTGTGGAGGATGCTTCAGGATCAACTCAATATTCACGCCGGACTGTCCGGAAATATTTTCATTCCTCAACAGGCGCATCAGTTCCGGCCAGTATTTACCGCCTGCATAGCCCGTCCACTCGTTTGTTACTACGGAGTAACCGCCTGTTGAAGCCATGGTGGCATTCAAACCGTTCATTCCGCCTGATGCGTAATAGACCACAGGCCGAACGTTGGTTTTTTCAAGACCTCTCGCTGCCCGATCTATATTGGCCTGCAGCATCTTTCCCCATGCTTCCGCGTTTTTTTCGACCCTGCCGCCCAGAATCTTGCCAACGACACGATAGGTAACTTTCATCTCCTGGTAGGTGTGGAAATTAATATTGATCACGGGAAGCTGCTTCCCTCTGTATTCGAGGCCGCGCAGGTTGTCAATACCCGACGGATGCGCGATTATAAGATCGGGCTCAAGCTTCATCAGCGCCTCAGCGTTAAATGTCCCCGCTTGCGTTCCCGTCCCTACTTCCACTTCCAGATTGGCGTATGACGGGAACATCACCGCTTGCCACGAGGAGAGTATGGATAGTTTGGCGATAAAAAACTCTTCCGCGCCCAGCGCCAACACGCCGGACGTGTTAGCCGGCCAGAGATTGATGATCCTTTTCACGCTCCCTTTTTTGAAGGTAAACGGTTTTTTGTCCGAGTCATATATGGTGGCAAATTCGCCGTCTTCTGAATAATAGCCGTAGTTTCCCGGCACGGATGTGTCGATCTCTTCGCCTCCGTAGGGGACATCGATGCCACGCGCCCACGATGGTTCTCCTGTTATGACGCCGCCCGGGGCAAACATGTCCGCAACATTGCCGTCGCCGTTGTTTCCGCCGCAAGCCGCAAGCAGGAGAAAGCCGGCGCATATCACGGCTGTTAATGTCACTACACGAACATTGCTTTCTGTTTTCATTGACACTTCCATTCAGCCAGGGAAATGCTGATTAATTTGCCGTGCGGGATGAAGCGCAAGGCGCACGGAGCGCAGGAATCGAGGCATATATAGAAATATGTTGAGGTTACGAGCACCGCGCAACGTAGCGATTCGCCTGCGCAGCGAATTAATCAGCGTTTCCCTAGAGGCATATTTGTAATAAATTTCATTGTTGAGCGCATAATAGACCCATATAGGTTATATTTTTTGTAAAATGTATTGTACAATGTTACTAATATTACTTGCAATAACTAAATATTACTTTAGAGGTGTTTATGTCGGATTATCGAAATTTTCTGCCTGAGTTGAAGAGCGCGACGCTGTTTCAAAACATTGAAGACGGCGCTCTGATCGCGTTGCTTGAAGCAATGAAACCTGAAATTGTCCGGCGTGAAGCCGGAGCGAAGGGCATGCCGCCTATTGACATGGAGAAAGGCATGTTTTGCGTGGTTCTAAGGGGAAAGCCGCTTGACCGGCTTGAACCGCGCCTGGATATGTACAATATGCCGAAATTCAACGAGCCGGGCATGATGATGGGAGAGATCCCCTGCCTTTCGGAAATGAACAAAAGCCGCGCGCCGAGGATGAGGTTTAAGGGAATGCCTCCTCATCCGCCCGCGGGCAGGGAACAATTTGAGCTTTATCTTCTACGAATGAGCGGCGAAATGCTTACAAAATATTACGGAGAACAGCACGTCGCGGCGCAGGGAGCGATGCTGCGCAATTTCCTGGGAATTCTCGCGCAGAAGGTAACGGATATTCGAAAAGAGAAAGCCGAGCTTGCCGCCGAAGCGGCCGCGCAGATCGCGCCGTATCGCCTGCATGTGTTTTGCGCGGGCGTCGCCATGAAACTCGTAAAGGAAACCGCCGAGAAGTGGAATACGCTGCATCCCGAACTTCCGGTTGTTATGACTCCTGGCGGTTCCGTTGACCTTGTACGCGACTGTCTGGCGGGCGACCCGTGCGATGTTTTGATCTCAGCCGACGACGCAATAATCCGCGCCATGATGATTCCGGAACACGCCGACGGCTACCGTATCTGGGCGGGCAACAAGATGGTAATTGCCGGCGAAGGCATCACATCTGAAAATTGGGAGCAAAAGCTCCTCGATCCAGCCGCGACTTTTAAACACCATAATCCTTACGGAGATCCCGGCGGATATCGAGCTGTTATGACAATGCTTCTGGCTGATGAGTATAAACCGGGCATCGCGGATCGTCTGATGAACCATCCCGGACATATCGGCATGGAGAAAAACGCCGGGCCGTTTGGCAGCATGAAAGAGGCGAAATACGAATTTATGTATTATTCCGGCGCTAAATCCTTCGGTAAAAATTTCGCGGAACTGCCCGCTGTGATGGATCTCTCTGACCCCGCGCTTGCCGATACATATGCCAAAGTCGGTTTTTCAGTTGATGACGAAAATACCGTCACCGCGACGCCGATTGCTCACGCGCTCGCTATACCGAAAACTGCCATTCACAAAGAAGCGGCAAAAGAATTCGCCGAAATGTTCCTTGCGATTGACAAAGCGGAGGCGGGATTCCTGCCGCGTGAAGGCGTTCACGGGCACGACCCTGTTGATTAACCTGGAAGTGCGGCCATGGGAACGCAGGCGTCCCCGCCGGCGCGTAAGAAACGATGCGGACGAAGTCCGCTTCAATTGAAAGCGCGCCTTAGGAAAGCGCTGATTTATTATCTGCGCGTGATGAAGCGCAAGGCGCACGGAGCGCATGAATCGAAGCATATATAGAAATATGTTGAGGTTACGAGCACCGCGCAACGCAGCGATTCGCCCGCACAAACAATTAGTGATTATGGACTTTAT
>Ga0082212_10008832_pt1 | contig 13090 bp, 7 predicted proteins | sample TergutNt197P3_FD_71548 | JGI IMG/M metagenome (GOLD analysis project Ga0082212, IMG submission 71548) | Neocapritermes taracua P3 segment gut microbial communities from Petit-Saut dam, French Guiana - Nt197 P3 | ecosystem: Host-associated > Arthropoda: Insects > Digestive system > Gut ... | reverse complement strand
CACGCGGCGTAACGCCGGAACATGCCGCAGTTGTAGGAAATCTGGTGCGTCGCTTCATGCACAAAGGTTGAAACGGCCTTGGCCGATTCCGGTCGCGACAGAATTTCCCGGATTCGTCGGCTTGTTGAAGCGCGAACGCCGCCATAGACTTCGCGACCGGTCAGGTCGTAAAACACGATGCGATTGCTCTGCTGGTTGTAATAAGCGTTGATCTGCGAGCCGTTCGGGCCGACCTCGTCTCGGGTGCAGCGAACGAAATTGCCGTAATCCGCAAAAATCACGGCGACCAGCGGAAACTCCGGCTCGGTCAGTTCAAAACCTTTCGCCTGCCAATTCTCAAGAAAGGCCGTGTCGAGTTGTTCGAGCAGATCGCCGCACAAGGTCGCAAATGCAATCGTTGTGTCGAAGACGATGAGGTAGCGTTTCGTTTCGTGAATGCGGAACTCTTTCGGGAATTCGGCCTGAAGCCGCTTTTTCATCTCGATTCGCGTGTAGGGTTCAAATGCGACGTCGTCGGACCACTGCTTGATGATGTCTTTTTCCGGGATGATACGCCAGTAACCGTCACGTTCTTCGAGTACGATTTTCACGTCGCCGTCTTGTCGGATGCGGCTGATCTTCCGACCTTCCCTGGTGACTTGTTTGCCGCTCTCGCGGCAAGTCACGTAATCCAGCGCAAACGCCGGCGCGAGTGATGTTACGGTAAAACAAGCCAGCAGCAAGGTCGGAAAAAAACGTGACATGGCAGTGAGTGATTTGTGGAATGGTTTCTATTCCTTGTCAAGTCCGTAGCGTTTGATTTTACGGTCAAGCGTCGTTCTTTCGATTCCCAACACGCGGGCGGCATTGCTCTTGTTCCACTGGCAGTATTGCAAGGTTGCTTCAATATGCTGTTTTTCCCATTGTTCCAGCGTCTTGGGAGTGTATTTCGAGGTGTCGTCTTCCGCCTCGGAGTCTGCGTCAAACGAATCCGGCGTCAGGGCTTCCAAATCGGAAGCGGAAGGCAAAGCCACGAGGCTCGACACATTGGTATCGCCTGTCGTGCGTAAAGACGAGAAGGCAATGTCCGACTCCAGGATCAGGGAATCGCTTCCCAAGAGGACAGCCCGTTCGATCACGTTCTTCAATTCGCGAATATTCCCCGGCCAGCGATATTCATTCAAGAGTCGCATTGCCCCTTGCGAAAACCCTTCAATTTTGCGTCCGGTTTCCTGACGGAAGCGTTCGAGAAAATGCGCGGCCAACACGGGAATGTCATCTCTTCGTTTTCGTAGCGGCGGCACGACAATTTCAAGGACGCGGAGTCGGAAAAACAAATCGTGGCGAAACCGGCCTTCGGCCACTTCCTTTTCGAGGTCGCGGTTGGTCGCGGCAACAACCCGCACGTCAACCGAAATGGGCGTGTTCCCACCGACACGTTCAAACGGGTGGTCTTCGAGAACACGCAGCAATTTGGCCTGCAAGTCCGGCTTCATCTCTCCGATTTCATCGAGAAACAAGGTCCCGTGATTGGCGGCCTCAAACTTGCCGATTTTTCGTTCCGTTGCACCTGTGAAAGCTCCCTTTTCGTGCCCGAACAATTCGCTGGCCAGCAGACTTTCGGATATTGCCGCACAATTGAGGCACACGAACGGCTTCGATTTGCGTGAACCGGCAAAATGTGCCGCCCGGGCGATGAGTTCCTTGCCCGTCCCGCTTTCACCGCGAACGAGCAACGTCGCTTTGCCGTCACTGGCCCGTTCGACCAAATCCCCGACGCGACGCATCGCCCGACTGACGCCGATGATTACTGTGTCCTTGCTGACCAATTCCCGCAAAATGATGTTTTCCTGCTTCGCATCATCGAGATGGGCGATCAATTCGCGTTCACGGGTCACGTGCGAAAGAGCCGCCCCAAGCGTATCGGCAACGGCCAAGGTATATTCCAGGTCTTCCGACGAAAAAAATTGTCCCGGCGACTCGTTATAAAGATGCAACAGGCCGAGAATATTGTCATGGAATCGCACCGGGGCAACCAACGTGTTGTTCGGGAAAACACTTTTAGAGGTCGATGTTTCAAGTTCCCTGCTTTTGAAATCATTGATCATGATCGCCTCACGACTTTCAATGACCGTTTTCGCCAACTTTTCGGGAATAGGGTAATATTCGCGGTTGTCCGGTTCGGCATGGGCAACCAAGCGGAGTTGTGAAACGCGAAACGTCGCTTTCACCTCTTGCGGCAAAAGCCAGATCGCAGCGGCATCCGCATCCGTCGCGTTGAGCAAACCGTTGATCGTCACTTGGGACACGTCTTTCAGGCTGGTCGCCTTGCCCAGTTGGAAGGCCAATTGGCACAGATTCGCCGAATCGTACCCCGCATGGGTCACATAATCGGCAATCGTATCTTTGTCGGAGTCCAGAAACGAGGTTCTCGCACGCCGCCCGATGATTTTTTCGGGATCAAAAAACGAGTCGCTCGGTCCCACGCCGGAATGTTCGGTGATTCCGAACACGCCGGTCCCGCAATGTCCCGTTGCATCCGACGCCCGGGAATTGTCTTCGTTGGAATCCACCGAGTTGCCGCCGGGCAGTCGAAACACGATTTTGCAATGGCCAATCCCGATGACGTCGCTGTCCGCAATCGGGATATCCTCATGGACCAGTTGATTGCGCACCAGGGTTCCGTTGCGGCTGTTCAAATCCCGGACAAACCACCGGCCGTCCCGAAAAAAGATCACCGCGTGTCGGCGGCTGGCACGGTCGTCTTCAAGAACAACGGTACACTCGGAAGAACGTCCAAGAATGGTCTCCGACGACGGGAAAAGCGTCACGCTTACCGCCTTTTTGCCTTCCGCTTGGACAGTCAATGTCGCTTGTTGCATCGTCCGGTTTTACGATTTATTCCAAAGTTGAGTAGTCGGTGCCGTAAACGCGTTCGTCATAAATGCGAAGGGCATGTAAACCGACGGCGATTCCTTCCAATTGTCGGTAACTCATTTGGGATATTGGTGCTGCGACACCCTTTTTGGCGATGACGGTTGCAACGGCCACGATGCCCCGCTGAACTTGCGGAGACTGCAATTGATCCTGGGGGAGCGAATAAACCAAAGCCCGCAAAATATGGGCACTGGCATACAAAACACTGTCGGCATCGGTACTGGTCCCTTTGCTGATGAAGAAATTGGGATGCCAGGTTCCGTCATTATTTTGAATCGAAAGGGCGAACTGTTGATAAGTATGCAGATAATTAGCCGCTTCGCCAAGCGACCCAGTCAACGCGCGATTACTGCGTTGATAGGCTTGGACGGCAGAGGCCAATCCCAGCAACTGGTTGGTCATATCGGCATTGCTTTGATCGGCACGGCGTGACAGCTCTTCGGCAACAAGTCGCTCCAGCGACCAAGTTTCGCCGATCGTATTGGACCAATGCTCATCGGGTGACGTGTAAAACGAAAGCCCCGATAAAACCAGACCGAGATTTTGACCTCGCGCGCAATTGCGTTTTTCCGTTTCGATCAAATGGGTCAGCGTCCGAATTTCGTTGCTATTCCTGATTTCGTAGTTCGGTAAAATTTCGGAAAACGCTAGCATGGCCAAAAACGAACCTGGGAATTGCTGGTAACCATAACCCACACGGGCAACAACCTGGTCGCCGTTGATGCGGAAGAGCGTTTTCCCCTGACAGGGGTAATTCCAACATAATGCTCCGACCGCATACATGGGTTGTGTTACCGGCTGTTGTGTTCCCGCACTGTTGTGAACCATCGCCTGGCCTCCAAAAGGATGGCAGTAGGCAAGCACTTTGTCTGGCGTGTTTTCGGCGAGAACCGGTCGGCGGCGGAGATTGGCAACCATCAAACGCTGGATCGCAGCGTGCGGATCATTGGCGATAGTATGAGCATCCAACGGTGGCAACGGCTGGTTGGGGAGTTGGCGTTGCGGTTGCGGCGACGGTGTCGGCGGCATGGGCCGAGTTTGGGGTACAAATTGTGTCGGCGGCTCCGGCTGAACTTGCAACGTCGATTGAGTTTCAAGGTGAGTATGTACCGGTGGTTGCGTTTCAGGCTCAACCTGGACCGGTGGTTGTGAATACCTTGAAGGTTGCGTATTTCGGAGGTTTTGCCCTTGTGCTTGCAGGACATCGCAACATGTCACCCCAACCAATACGGTCGCTGTGAACAAGAGAACAAACTTTGTCCGAATCTGGCAGGATGGTGAGAACATGGACGAATCTCTCCTGATTTTCCGTGTAAGCATGAGTGACACATTCATTAGTTGCGCGACGGCTGTACCTGAATTGCGATCAATAGCGGCGGCGTTGTTGCTGCGGATAATAACGCTGTTGTTGTGGTGGTCTTTGTTGCGGCTGCTGACGTACTTGCGGTTGTCCCTGTGTTTGCGGACGCGGTTGCTGCGGTTGTGGTTGCGTTTGTGGACGCGGTTGCTGTGGTTGTGGCTGTCGCGGTTGCGGCTGCGGACGCGGTTGAGGCGGTGTTGGCGGCGGTTCCTGCGGCTCGGTTTCGAGCGGTCGGTCAATCAAAAAGCCTGATCCGCTGCCGCGTGTATTATAGGAGTTGTTTTTCACTCCGGTGCTATACTTGTCCGTTCCGCCGTAATCGACCAAAAAGCTGAAATTACCGCCACATTGAGCCGTGTTGTGGTATTTCGGATCAACCGTCGGACTGGCATGACCCTGCGAGCCGCCGGAATAGGTGTCGTTGCCGAAGTAGTTGAGCAAGGCACCAAAACTCCCATTGGCACCGACTCCCTGCATCAGTCCTCCAAAAGATTTATAGGTGTCGTTCCCGCCGAAATCGCACAGGTAACCGACGGACAAGTCCCAGGCCATACCCATGCCCATGATACAGCCTTCATAATAATCGTCCCCATCGTCCGAGAACAAAAAGCCGAGCGCATAATGGCAGCCAAACCCGCTGCAAAAGCGTTGCCATCGCGGTTGAATACCGGGACGCGGAGAACTGCTTGTTCCGGGACGCGGACTGCCGTTATAATCCGTTCTCGTTGCAGCAATGTGTTGATCGTTGCCTCCGAAAGCTCGCAATATGCCGACTCCCAGCCAGTACCCGCCGCCGTGGGCGATGTAATCAAATTCATAAGTATCATCGCCTCCGCCGTCGAGCAACATGCCGATTCCGCCGCAGGCACTACCCCCACTGCCGCGAAAACCGGAACCGAGTCCCTGTCCCCAACCTTCATAACCGGGATGTTCAGGATAGGAATCTTCGTACATCCCGCCGAGGTAGTAATGGTCACGTCCGTTAGCGTCTTCCAAAACGCCGAACCCGGCACTGTGACCGAAACCCTGCGACCACAGCGCAGCATGATAACGGTCGTTGCCGCCCTGGTCGATCAACATGCCGACGCCGCCGAAAGCCGATCCTTGTGCCCGTCGAAGTGCATGATAAGTGTCGTTTCCGCCTTTGTCAATGAGCATCCCGACTCCGCCGATGGACGCGCCTTGCGCCACATCAACGGCCTTGTAAGAATCGTTCCCGGCGCAGTCGATCAGCATTGAAATCCCAAGCAGCGAACCGCCCTGCACGCCGGGTTTCGAAGCAATGTATTGGTCGTCGCCATCAAGATCAATAATGACAAACACCGGCCGGTTGGGCGTGCATGTCCCCTCACGGTATGTGTCATTTCCACCGAGATCGATAACACAGACAAACTCTTCATAACCGCGAAACCCATCGAGGTTGTAGTGGTTGTTCTCTCGACCGCCGATGAGGATCGTTCCTGCCGGTGTCACGATCTGGTGCATCGACTGGCCGTCAAGCATCACCGGTTGAAACTGGTTCGGGTTGAGTTGTTTCAGCATGGCCAACAAACGGTCGTCCGAAAGCGGAATCAGGGCTTCCGCCGCGTCATGAATTGCGCGACGATCCACTTTGAGAAGAAGATTCAACATTTGCACGGCAGACGAATTATTGCTGAATGTATGACCATGAGTCTCTCTTGCACACAGCACGTTGTACAATTGCGTATTCAGCGAATTGAGTTCGGCAGGCGTCAGCGTCGAAACGGCACGCGCATAATGCGACTGCGCCAACGTGATGCAGCGTATAACTTCTTGAATTGCCTGTTCCGGCGAATCGACTCGCACAAATTTTTGCCCGTCGTCTTCCCGTTTCGGCACGTCAAGTTTTCTGCGTATTGCCTCCATCGCTTCGGCAAGCTGCATACTGTTCCCCGACGAGAGTCCCGCATGCATATAACGGCTGAACTGGTCGGCCTTGAACACGGCTGCAAGCGGATCACGATACAATTCGACATACCATGAGAGTCTGGCCAGGGAGTTGACCTCGGTTGAGGTTCGCATCGCGCTGGTGTTGTTGAGCGTCGAACTCATGTAACTGCGCCATGTATTGAACCGCCCCATCACATTGCGACCATTGAGGCCATTGACGATTTCGTCGTGTAAAACCTTGAGCATTTGCGCTGCGAACGGGCAACCGACCGATGAATCGTCGATCGCAACATAACCGCCCGGCCCGACAGCCGCCGGGGTTTTAGGAGTGGTCGGGCTGGTGGATTTCTCGAAAATCGGGTCAGGTGTTGTTGTTTGCGGAGGAATTTGCGGCTGCGGTTTCGCGACACCATCGGTCAACGAACGAGGCTTTGTCGCTTCCGATATCTCATCGCCATCATCGTCTGAGTCCACATCTTCGTGATGTTCATCCTGTTCGTCTTCCACCTCAATATCATCTTCTTCGCCGACCAACACCGGGTCATTGCCGCTGTGGATTGCCGGAGCACCGGGCGAAATCAGTGGTTCATCTTCCGTATCATCAAAAACCAATGAATCGTCGTCACTTAACGAATTTTCCTGCATTTGCTGGAGCAATGCGCTGAGCGTGTCATCGTCATCATCTTCCTGGGACAGGGCAAAATGCCCATTTCCTTGTGCAAGAAACGCCAGCGATACCGCCAAAATGAATACCTTGACAAGTGAGAATGGAATAAAAACTTGATAAAATTTCATTATTATGCCTATCGTGATTTCATTCGACGAAAATCATTTTCGGACAAAAACCGTCTAACTTAACTTAAAACACAATATGCCCATTTTACCCAAATTACATCAAATCCACAAGCATGGTGAAAAAATGACGTTTTCCCAACCGACTGCCAAATCACCTTCTGACTGAAACCATGATTTCCTGGCGGTTAAACTGCATTTGAGCGATCTCAACATGCGCATATCCCCAACGTTCGATGCGTTGCATACAAACAGGAATATCGGCAATTAATTCCCATTTCGCCATTTTTATTGTAAAGAGAAATCCTTGAATTGATGTTTCCTTTCGCAAGGCAAAGTCTTCGAGCACGTCAAGTGTATAGTTTGGGGCGACATTCATGTCGGTGATGATCCAGCGAATTTTGCGAAAATGATTGCGTTTCAACTGGTTAAGACGACCACGCAAATGTCGAAAGTTATGGTTTTTGCACAAAACAGATGAAATTTCCGCCGGATCAACGCCTGTCACATCCGCCCCACGAGCCAGCAAAGCCTGTGACGCACCGCCGGGAGCGGCACCAATGTCCAGCCACCGTGAGCCGACACGAACAGGCAATCCCGACCAGCGCAAACCCTCTTCAAATTTGAGGTAAGCACGTGAAACGGAGTCGAATGGTCGGTGTAAATTGACAATCCCGCCCGGTTGACAGGAACGCCAATCATCCGCAATGTGATAACCAATATACCACTCCTCCGGTGAAATTGTAACGATATCCAACACGGTTTCTTTGCGCTCCGCAGGACACAAAGCATCATTGGCACCACCGGCCAGTTGATCGCGATACGGGCATGTTTGGACAAGCTGATTTTGAATTTCGATACACCTCCTGTCAATATGTGGCTCAAAATTGTTAGTGCCCGGCACAGCCAAATCACGCGGAAAAACATGTGCGCGGTCAAACCGCAAATCACCGACAATTTCCCAAACTGCCTTACTTGCCGAATTTGTCTCGTCGTTTGGCTGTCGCCCAATCGATAGCCCCTTATACCGCGCAAAAATCGAACGAATTTTGCCGACACGTTTAACATCCCAATCGGATGACGCCTTGAACGTCACAAATCCCGGACGTGAAAATGCCGCCCGCAAGTCGTGATAACGCTCAAGGATTTCCTGTTTCAGAAATCGTTCAGTACCAATTTGGCAGGTCATCATAATGAAAGGTGTCATGTATCAAACCGCGATGGGCTTTTTCTGCTGAATGGAAGCGATTTCGCCATAGCAAATAACCAGTGCGTCCCGGGCGAGTTGGCCGTCGAGAATGGCGGACGGTTTGCCGGATTGAATCGCGTTTGCGGCGTCGGTCAGTTCGTTGGTAAAGGCTCCGATGTCGTCCAACCCCGGAATTTCCGGCGTGACCACTTCGCCGGCTTCGTTGAGAATCGTAATCGGTTTGCCCATGAAGGATTCGAACAGCATCGTGGCCTTCTCGAAATGAATCTCAAAACCGTGCGTGAAAGGCCGCCCTTGTTGTTGAATCGTCCCGCTGGTGGCCGTCACGACGAGAGTCGGATCGTCAAAAATAAAATGCGTGTCGAAATACTCCGGCACGTCGCCGCGAAGTCGCCCTACGCTTTGCACGGCTTTCGGCATCCCGAACAGCAGCCGGATGAAATGCGCGTCATGGATATGCAGGTCGAGCATCGGACCGCCGCAGGTTTCCATGCTGTAAAAGTTGTTCAGCCACACCGGATCGGAAATGACCCGCCGGAAATGCCCGCCGAGCAGCTTGCCGAATCGACCGCTTTGCACCGCCTGGAGTGCAAAGTTGAAATCGGCAAAAAACGGCAAAACGTGTCCGATCATGAGCATTTTGCCTGCGTCTTTGGCCGCTTGCATCATCGTGTCGGCGTCTTGTGTCGTGAGTGAAATCGGCTTTTCGCAAAAGACGTGTTTGCCGGATTTCAACGCAGAGATCGTTGCGGCAGTGTGCGTGCTCGGCGGGAGGCAGATGTCGATCATGTCGAGCTTCGGATCGGCCAACATGTCGTCCCATTTCGAATATGTGGCAATCCCGGTGAGGTCCGTCATTTCGCCCTGCGGGCCGAAATTGCCCTTGATGGCCGTCCAGTCCCCCTTGAGCCGTTCGGGAATCTGCTCACAAATCGCCGAAACCTTGACGCCCGGAATGTTTTTGTACGCGAGGAAGTGAATCATCCCCATAAAACCAATGCCGCAAATACCGACGTTCATGTTTGTTCTCCTGAAAAAATTGGGTGTGACGTCTGTGAGTCATTGCAGATCGTTCACTGCAAACAATTGGATTTTAGCGGTTTCTCCGCAGTATGGCAAGGTATTGGCAAGGAATCAGCGATTTCTACTTCATCGGCAGCCATACTGTTCATACCTTTTTCCGGATTTCCCATGAAAGATTGAGGTTGACTTTTTGTGATTCCTGATCGATAATAACGCCATGACCACAGCATCAGATCGAACAATGATTCGGTAGTTGCGCCGTGATCGCTGCGCGTTGTTTATAGTAACCTTTCATCGGGTTCTTCACCATGTTACACAACCCCAAAAATAAGCCTGTCGTTTTTATGCTGTCGGCTGCGTTTGGTTGCCTGGCGGCGGCCATTCTTGCCGAAGTCTTTCTCTTCATGTTGCCGAAAGGAGAACCGGTAACACAGACTCAATCCATTTGCCTCACGATTGATAATTCCGGTTCCATGATGGGAAGCAAGCTCCGCGACATGAAGAGTGCGGCAAAAGATTTCATCGGTAAACGTTCCAGTGATTATTTGGCACTTGCGGTTTTCAGCAGCGACGCTCGTCTTCTTGTGCCGTTTACCGATAACGCCGGGAAATTGAAGAAAGCCATCGACGATATTGGAATTGAGGGTGACACGAATTTTCAGCGAGCACTTGAAGTTTCCGCTGATGCTCTCAAAGAGCCATCCGGCAAGAATTCGGCACTCCTCATTTTTACCGACGGCGACAACACCAAGGGCAGTGCGACTCGCGCGCTCGAAGTTGCCCAACAACTCCGAGAGCAAGGAGTTCGAATATTTGCCGTTGCCGCCGACGATGCCGACGAGAAGTACCTTGCCGATTTGACAGGGGATCGAAGCCGTGTTATCAGCGCAAAGGTCGGCCAATTCGGAGATGCGTTTGACAAAGCGGAAAAAATGATTGCCACGACCATTGGAAGCGAAAGAGGCTCAAACACCGTTGCCCTTATTGAAGTTTCGGGCTGGACGGTTTTCATTGCAATCGGTATCGCACTGGCATTGGTTGCCATCCAAAATTACTATTTGAAGAAGAAACTTTTACCGCGCAATCAACTGATATGGGTTGCCGGCGGTGCAACCCTGGCGGGTGTTGCGGCGGGATTTGTCGCTCAAACGGCCATGTCGGCTCTTGCTGCCATTGACCTCGGCGCACTCGGCAGAATTCTTTCGTGGGCGGTGCTTGGCGGACTTCTGGCGTTCGGAATGGTGTTTGTGATTCCCAACCTCGATAAAAAGAAAGCGTTAAGTTTCGGCGCACTCGGCGGTTTTCTCGGTTGCATTGGTTTCCTCATCTTGACCGCAAATATGGGAAACATCGGGGGACGGTTGATCGGTGCGTTCATTTTGGGTGCCTGTATCGGCTTGTTGGTGGCGATTGTCGAAACGTTTTTCCGCAAGGTATGGCTGATGGTCGTCTATGATCCCCGGAATTTTACGCAAGTGAATCTCGGTGTGCAGGCGGTGACGGTTGGCTCCGGGAAAAACGATACCGTGCCGATTTCCGGCGTGGGTGAAAAGGCGGCATCATTTCTCGTGGTCGGCGACACCGTGCGCTACACCGACGCCCACGGTACGCAATCGTTGGAACCCGGTAACAGAGTGGTGGTCGGCAAAGTCGAACTTGTCGTGTGCTCCAAAGACGTTCCCTTCTCGCCGAGCAAATTTTATCCCATGCAAATGTCCCGCGCAAGAGAACTGAGGAACAAACAGAGGAACAAACAATAGATCAACTCATCATGTCCAAGCAAAAGATAATTCTCGGTATCGACCTCGGGACAACCTATTCCTGCGTTGCTTACATCAACGAATACGGGCATTCCGAAGTCATCCCGAATGCCGAAGGAGAACGTACCACGCCGTCGGTCGTTTGGTTCGACGGCAATCGCGCGGTGGTCGGTCAAGAGGCCAAAGAAATGTCAAGCGTCCACCCCGAGGCCGTTTGCAGTTTCGTCAAGCGCAGCATGGGAAACGATGATTTTACGTTCGATGTGGACGGGGTGGCTTACACTCCCGAGCACGTTTCCGGTCTGATTCTGAAAAAGCTGGTTCAGGACGCAGCGGCTCATCTCGGCGAACCGATCAACGACGTGGTGATTACGTGTCCGGCCTACTTCTTCGTGAAAGAACGTGAGGCGACCAAACGTGCCGGTGAAATCGCCGGTCTCAATGTTTTGCAGATCGTCAACGAACCGACTGCCGCCGCGTTCGCTTACGGGATCAAGCCCAACGAGGAAACAAAAGACCGTTTTGCGCTGGTCTATGATCTCGGCGGCGGAACGTTCGATACGACCATCGTTCGGATATCGCAAAACGGCATCGACGTGCTTTGCACCGACGGCGATCATCAGCTCGGCGGCAAAGACTGGGACGATTGTCTTGTGCGACACCTCGTCAAGTGTTTCAATGACGAAAGCGGGCAACAAATCGATGTGGGGGACGATCCTGAATTTTATTATGATGCTCTGCAACGTGCCGAGCAGTGCAAGAAACAACTGACCGACAGGACAAAAACGAAAACGACATTCTCACATCACGGAAGCAAAGTGTCCGTGGAAATCACCCGTGAGCAATTTGAACGTCTGAGCATCGCTTTGTTGGATCGCACCGTTTCCCTCACACGCTCTTTGCTGGAGGTTGCAAAAAAGAAAGGCTGCTCAAAATTCGACCGGTTGATTCTCGTCGGCGGTTCGTCGCGAATGCCGCAGATTGCGCAGTGTCTTGGGAGCGAGTTTTCGGTCGAACCGGTGCTCTTTGAACCGGACGAAGCGGTGGCAAAGGGTGCGGCCGTTATCGGAAATAATGTTTATTTGCAATCGCTCGTCAAGTCCAAACTCAAAACGCAATTAACGGCGGCAACGCAAGACGATTTGCGGAATGCCGCGAAGCAAGTGGCCGACGAGTACCAATTGCCGATAAAAACCGTCACCTCTTCCATGAAGCGGGCGAGGAACGTGACCAGCAAGACCTTCGGTATCACCGTTCTGGACGGCTACGACGAAGACGGCCGTCCTTTGCTTTCCGTTTCCAATTTGATTTATCGAAACACGCCGATCCCGACGGAGTGTACGGAACAGTATGCCACAATCGCCGCCAAACAACGGATCGTTGTCGTGGAATTGGTCGAAAATTCGTATGATGCCCCGACAAAAGGGGAGGCGGAACCGTTGGTCAACTTGGATCTGACGACTTCGCTTTGGAACGGAGAACTGTCGGTGAAACCCGATTTGCCGATCTATTCGCCCATTGACGTGACTTTTCGTATTGATGTTGACGGTCGGCTGCATCTCATTGCTTATGATCCGGCGAGCGGCGGAAAAATCCAAAAAACGATTCCCGAAATGGACTCGCAGACGGCCGATCGAATGCTCGCAGTCACAAAACATACAACCGGATTGATTGTCGAATGACGTATAATACGTCGCGTAGAAATATTGCGGCTCTCATTTGGCGATCCCCACGAACTCAACGAAGAAAAACCATGAACCGGCTCAAGCAACTTGTTTACGAAGCCAACCTTGAACTTGTGCGGCGCAATCTCGTGCTGATGACCTGGGGAAATGCCAGTGCGATCGACCGCGAGCGGGGGTGGGTCGTCATCAAACCGTCGGGCGTTTCCTATCACGAGATGACGGCGGAGCAAATGGCGGTTGTCGATCTTGACGGAAAAGTCATTGACGGAACGTGCAAACCGTCGTCGGACACGGCGACGCATCTGGTGTTGTACCGTCATTTCCCGGAGATTGGCGGTGTGGTCCATACACATTCGACCTTTGCCGTGTCGTGGTCTCAGGCACAACGCGCGATTCCGAACATTGGCACGACGCACGCCGATTATTTTTCGCG
>Ga0082212_10008831_pt1 | contig 13091 bp, 6 predicted proteins | sample TergutNt197P3_FD_71548 | JGI IMG/M metagenome (GOLD analysis project Ga0082212, IMG submission 71548) | Neocapritermes taracua P3 segment gut microbial communities from Petit-Saut dam, French Guiana - Nt197 P3 | ecosystem: Host-associated > Arthropoda: Insects > Digestive system > Gut ... | reverse complement strand
GGTGGGGACTTTCACCCCGCCCCGAAGATTTTGCTTATTCAATTATATGGGAATGATAGCACAGAGCCGCCGCTATGTAAAGAAAAACTTTGCTTGTTATCATAATGATAACGAGCTTAGAAAGCAAGGGGACGGTTCATCTGCTTTAAAGATTGCAGATAATGTTGGTTGAAATTCCTGTATTTCAAATTGTATGAGGAAAGCAAATGAACCGTCCCCATGCTTTTCGAGCGGATAGCCTCATACGGCAGGGTCGACTCTATAAACAAGTTCTCCATAGATCAACTCAAGTGTTGATTTTTCGGTTATAGTTGCAGTTTCAGCAGAAACATGATAACATTATGCGCAAAATATGATTCAAAAGCAGTCACAAATTGACCCGTAGTCTACATATGAAATGAGGACGCCACTAATGAAAATCAACTCAATGAGTACCAGGATTAGAAGCTTGTCACGGAAGCTGCTCAGCGTGACTCTTGTCCTTTTTATGATAATTTCCGGAGGAGGCCCGTTACTGCAACTGTTTGCGTCGGCGGCAGAGCCATCGATCACGCTGATATGGACTGGCCCGGCCGCATCTACGAATGCGATTTATTCAGATGCAGGCGTTAATCCCGGCTCCCATCTTGAACTCACACCGGCAAACAACGCTGTGCAAAGCGGCGTAAGGTTTCGGATCGACTTCATGATCCCTGTCGGCATGGACGCTAAGCCGGGAGAGGTCGAAGTCCGCGTGCCTGCATACATATTCGAATCCCGGAACGTCAGCGATCCCTATAACGTCTATACTACTGCGGTCAACTCGCGAAGCACACATGCTGTAACCGGGCTACACGCCGCTACAGGCATGACCGCGACCTTCGACGCCGTGACGAACGAGCACGTCTTCACCAACTGGAGGGACCTCACCGGAGGGCAGACCGTATCGATCGAGTTTGTATTCAATTACATCCCCAGTAACATACGAAACGGATTTACTAACGAGCACATCAGCGCATCGATTCGTGTCAATCCCTCGACCGGCCCGGAAGCCGGAACGGTGATATCGAAAACCTCAGATCCACTGTCGGTCAGGATGAATACCTTTGTGCAAGAACCTGCTAGTTTTATTAAAAAAATGTATGACGCCGACGGAGGCGTCGGTAAGTTCGAAAGTTGGAGAACAGCCTGGGGCCCCCGGCCGGAGTATACTTTTGACAACGACTATTTCTACGTCATATATGAGTTGAGATACAATTACAACCCGTACGCTAGCACCCAACCGCATACTGTGGACTTTTACGACACCCTGGGCGACTTGGGGGGCGGCTCCATCGTTGGAATAAGCGGCGCTGCTAATGCTTGGATTAATAATCCCATATCAGCTTGCGCCTTGCCATTTACTGATCAGAACGCGACACAGCAGACAGCCGCTGCCATGACCGTTACGATCAACCCTACCCAGAACAATGCAAACTACGGGTATATATGGCGCTGGGTATTAGTAAAGTATCCCAGGGGTGAAGGAGAAGGTCTGGCGGAAAACGTGGATCTTACCAACGACGCCAGCCTCGTTCTGACCGGCATCGACGATAACGGAGCTGTTGACGGGGAGACCCATTGGGCGGCAGGACAGCCCGGTTATGTGGCAGCCAGGAACGGCATAGCGAAATATCGTCATGAACGAACCGCGCAAACAACTTATAAGTATATCCCTGTCAATTATGTAGGTGGCGGCGGGTCATATAGTACGGTTAAGTTCAATATGTGGGAAGTATATGCCAATAACTCTAACGCAACTTTGCAAATCCTCTACAGCGCCATCAACAAACTAACCGAAGGCACGGCTGCCAATCCGGTCGACTACCCTGTCCTGCGGACAAACGCAAACGGTGTCGGGTATTATGACAACTATTCCTTCCACATCCGTGGCACAGCGCGCGGATGGGCGCTGACACGTAAGGATGGCGCTCCCCCGCTGACGGACCTGAACGAGGAAACTATAAACGACTACTATTACCAGCAGGATAGGGAGTATTCAATCGAACTTCTGGATGATATGTTGTTTTTACGGGACGAACGCTTGACGTCCGACGACTACAGTATCACATCGACCTATCTGACATATACGGAGTCGCTGCATTCCCTTGATCTGGACAATGGGAACCTATCGGCAAAAGATGCGGATTTCGGGCGATATAAGCCGGTGGAGCTCTACTATAAAAGCGTTTTCAGTGACGGGTGGGTGAAAGCCGGGGAAATTCTGCGGACTGCATCCGGATATATGTTTACCTCTTTTGATGGCTCAATCGAGTCGGTATCAGGACTCAGCGCGACGAAACAGATTATTCTGCCGCAAAACACCTACGAAATCAAATATATGCATAAAAACAGCCGCTACCAAGTGGTAGTTGACGCCTATTTTAAAGTGGAACTGTATTCATCCGAGCGTGTCCTCCGCCTCCTTCCGGAGGATGTAAACACGGCTGATCTGAGGAATATCCATTCGATGGTAATCAGGGATTGGAAAGGTACAATCCAAAACCATGTACCCATCGGCACGATATTCGGCTCCAGCTATCCCGGCAGCACCGGTTATACGGAAGCTACAGCGGTGAACAACTATCAATCCAGACTCATTGATCATGACAATGAGATATATCCGGACCTCCCCGGTGACCGGACAGCAATGCATTATTACGGGATCGTCACGCTTAACCGGACCCTTGCTGCGACCTCTCTCACTAAAATCGCCACCGCCGCCACCCGAAACGGACCGTCCAGCGATGTAATTCAGAACGACGGGGAGAGAGGTGTATTCTGGATATGGAAGTCGGTAGTTATGTATGAGGATATCTACTTTAATCCCGTCGTCGTCCCGGGCAACACCCGGGATGAGAAAGTGGAAAGCCTTGCCAGGGATGATATCTACCACCAGCAACTTGAAGGGACTTTCTATGATTTGCTGCCGCCGGGAACCGATGTGGAAGAGGTAGAAGTCCGGCAGTACCATTCAACGGCAAACGACGCCAGCCGCCCAAAATGCAACTCATTTGACTATTATACCGTAGACAATTGGCAGGGGTCGGGTCAGACGATGCTAATTGTCCATGCAAAAGCCAACGGCGCAACGAACTATCAGGTTTATACGGATACTGCCGGATATATGCGGATACTCTCAGGGTTTGTCCTGAACTATAAGTTAATCAACTCCGAGGCAAACGTCACTGACAGGATGAATGCCTCTAACGTATATCCAACTACAAACTATGTAGCCTACCGCTCCTCTTCCGGACCGCTGCAGGGCGCAAAGGGCAGATTCGCAGGCAGCAATACGACGCGGCCTACCAGTGGGATGTGGACATACTTCCGAAGCCTTGAGACGGTTCCTGGCGTATTTGACGACGATAACGGAGATACAGTTTATGCCAGTAAAGCTCTTAATTTCAGCGTACCCTCCGCCTTTGAATACGGGATATATAAAAACGTAAAAGCTCTGGGTGAGACAAACCTCAGCGAGGAAGCGGAAACGATACCGGGCGGCACATACTACTATCAACTGCGCTTTCAGAGCGGTAAAGCCTCTACATTCAACGACGTGGTTATCTTCGACGTCTTGGAGGCGGAACCGGATAAGGAAGACAGCTATAAAAACGAATGGCGTGGTACGTTGATAGATGTGGATACGTCTTTCGCCAGTGGAAAAGGCATCAACGCAAAAGTCTACTTCTCGACGAAACTCTCGCTTGCCCCGATCGATCAAATAGGCGGCGGCGCTTTTGGCAAGACTGCCGATGCGACTTTGGAAAACGAGGAAATATGGACCCTATGGAAGTCAAATACTGCCACTACAACCACAATACATACGGCGCCTGCCGACTTCACGGCGGTCACCGCAATTGCCGTTGATTTTTCCGAAGGGACAAACGGTAATCCCTTTGTATTTGTTGATGGCAATTCGGCGTATGTCCTCGTGGAAATGCGCGCCCCCACTGAGGATTACGAGGACTATCTCACGGAGTTTGATGAAGAATATCCCGAGAAAGAGCCTATACGGCATTACGCAGTCAATGTAGCAAGTTATTATACGCGTGAGGTGAATTTGCAGACCTCATTTGAAATGCACACCGCGCGATTGTCAAAAGTAACTAAAGTCTCCATACGCGAGCCTGACTTCGCTATCGCAAAGAGTGCTGACCCAGAGAGTGGCGATAATGTATATACCGCCGCAGTCGATCAAGGTGACATTATCGAGTATACTGTGGCGGTAATGAATCAAGACGATTTGCCCGTAACCGGCGTCGTGGTCACAGACGATCTGCCTGAGGGGATCGAGATTTGTGGGGATCTCATGTATTATGTCGGAGCGGATCCGTCGAAAGCGGTGGCGATAACCGAAGCAACTAATGTAACCGTATCGCAGACAGGGCGGAAACTGACGTTTATAATCAAAGAAATGAATGCGAAGCAGACTGTCAATCTGGTCATCCCCGTTAATGTTACCGCGCCTTTCGGTAAACTTTTAACTAACGCCGCTATCGTGACGGAGATTTTGGGCGTCGAGTATGCGATTGAAAGCAATACAACGTATCATCAGGTTTATCCCAAGGTTGTTCTGGAGGGTATGAAGATTCTCGAAGGCAGAACGCTGAAAGCCGGAGAGTTTGCCTTTACGATAAAGGATACCGAGGGCGAGGAAGTGGCATGGGGTAAAAACGCCGACGACGGGCTCATCGCATTTAGCCCCTTGGATTTTCGCGAAGCAGGTACTTATCTCTATACTATAGCGGAAGTCGAGCCGGGCGATGGGGATAAGCTTCCAAATATAAGCTACAATATGAGTACCTACGAGTTGGAGATAACGATTACCGGCGATACGACCGTCGGGTTTTCTACGGAGATATCAATAGACGGAACGGCAATCGCCGGGGAAACTATCTGCTCGGATATTTTAAGGTTCGTCAACACATTTTCACCGCCGCCTGTGTACCAAACCATCAGCGGGCAAAAGTCATTTGCCGGTAAGAAAATGGTCGGCGGCGAATTCACATTCGTCGTAACGGATGACAATAATTCTAACAGCCCCGTACCTGCCTATACTACTGACGCAGTGCCGGTAGCGCTCCCGGAGATCCACAATGCGGCGAATGGTTCGATTGGTTTCAAGTTAAAATTCGAAGCTGAGGGTGAGTACGTCTATACAGTGTCGGAACTTATCCCGGCTATGCCGGAGAAAGATCTGAATATCGACTACGACGAGATCATGTACACGCTGACCATTGTAGTCGCAAGTAATTCCGATACCGGTCTGCTGACCATCGTCTCGTCGTCTGCCACGGTCGCCGGCATTCCGGGAGAAAGAGTTCCAATCAGTTTCAAGAATAAATACACCGCCGACCCCATCAGTATCACCCTGACCGGCAGTAAAACTTTGACCGGCAGGCTTCTTAAAAACAGTGAGTTCGGATTCACCCTCAGAGACGCAACAGATCTTCCGGCGATAGAAATAGATCAACAGCGGAACGGCGTGGACGGATCCTTCACTTTCGACGATCTGACATACTATGACTCCGACGACGGCAAGACCTTCACATATTTGGTGACGGAACTCATCCCATTGGAGAGTGACCCCGCGTATGAGGAGAATATTAGTTATGCGGCCAATCCGGTGACCGTCACTGTCGTCATCAGCAAGATTCTGGAAGCGGGACCGACCAATGGTATGCTGACCGCCACGGTCAGAGCCGACGGGGTATTGCTATCCGGCATCGCCAGCGGAGATGCGTATATATATAATGCGGCAGCTTTTGAGAATAAATATACTGCACCACCCGTCTACGTATCGCTGCCGGTAGGGGAGAAAATCATTCGCCGGGATCCTGGCATCCCTCTTGCAGCGAGTGAATTTGAATTCACAGTCAAAGACGTCACAAACCCGATACCGCTGCCACAGTACCAACCCATCATCGATACTGAAGCAAACAAAGCGGACGGAAGCATAGTGTTTCGAGAAATCGAATTCAATAAGCCCAATGATGCAGAATATCCATACTATATTTTTGAGATCACCGAAAAACCCGGTTTTGACTCCGGGATTGCCTATGACCCTGCGAAATATACGCTGCTGGTAAAGGTAACCCAGGATGATCCCATCACAGGTGCGTTGAAGGTTACGGAAATGTCCCTGATCAACAGCGACGGCGAAAACGTAGACGTCATCGGGTTTGTCAACAAATCAATTAGCAAGGCTACCTTCAGGCGAAATGCCGATACGGATGATATTTTCTCCGAGGTTTCTGTGAGATACGAGGAAAGCCTTGGCAGTGACATGCCTGGAATACCAGTGTGGCCGGGCCATGCCTTCGTGGGCTGGAATACACAAGCGGACGGAGGCGGCACAACATTTACCGATGAGTCAGCGATCACCGGGGACATTACAGTGTATGCCCAATGGGAGACTTTAAATTATACCGTTATATACGCCCCGGGCGTAGGCGGTGATTGGTCTGCCATTGATGAAACGACCACAGGTCTGCTGTACGGTGACTCAACTCCACCCGCTCCTGTAAACCCACCCGGAAAACACGGCTATACCTTCATCCGCTGGGAAAAAATGGATGGTGGCGGCGGAATCGACGCGAAAGTGACGGAAAACGTAACATATATAGCTATCTGGCAGGAAGAGGATCATTTTACAATCATATATGACCCCGGCAGTCAGGGGGTCTGGGATATAGGCGACCAAACTTATGCGCATCAGTATAAAGGCGATCCGACGCCGGAGTTTACCGGTGATAATACCACAACCGCGCAGCCCGGTTGGAGGTTCGCGGGCTGGGACTCAGATCCGTTGGACGATCCGGTCGTGACCGGTGATAAAACCTATATAGCCCAATGGGAGCGTATCGAGTATACAGTAACCTACGATCCCAACGGACACGGTATGTGGGACATTGAGTCCCAGACACATGCTAATTTGCATTATGGTGATTCGACGCCTGCCGCACCGGATACAGCCATTGACGACCCCCATTGGCATTTCATTGGCTGGGCGTCCGCGAGGGAAGATACGGTAACCTGCGACATCGTTTACAAAGCCCTTTGGGAAGAAGACGAGAAGTTCAGCGTAGTTTACTATCCAGGCGATGGCGGCAGTTTTGAGACAACTCCGCATCAGGGGCTTTATTTAGGCGACATCACGCCGGACCCACCGGAGCCGACGTCCAAGCCGGGTTGGATCTTCACTAGTTGGGATAAAGCGATCAACAGCACAGTAGAGGGGGATACTAACTATACAGCGCAATGGGAGCGTATCGAGTATACGGTGATTTATCTTCCCGGCGACCACGGCACATGGGATCCATCGGGTGAGATCCATACTGCACTATATTTCGACGATATAACGCCACTATTCGGCGGAGATACGGATACGGAGCGCGAGTACGGATGGCGCTTTGCCGGATGGGACACTGCAATTAACGGGACCGTCGACGGTAACGCGGTTTATACAGCGATATGGGAGCCAATCCCAAAACACACTGTCACTTACGAACCGGGGGCTCACGGAAGCTTCGATACAGTTGTCTATGAGGATGTTCCGGAAGGTGACGCAACCCCGAATCCGCCGGAAACGCCGGGAATGTCCGGTTGGATTTTCACCGGTTGGTCTCCCGTATGGAGCGATACCGTTACCGGAACTGTGACATACATAGCGCAGTGGAAACAAGCGCAGTATCCGTATAATGATAATGAACTCCTAGTGACCGTAAAGCCGGAGGACCCTGAAAAACCAGATATTTCCGAAGACACACCAGAGCAGACTGACCCTCCGGATGAGGACGGGCAGGAAACCGATTTAGAGGATGTTCAGGAACCGACCGGCGAGGAGTCCGACCTGCATCCGCATGTTGTGCTGCCGGATGATGTGGATCCGGATGAATTCACTGATATGGATTTCTACAGCCGCCAGCCTGACGACGTAACTCCGGGTGGAGCACTTGCCGGGATCCCGCCAAACCCAAACCGGAAAGAGTTCATGCTCACGCCCCACATTGACGAGAATGGAAATACCTTCTTTATCGAGATAGATGAGTTCTTCGCCCCGCTCGGCGAGTGGCGTTGGGACAGCGAGAACGGCGTCTGGATATTCGAGGAGTATATGCCGTTAAGCGAGTTTGACAACTTACCGCAAACCGGGATCAGCAACGGCCTCCCCGCCGCCCTGCTGCTGTCGGGACTGCTGATTGCCGGCGCCGGTCTTGCCGTAAGCTTCCGGAAAAGAAAATTCTTCGGGCGGCAATAATGCCTGATGAAGCTCAGCAGCTCAGCATACCATTGCGCTGCAAAGGCTTACCAAGGAGCCTATAATAAGGGAAAGAGGTTTGCGGACAAAATGTCCGCAAACCTCAACTATTGCGCCGCAACGGTTTTAGTTGATGGACAAAATGTCCATCAACCTCCTTGTTGGAATCATTGCTGCTGTTTTAATAACGCCACGTTTGCATTTACTGCTTCGCGGTGTTCTTCATCTGACATGGACGGGTCTTTCCAGTCAAAGAAAAGCTTGCAGGGCAAGTCCGGGCATTCCCCACATGTTTTGTAACCTTTCTTATTAGCCGCGCAGTCATAGATCGGGCAGCATTCCACGCCAAAGTCCTTTATATAGAAGGGCTTTCCACAACTATCCTGGCATCCGCTGCCACACTTTTCTTTCAAAGGGCACGCATCACAGTCTATTCCGCAAGGTGATAGTTTCATTTAGGTTCTCCATTCTGTTATTAGCCTTAATTTCACTGAGACAGTACAATAACTGCGCATAGAATAACACAACGCTAGTTGATATACAATAGGAACTCCTCCGGCGATACATATGATACGGCTTGCGTGGTTACAGGTCAGGGGGTATCCGGTAACCTTGCGGATTATTGTCACAATATTGTAACGCTGAAACGCTTGTATTCCAAAGATTTTCATGCTATCATCAGGTGGCTGCCGGGGAATCTGCATAGGAGGTGTTCACTTGGAGAATCATTTTATCCCGCTTGATAAGCAATCCAAGCGGAAGCAGCGGGAGTATCACGCGTCCCGCCGGAAAGACTGGGGCGGCCTTAACCCTGTTACGCGAAAGCCGCCAAACCCAAAAGCGTATAACCGCAAGAAATCCGGGCAACGGTATGAACACGAACCGTCGCCCGGATTTCATTTTTTCTCACAGCTCCTGCGGGCGATTGATAATCGCCCCTACTCCTTTTACCCTTCCGGCAGGTTTGCATAATTATATGTGATGACGGTTATAACGCCGTCCTCGATCAAAAAGGATAAAGACGAGTCATCCTGCGTATACGTACATTGCCCGAAATCCTGTGTATAGTTTTCCCCGTAAACGCTTGTCATTTGGTCGAAAGTCATGCCAAGATACACACCTTCGGGCGTCGTGACGCTGTCGTCGGTCAGGTTTACGGAAGAAATGAAGTCCGTCTCGCCGACCGGGTATGTATAAAGCTCGAAACCCCTGTAGTAATATATCCTGTCGACCCCGTCAAACGCGCAGCTCGGCGCCTCGAAATAGTTCAGCGGCTCGTAAAGCGCTTCGATCACGGGGGAAACCGGAGCGCCCATTTGGATCACCACTCCGTCGGCTTTAAAGTAGTATCCGGTTGGCTTCGGCGTCGCTTGGGTTTGTCCGTTTGCCGAGTCCGGTTGTGTACCGGCCGTCCCGGTCGCATTCGAGCCGGCCCCCTGCGCCGCGCCCGGCGATACGCTCTCCGCACTTGCAGAAGCAGGCGCGTTGCCCGGCGTCTCCGCGTTGCTGCCAGATTCCGATTCGCCAGTGCCGCAGCCCGTGAGCAGCGCTAATGTAATCGCGATTATCATAACTGCCGCTTTCTTCATACTGTGCTGATCCTTCCGCAACATACAATTCTCAATTCTCAATTGAGTACGTAAACGTCCTGATACTGCCATATTCTTCCAGTTCCGCCTGCTGCGCATCCATCATGGCGTAATAGGCGGCTGACTTTCTGCCCCACAATTCGATGAGGCGCGCGTCTCCCCTGTGGTCCGCCAACCCATAATTCTCGCTCAAATACCCGCCCAGGTACAATGACAGCTTCTCAGCGCCGCCGAGGTTTAAATGCAGTCCCGCGTCATATGTGTCCGTGTCGAAATCGAGCCCTATTTCATCCGCGAGTTCAAGCGCGTTGATATACCTGAGGCCGTGCTCCCTTGCGTACTGTGACATCTGCTCATCCCATTCGTCATACCAATAGGGGTACAGGCTCGGCGCTTTTAGCAACACAAGCTCGACGCCGCTAGACGCGCAAAGGTCTGTGATTTTGTCCAGATATTCATAGCTGGTATCGCCGAACCGGTAATCGGGGAGCCTCACCCCGACCGGGACGACGGTCACAGGCTTCACATCGCAGCGCATCATATAACCGTTGTGAGAAACCATTTCACCGCCGAAGAAGTACCTGAAATCGTCCCCGGAAAGCTCCCGCCACCTGTCATGATAACGAAGCAGCGGCAAAGCGTATGTTATCCATTCTTCATTGCCGGTCATAGAAGCCCTGACAGACCTGAGTTTAGAGGCTGAAGGCCGCATCCCGTCCAGCGTCAGTCTGTTGTACGCCTCATTTTGCGGAACGTCATATTTCATTGCCAATACGCTGAAAATCACTACTTCAGGCTTTTCATATCTTAAAGTCTCTTCCAGCAGATAATAACTCTGCCAGATAAGCTGCTGAGAGCTGCCGCGTATAAATGATGTTATCCCGTACTCTTCCCAAAGCACCACCGGGGAGATATTTTCATAAACCTCGCAGTCGCCTATAATAATAACGTCATGCGACTTTTCCTGTGCATAATACTCCCCGATAAGCTGCCCCTCGTAAACCCCCGACATATACTTCGGCGTCAGCAGCCGCTGGAATATCAGAAGAAAAACGATAAATACCACTGCTGCTGTTAATATACGCAAACCCTTCTTTATAATCCTGCTTTTCCGCTCCACACTCCACTCTCCCCGCGCGCCGGTACGGCGCATTGCCCTCTCTCCACACTAAAACCTGTTGTATATAAACTGCTTTGCGTCGTAGCCGACTCCGTATACGCCGAAAACGATGATTGAAAATATCAGGGCCATATATACGCAGTAACGCACAGGCGCGGAACGCCGCGCCAGAAGTTCGCGGATATCCGCCGACTTCTGAAGCTGTCCAATAATGATCAGAAGCGCCACGCCAGAAAACGCGGCCGCATAATCCGCCGCCGACAAACCCAGGCGCGTCAGACCGCCGGAAACGAACCCGCGGATATCCGGACGCAAAAACGCTTTTCCCACCATGCGGAAAGTTGCCGCGACGCCGTCATAAATATCCAGCGTCCTGATGAGGCTCATCAGGCAAAACGTCCGAACGACCTGAAACGACCTGTAGACAGGTTTTTTACCGATACCGAACGTATCGTGAAACCGCCTGTATAGTGGGGCACACTCCTCTGAAACGATAAGGACAAAACCGTTCAGCAGCCCCCATACGACGAAGTTCCAGCTCGCGCCATGCCAGACCCCAGTAGCAAACCAAACCACTATAGTCGATACATAAACCGGGACGCGCTTGCCGAACCCCTCGCCCAGCGCCGCTCTGGTACGTTTGGACAGTTTCAGCATCGGCTTGCTGACCGATATCGGATAGAACATATAGTCCCTGAACCACGTACCCATCGTAATATGCCATCTCCTCCAGTAATCCGCAGTCGACACGGCATAAAACGGCCTGTTAAAGTTCTCCTTAACCTTAATACCCAAAGCCTCGGCAATACCGATAGTGATATCGATACCTCCGGTAAAATCGGCATACAGCGTCACAGCGTAGAGCAGCGAAGCAGCCAGAACAAAAGCCCCCTGATACTCGCCCGGGCTTTCCGTTATAGCCCTGACAGCGATTATCAGGCGGTCAGCAATGACCAGTTTTTTGAAAAAACCCAGTAAAACGCGCTGTAAACCTTTCGACACCTCGCGGGCGCCTATTTTCCGCCCGGAAAAAAGCGTTTCGCTCAAATCGCCGAAACGGCTTATAGGCCCCTGGATAACCTGCGGAAAAAAAGAAGCGAACAGCGCCAGCTTAAGCAGGTTCCGCTCCGACGGGTGTTTACCCCTGAACACATCGATGATGTAACCCATCGTCTGGAAAGTGTAAAAAGATATCCCCATAGGAAGGGCGAAACGAAAAAACGCTATATCCCCCTTACCACCGGTCAACCTTAACAGCACGTTTATATTCCCGATAGCGAAATCAGTATACTTTATGACCGCCAGGATACCGAAGTTGAACAAAAGGCAAATGACGACCCACCTGACTCGCGCAGACCTGTTCCCCGCCTTATACAGCCTTTTCTCCTCTTTACCAATAGCGGAACCCTCAGCAAGTAAATACTCCTCCTGCCTGCGATGCAACCTGTCTATCATGCGCGCGCAAGAATAAGTCGTAACTATCGTAGCTGAAATATACGCAAGATACCGCAAACCCGACATCCCGTAAAAAATCAAGCTGGCGGCAAGCAACACCTTCCATCTGTGCCTGCCGGGGCAAATCAAGCAAACCACAAGCACAACGGCAATAAATAAAAGAAAACCATAAGAAGTAAAAAGCATATTTTTCTATTCCCGGTACTTATTAGGAGCCTTGAATCAGTCGCTGCAATTACATTCCGAAAGATGAGGCATGGACGCCTCATCTCGCGAGTGGAACAGGATTGTGGCTCCGAGCGGCGAGGAATGCAGAGCCTTTGAAAAAGGCTTTTTGCAGTGACTGATTTAAGGCGACGATGCGTATGATCTATCCCTAATCCATCAATCGCTCCACTAAACTAAAAAGCGCCCTCGCGGAATTAAAATTCTCCGGAATGATCTCATCCGCAGTAACAGTGACGTCAAACCTCTCGTTTATCTCCGCGATGATCGCCACTATATCAAAAGAATCGAGCACACAATCATCTATCAGCGAATCACAAACCTCAAAATCGACGTCAGGATGCAACCCCCGCAAAATCTCCAATAACTCGTTCAAAACGCCATCCCCTTCGATAATAAGTATTTGTATAAGGAGCCTTGG
>Ga0082212_10008830_pt1 | contig 13092 bp, 9 predicted proteins | sample TergutNt197P3_FD_71548 | JGI IMG/M metagenome (GOLD analysis project Ga0082212, IMG submission 71548) | Neocapritermes taracua P3 segment gut microbial communities from Petit-Saut dam, French Guiana - Nt197 P3 | ecosystem: Host-associated > Arthropoda: Insects > Digestive system > Gut ... | reverse complement strand
GCCTCAATTCGGTTGACCTGAGTGCGAAAGCCATTACCACAGCGGAACAAGTGGCCTACGGCCTGGACAAGTGGGATGTTGTCAGTCAGCTGCCGATTGCCGCTGAAGTACTCGCTGCCGCAAAGATAACCTGGTCGCCATTGCGGGACTTGGAACTGAAAGGTAACATATCGCTCAATGATCCGGTATATTACGGTGCCACCGCTGACAATTTGACTGCGGATGTCAGGATTGAGTCCCAACAACTGTTTTTGGACAACATCCAACTCGACCGAAAAAATGCTAGTGCGTCTGGCAATCTTTGGTTGACTTGGGCGGCAGTTCCTTCAGGGGCAGACCAGATTAAAATGAGTTACGAATCGTATGGTCTGCCACTTTCTGAAGGATTGGATGCAGGTATTAGCAACCTGGCAATTCTGAAGTCAATGTCTGCTCAGGGTTCTGTGGATGGTTGGGTTACACTTGAGGGTCCATTTGAATCAATAAGGTTAAGGGGCCAGGCAGTATTATTAGATGGCTCCGTTTATGGAATCAAGATACCAGCCATGACTTGCGAGGTTGGGATGGATATGGCTGAGCAAAACACCAGACTAAGCGTTCCCAAATTTCGTTTGGCGGATAGTGCTGCGAATCTGGATACTCTTGATGGCCAATTGTGTGTAGAAGGTAATTTTGATATGGACTTTACAACTGAAACATGGGCAGGCGCAATTTTTGGCCAGTTGGATAGCTATGCCCTTGGGATGCAGAGTGTCCCCCAATTACTTGCGAATGCCGAATTTGTTTTTGATGGCCCATATGCCATCGATTTGGGGGCAATATCACTTCCTTCAGTCACCATTAAATTAAACAATGGCCAGATAGTTTTTGGCGGTGACCGAAGGGCCGATGGTTTTGGCGGCAGAATTGATATAGGGAGTGACGGCCAAATATCTGGATATTTAGGAATGGGCGATTCTGAATTACAGAAAGAACCGTTGATAATGATGAATGGCAGAAAAAACAATGAAACAACCCAATGTCAACTGAATATAGATTTTTCGCCAAAAACGGTTGACACAGAGCGATTGATCAGAACCCTTTCGGATGGTTTTTTGGAAGACATGACTCTAACGTCTGTTGTAGACATGAGCCTTGACCCAAAAGAATTTTCATGGAGAGCTAAAGTTGATACCTTTTCAGGCAAAGCACTGGGATTGGATATTGGCCATCAGGGTATAAGCGAAATTGGTAGCGACCCAAATGGAATAAAATTGGAGTTGTATTTGGGGAGCGAAAGGCCAAACGAAGACGATGGGGATCTGACCACGTATTTGAATGTCATTGGAACCCTGCCGCTCAAAAATGAGCAAAGAGCTGATTTGCGCTTAGATGGCTACGTTGACCTCAGACAGACAAAAGAGACCCTGGCCAGAGTTTTTGATATGCCTCCTGAAATATTTTTAGCCGGTTTTATACCGAGAGGCAAAGGAGAATTGGAAGAGTTCTGGCTATATGGGCCATACAAGGATTTGAAACTTGATGGGGTATTGAAAATAAAAGAAGGATACCTAGAGCCGCCTGGAACATTTCCATACGGCATAGAAAACCTGAATGTTGAACTGAAATGCACTGAAAGGACAATAGAAGTAAAAAAATTTGAGGGCAGGGTTTTGAGGGGAATCATGGCAGCCTCTGGAAAGGCCACTTGGGATTATGAGCAGCTTGGGGAAAAAGACTACAGTATAGGCATCAATAGTTATGAAATTGATACTAAATTAAATAACTTTCAGTACAATTACGAGCCGGAAGGCTTTCAGTTTTGGGGCAGCCTCGATTCCAAATTACATAATCTCCCGGGTCAAAAAAAGGGAGTAATCAAGGGTGCCATTACGGCCAATAACATGGAGTATGTCGCAGAGATTGATTTAAGAAAAATGATACTTAACAACGCTGTCAGGGCAATCCCCAGTCTTCGGGTTGACCTTGATGATCCTCTGGATTCCATCAATTTGGATATAGACATTGTTTTGCGCCAACCTTGGGATTTTAATACCAATTTATTGAAAGTCAAAGGAGACAACAGGGTTTCAGAGAGGATCAAAATCCTCGGCACTCTGGCCAAACCAGGCCTGAGAGGGGTGATGGAACTTGTGCCAGGGGGCCGGATAACCAATATCCTTCCAGCCGGAGACATTATAATCGAAAATGGGATTATAGATTTTACAGACCCTAATGCTATAAATCCTGTAATAAATATTCAGGGCCAAGTAGATGTTACTCCTTTCAGGGTGAACCTAAACATCCAGGGCACTGTGGATTCTCTGGACATTGTGGCAACTTCTACACCAACCTTGAGGCAGGACGATATTATTACGCTACTGTTGAATCCAGCCTCTGCTCAAACTATGGGTAGATCGGCATATCGTGGCAACATTTCAACAGCCACAACTTCATCCAGCGGTTTAGCTGGTACTGCAAGCGGATTGATTTCAAACTTAGCATTTACTTCAGGGGCAAAAAAATTGGGTGACGCACTCAGATTTGATCGAGTTAGTGCTGCTTACAGGACCGGCATCGGTGGTGCTGCTGAATACGACGTAATAATTGGAAAAAATCTACAGGTTTTTAATCAGACCATACCACTGGCAGGTAGCTATAGGCAGAGCGGGGATATTGTAACAATTGGCGGCCAGATGGAATTACGGTTTGGCAATGTAGTAATCCATTTAGGAGCAAGTGGGAGCCGCGCCCTTGGGGTGGCCCCTTCTGGCGAAATTCGCTACTCCTGGAGTACCTGGTGAAGGTTAAAGTTATGGCTTTTGCCCGATATGGTGAGCTGCTCGGGTTTATCGAGGCTGAATTGCCCTTGCCAGAACCGCCGACCATGGATGAACTCCTTAAACACCCGTTTCTCGCCAAACTCCCTCCAAACGCACTGTTGGCTGTCAATCAGAGATATGTTTGCAGAGATGAAATACTCTGTAGCGGCGATGAAATAGCACTGATGCCACCTGTGAGTGGGGGGTGACTGTATAGCGGTTCAACTTTTTGTAGTTGAACTGCTATATGCCAGGATTTGCCTGCAGTAAGAAGGTGAAGCTGGAAAAGAACCTGCTAGCGTGTCTCCAAGTCTGCCAAATTTATTGTGGTTGGCGTGGGGGCCTCGGACATCCTGAGCGTAGCGAAGGATTCCGAGAGTTCATGGCCGTTTGTTGTTCATAGGGACAAATCTTAGTTCTGCGCCATTCAAGGTTGTGGGGCAACCTTGAATGGCACTACAGAACTTCGGTTTGTCAAACTTGGCTTGCCGTTAAGTGAACAACAAAAACGTAAATAGCTATAAATCCGGCACCTGCGCCCTTGGCAAAACAAAGGCTCATGTAATGGATACAATATGTAGTGGTGCCAAGCTTATGAAGTCATCTTCAAAACTATCCCTAAAATCCTACTTTGCATTTATCCTGCTCCATGCAGCTCTGTTGATTGTCATTCTGGCAATAGGCAGATTACTGTTGGTCAATGCCTATGCCCTGCCAGGGGAACTTGACGGGCACGGCAAAGACGTGTGGGCGATGTGGAATTTAGGCATCAGATACGACATCCGCACGATTATTTACGGCATCCTCCCCATGTTCCTTCTTGGTATCGCAGCATGTTTTTCAGGCTATGCAACATGGGCCTTTTCCTGGCTCCAGAGAATTTATAGTCCATTCCTCTATCTGGCCTTTTCGGTGGCAACAGTTACAAATTTTTACTATTACAGGACATTTCAAAAAGAGATAGACGTAATGGTCTTTGGCTTAAAGGACGATGATACCCGTGCCGTAATCTCATCGGTAATGAATGACTATCCCTTTTTCCGAGTCGTGCTGCTAGTACTGATAGTGACGTTATTTTTTTCCTGGCTCACCCGCCGCATTTGGTACATTTGCTATCGATGGAGCTGCACACCTGAAGGTGAAGTGCCACACGTTACAACTGTCATAACAATTGCAGCCAGGGCTGCATTGCTCTTTGGTTTTACACTGCTGACTTTTTTGGGAGCCAGGGGAACCTTGCACCATATCCCGTTGCGGCAGCGAGACAGGAGCGTCTCTCAAATCCCATTATTAAATAATGCCGTCCCTAATGCGCTTCTGGCCTTCAACTGGGCATGGAATAACTATCTGGAGAACCCTGGTTATCCTGCCGTTGACCCACAGGAAGGGCAAGAATTTGCCATGAGGCTTTTTGGGAAACAGGATTTGGCAGAAAAAACAGCAGAAAATATATTTTTAGAAAAAAATCCGCCTCATGTTGTCCTATCAGTAGTGGAAGGATTGGGTTCCAATTTGCTGGAATTTGACAGGCCCGGCGAAGTAGACCTGTTAGGTTCGCTCCGTTCCCATGCTGAAGGAGATTTTTTCTTCAAACGCTTTTTGGCAGAAAACTTTCGCACGATGGCTGCCTTGACGAGAATTCTCTTTTACTGCCCCGACATGGACGTGACAAAGGGGCTATTCAAAAAAATCAAACTAGACAACAGTGCCTTCGACATTTATAAACAAAACGGATATGAAACGGTGTTCATACATACAGGACTCACCTCATGGTGGGACATGCAGGCATATCTGGATGTGCAGGGAGTTGATCGCACCTTCTTTTCAGATGACTTTCTCCAGCGCTATGATGACGCAAAGCTAAATATAGCCTCTGGTTCCTGGGGGTTACCGGATGAATTTGCATATCGCCTTGCCCTCGAATTGCTGGAGCAAAGTTCCAAGCCGATGTTCATCGTCATAATGACCCTTAGCAATCACTCACCCTTTAACGTGCCGCCTGGATATGTAGACCGCTACCCAGTCAACCCCAATAGGGACGTACTGGACAGCTTCTTTGAAAGGGAGGGGGCTACTCGTAAAATCCTGACGGGCTATCAGTACGCCGCCAATTGTCTGGGAGATTTTATAGCAGCAGTTAAAAAGGGGCAACATGGCGACAGCACACTCATTGCAGCTACCGGCGACCACGCTTCAGCCCAAATTAAAGCGGCATATCCTGGTGGCCTGTTTCTAAACAAAGCATCTCCATATTATTTATATGTTCCCAAACCAATACTGGAACACACAAAACACCTTTACGATCCAATGCGTGTGGGTTCCCATAAAGACATAATGCCCACGCTGTACAGCATGAGTCTTTCAGGTGCAGCCTACTTCACAGTTGGCGGTCGTAACATGCTTGCTGTGCAAGACGATCCGGCCAGAGCCTTTGGCTATAACATTCGCCTGTATATGAACAATGACGGTGCATGCGCCATCGGCGATGATTTTTCTGATACCTGGCACGTCTGGGATGAAGGTGCCCTAAGACCAGACTCCGAGGCCATTCCACCGTCAATAGCAGAAAAAATAAGCAAATATGAAAAGTTATACCGTTGGCAGATAAACGCCAGGATTGGCGGCCTTGTCCCAAATAAGTGAGGTGTTTCAAGTGTCGATATACATAAAAGCTATTCCCCTGATTCTGGTTGGAGTTTCACTAAATGCCTTCGCCCAGATTGCCATGAAAAAAGCAGTCGGCATAGCTGGCATGGAGTGGAGTTTCTGGCCCTTGGTCAAACTCTTCGTGCATCCCTGGATGCTCATTTGTATGGGATGTTATGCCGTAAGCATAGTGGCCTGGGCAGGCGCGATTAAATGGGTACCAACGAGCTATGCCTTTCCCTTCATGGCATTGGCCTTTGTGCTGGTAGCTTTGATGGCCAAAGTGATATTGGGCGAAACAATCCCACCCATGCGCTGGCTGTCAATTTCAGTAATTGTTTTTGGAGTGTGCCTACAGGCGTTTACGGGAGAGCCCGAAGCCAGAAAACAGGCCACTTCTTCAGGCAATACTGAGACAGCAGATTCTGGAAGTACCCAATAGACCATATTAATATGGTTGGCTCTATTAAAACGGCCCGTAGAAAACGTCCGCTGGAACATCCGGGAGCTTATTTTTTATCATGCTGGCCAGGTCATCCAGGACATTACTGGTCAATGGCCTGGCCATGAGTTCTGGCGTAGGCCTCGCTATTGTATATATTTGGAGGCCGCGAATCTGGATGCCGCTGTCCAGCAAATGTATCAGCCTATTAATGTACTGACGCAGTTCGTGGCCTGAGGGAGGGCTGCCGTCCCATTCCAGAAATAGTGTTTGGATCGTCAGCGGCCATCGTTTGCCAGCAAACAGAAGGTTGGCTAGAATTTCGTCCAGCGTTATGCCTGATCGGTTAATAGTTCGATAGTGTGCTTCAGTGCCCGCGTCCAGTTTTGCCCATATTTCACCGTTATTGTCCATCAGTGTATCTATGCCTTTTATTACATCGGGGGCTTGCAACCTGGTGGCATTGGTGATGAGGACTATCTTTACGTCATGCAGGCCAAATGATTTTTTGAGGGTTGCCAATCTACCAACTGCTTCGGAGAATTCAGTGGCAATCGTAGGTTCGCCGTCACCGCTAAAGGCAAAATCATTGAATCGCCGAGCCTCCTCTTTTGCGGTGCTGAATGGATGAAGCCTGAATATCTCTCCAGAAATAGTCAATTCGGTCAGCGTCCTTAGTTCGCATTCGAGTTGGTCAAAATCTATATCGTTTCGTTTCGGTGGATTATGTCTGTCAACTTCACAATAGACACAATCGAAGTTGCAAACCTTTCTTTGGTTTAGATTGATTCCAAGGCTCACGCCCTTGCTGCGTCTGCTGATGACGGGATAGCAGTAGTCAAATTCACGCCAAAGGCGACTATGGTCTAGGTGGGCGGGGGTCAGAATGGACATTATCTTTTCTATTCGTATTTGACTGGAACCAACAATAAAATCTTTAGTACGTTCTTTCAATCAAAATGTCCGGGATGCCCTTCAGAAGCTCTCCTGTTTCTGAATCTCCATCGATCAGCGGTAAATGCTTTGCAGCAGCTTTGCTGGCCTGTCTAGCCAATTCGCGTGTTTCATCAAGGGTGCCATACTGCCGCATTAAATCTGTCAATGATTGCACGTCTTTGGCAAGGGCAAGGGTGGGATCGTTTGACGTAAAATCGTTGGCCCAAATATGCTCAATTATGCAATTTGCGTTGTAGGGGTCTTTTTCTATCAAGGCTATTGCTGGCAATGTGAGCTTACCCTCCTGTAGGTCAGAAAAAACAGGTTTTCCTAAACGGTCGCTGGTTGAGATGTAGTCCAGAAGGTCATCAACTAACTGGAATGCCCTGCCCAGTTCCAGGCCAAAATTGTAAAAACTTCGACATATATCTTCGTCTCTGCCAGCCAATACTGCCCCTGACTCAGCACATGCGGCAAACAGACAGGCTGTTTTTCTTTCAATTATTTCAAAATATGCTTTTCTGCTGGTACTCACATTAAAAACATTGTCATTTTGTATCAATTCCCCCTCGATCATCCTGGAAGCAACGCCTGAGATGATTTCCATCATCTTCCAGTTGCGGCCCTGAATGGCCGAACTCATGGCTTGCAGTGAGAGAAAATCACCAAAAAGGACTGAGAGTGTATTTCCCCACTTAGCGTTTAGGCTGGGCTGCCCTCTCCTGGTAAGTGCATGGTCTATTATGTCGTCATGTATAAGTGTAGCTGTATGTATTAATTCCACGATTGCTGCAAAGCGTACATCCTCATCTGAGTTGCACCCACAATACCTGGATGCCAGCAACAACAGTGCCGGGCGCAACCTCTTTCCGCAACCCATTGAAATATGTTCAGAAAGGCGGCCCACTACAGGAGTGTCGTTTCTGACAAGTCTCTGCAACTCCTCTTCAACGGCATCCAGCTTGGAGGCCACAGGAAGAAATAAGTCGTTGAGGTTCAATCTGTTCATTGAGATATATCATACCAAGTTGCAATCAAACGATTGCATATCAGGATTCATTCAGTTTTGCATCTGAAGAATTTGCTGCTCGAGAGGTGGCCAGGCCATACTTTGGTACAATCGTTCAAAGGCAGCCAGCACAAGAGAATGATGGACTTCACCTGAAGCGAGCTTAGACCTCCACTCCGCATAGGAAATTGCCCAGACCCTGAGTTCTTCGGTCTGGTCGAGAATTAAGTCCTGGACGGGCATACAATCCAGGGCCAGATAAAAGTGGCAGCGGTTGTTTTGTATGGCTGGGTTAGGGGAGCAGGCACCCAGGTTCAGCCAGTTGTTTGAAGAATGGCCGGTTTCTTCCAGTAGTTCTCTCTTGGCAGCGTCCAGCGGGTCTTCGCCTGGCTCGCAGACTCCACCCGGTACTTCCAGTGATGCCATGTCGATGCCATGCCTGAATTGTTCCACTACGATCAGTTCAAGGCCAGCGTCCTTGTGCGTGAATGGAATGGCATGAACCCATTCAGGGCATTCGAGACGGAAAAATGTCCCCTTAGCCCATCTGTGCGGTGATTCACGCTCCATCTCCAATAAACTGAAAATGGGATTTTTGGCAACTATTCGGGCACTTCCGTCTCGCCATCTGGCATTGGGATCAAACTGGGAGCATACCTGGGCAATGAGTCGCATCAAAGAATATGATATAGCTAATACCAAGTTGTGTTCAATGTCAATTGAACGCAACTCAGTATTAGAACTCAGAAAATGACGAAATAACATGTTCCCTAACGGTTCCTTTCCTGTTAGGGTGTTATTTTTGTTGCAAATGATTGCAGATGAATAGGCCAATGATTTTGTTTTTTATCTGTCTGTTGGTGCTGGGGTGTTATTCAAATGACCCCAGGCTGCCTGAAAAGCTGTACCAGGAAGCTCTGGAACTGAGCAACGAAGGTAAAACGCTGGAGTCAAAGACTCTTATGGAAGAAATTGCGAGACGCTTTCCAGAAAAACGCGAAGGTATGTCTGCGACAACAGACATTATTCGACTGGAGGCGATGCTTAAGCACAAGGCCGATGAGGAAAAAAAACAAGTGAACCAGGTTATCCGGGCCACTTGCGACGCTCTGAGGCGCTACAAAGACAGAAATGGTGAATATCCGACATCCCTTCAGAAATTAGTCCCAGATTATGGACTCGACCAGATTCCTATGACTCCGTGGAAGCATCCACTCTTTTATCGTCCGTTTGTCAGCGTGCCGAGAGAACAGGTTGTAGACCGCAGGGGAAGGGCTACCGCGAGGACGAATACAAGATTTGACTCATACCACCTGGCATGTCTGGGTACGACCCTGAATCCAGGCAGAGAAGAAGAAGGCGCGGAAATCCTTGTGGTCAACGGAACGATTATCCAGGGTAACCGCTTCCCTTCTATCCCTGAGCCTCAACCATTCAGGCTGTAGTGCAGTGTAACATTTTAATGTTACGTTGCACTAGGTCGGGATTTGCTTGCGAATCACGACCGCTAGATGGTTGCAAGGCGGACTTGCTCCGCCGTTAAGCAAACATCTAAAGCGTTACTTATACCGAGTCGCTATCAAAAGATTGCACCTCGGTATCAGGGGACGCGAAAGCGGCACCCGCAAGTTTTTGAAAACACGGGCTTTGCTCGTGTTTGAAAAAACTTTGGCGTTTCGCGTTCAAAATATTTTGAACGCACTTGGTATAAGTAGTAGCTGAGTTTTGAAAATGGCGATATTACCTCCTTGGCTCTACGCCATGCAGGTGCCTGACAAAAAAGTCTGCCCTTCTGCGCCGTCCATATGGGCTTTCTGCGCTGCCGTGGTTGGCACTTGTCATCACTATCAGGTCAAAGTCTTTGTCGGCTTTGATGAGGGCATCCGCCACCTGCATAGTTGAGGCAGGGTCTACGTTGGTATCTACTTCGCCCACGATTAGCAGCAGCTTGCCTGTCAGGTTGTGGGCCTGAGTGACGTTGGACTGTTCCTCGTAGTGGGGGCCGATGGGCCATCCCATCCACTGCTCGTTCCACCAGATTTTGTCCATACGGTTGTCATGGCATCCGCAATCCGAGACCGCAACTTTGTAAAAATCCCCAAAGGCGAGGAGGGCACGGGTACTGCTCTGTCCGCCGGCACTGCCTCCGTAAATGCCTACCCTTTCCAGATCCATCTGGGGATATTTTTTCTGGGCTTCCTTTATCCAGATGATTCTGTCGGGGAAGCCTGAATCGCCCAGGTTTTGCCAGCACACATCATGGAATGCTTTTCCGCGGTTGCTGGTGCCCATCCCATCAATCTGGACGAGGATAAAGCCAAGTTCTGCCATTCCCTGCAGGTTGCGGTTAAATTGCTGGAATGCTTTAGGGACAAAGCTATCGTGAGGGCCTGCATAAATATATTCGATCACCGGATACTTCTTGCTGGGGTCGAAGTTGGACGGCAGACAGACTACTCCATAGATGTCAGTTTTGCCATCACGCCCCTTGGTGACAAAGGGTTCTGGCATTCGGATGCCTGTCTTGAGCCAGTCGGTAATATCCGCCGTTTCTAATGCCAGTACAGTCCTGCCATCGGAAACCCTGCGGAGTTCTGCCACTGGCGGGCTGTCTACTCTGGACCAGACATCTACAAAGTACGTGAAATTTGCGTTGAAGGTTGCCGTGTGCGTCCCATGTCCTTCTGTTAGCAGCCTAAAGCCCGTGCCATCGAGATTTACGATTGCGTAGTGAAGAAAATACGGGTCTTCGCCCGGATTTATGCCACTGAGTTGCAGGATTATGTTTCTGTTTTTCTTGTCCAGGTTCATGACACGGCGGACTACCCAATTGCCGCTGGTGATAGGATTTTTTATCGAGCCGGTGCGGCTATCTACCAGGTATAAGTGGTTCCATCCGCTGCGCTCGCTCATCCAGACAAATTCGTTTTGGCTATCTAAGTAATCCACATAGGTTTTTGCTGAATAGTGTACAAAAGTCTCAGACGTTTCTTCAGCAATGACCCTTGAGTTTCCTGTGGCAGAGTCCACGGCAATCAATCGCTGGAGTTGGTGTCCCCTCTGGTTAAAGATGTAGGTAAACATACTGCTGTTTTCTGCCCAGCTTATCCCTGTTATGTTGTAAGGGTTTGGTGCCAGGGCATCCGAAACTGGCATTTGCCGCTTTTGGGCAACGTCAAAGAGTTGGGGCCGAGGAATGGGCAGGGGGTCACCTGGTTTGGTGTAGTTGTTTTCATGCACCTTTGGCTGTAGCTGATCCCTTGGAGCCGCTTCCACAAAGGTCACTTTCCGCTGGGGTACCACGGTTGCCCTCACTGCTACCAGGTATTTGCTGTCAGGACTCCAGAAAAACTGTCCATTATACCTATCGCCGATGTGTCCATCTTTGCTTTGCAGCAATTTGGCATTGCCATTGACCTCCCTTATCAATACGTTGTCATCCTGCACTATGGCCTCGTACTTGCCATTGGGACTGATATTCCTTCTCTCCGCTGCTTGTCCGCCTCCGGGTCTGGTCTGGGGCGGCCTTGGTAAATCAGGTCCGGCAGAAATAATATAAGTCTTTGCATTCGGGTTTTCAATTTTCCAGCTTTTACCATCGAGCCTGAAGGTTAGCTCAGTCCCCTGACCAAAATTTAGTCCCTCTACACCTGTTGCCTTAAGGTTTATAGTTTTGCCGATAGCCTTTTCCATCGCAGGCAAAAACTTGCCTTCGTCAAAGGCTGGCCTCTTCCTTTCGTTTTCAACATGTGTCCATTCAGTCCGTCCATCCGGTTGCAAATTACTGTACAGGAATGCAGTGCCGGCACTATTCCACACTGGCGTTACCTGGCCGCGGTAAATTTTGTTTCTGGTCAGTTCCTGAAAACCTGCCCAACGTTCATAGTCGGCCCTGGTTCCCTGGGCACAAAGAGGTAGGGCATGATTTAGCCCCAAAAAGGCGAAAAAAATAAGCGATAGCCGAAACCACATATATCCTCCATATGTATATTTTTACAATAAGATGTATCTATGGAAGTGTCTCAAGGTTTTTCACATGATGCCAAAAGTTTACGAAAAGGAACCTGGGCAGCCATAGCCTCGTATGGCTTGTGGGGTCTATTTCCAATTTACTGGAAACAAATCACTTACATCGATTCAGTACATATTTTATGTCACAGGATGCTATGGTCTGCTGTTTTTTTGCTGATAGTCGCGAAGTTATGTGGATTGACCGGACAGCTCATACCAATATTCAGACAGAAAAAGAGCTTTTTTGCTGTAGCGACATGTTCTGCGCTGATTACGATAAATTGGGGGACGTATATCTGGGCCGTGAATTCGGGGCATGTCACAGAATCGAGTCTTGGCTACTATATTACACCTCTGATGTCCGTGGCCCTGGGATGTTTTTTCTTTCAGGAAAAGATGGACAAGTGGACATTGGTGGCCGTGGTCGTTGCAGCAGTCGGTGTGGCGGTAGCATCAGGCATGATTGGTAAACTGCCCTGGATTTCCCTGTCTCTGGCAACATCCTTTTCTGTCTATGGCGCAATCAAAAAGAAAGTTGGTCTTGATGCACTGGCAGGGCTAACCGCTGAGACATTATTGGCAACACCCTTTGTCCTGGTTTGTCTACTTTGGGCACGTTATGCTGGATGGGGCCATTTTTTCGGGCCTGGAATCAAGTCTGTGCTTTTCCTTGTTATCGCCGGACCAGTCACTGCCTTGCCATTGCTCGCCTTTGCCTACGCCGCCAACAGAATCCCATTACAGCGAATAGGCTTCATCCAATATCTTTCCCCAACTGTTCAGCTTATGCTTGGGCTTATTGTCTATGGGGAAAACCTGAGCTATCCAATGATGCTGGCCTTTGCGACCGTAGTTTTTGCGGTGGTCATTTATCTTGCGACCAGGAGATGGCAGGTATAGTACATCAACGCGCTGGATTGGCGGCTATAGAGCGAAGGTATCGCCGAGGGCAACAATCAATAGTTTGGTATATAGCGGTTCCCTTTAACATGTGCGTTAACCCGGAAGCCATGACTTACCATTCCGTTCTCGCCCTAGTGCAATGCAACATTTAAGTGTTACATTGCACTAGTGTTCAGTTATCAGTTTTTAGCTGGAAATTTGTGCGCTATAGCGGTTCAACTTTTTGTAGTTGAACTGCTATATGCCAGGATTTGCCTGCAAATCATGGCCGTTTGTTGTTCATAGGCGGGCTTGGCTCGCCGCTAAGTGAACAACAAAAACGTAAATAGCTATATGGCAGGTAT
>Ga0082212_10008829_pt1 | contig 13092 bp, 10 predicted proteins | sample TergutNt197P3_FD_71548 | JGI IMG/M metagenome (GOLD analysis project Ga0082212, IMG submission 71548) | Neocapritermes taracua P3 segment gut microbial communities from Petit-Saut dam, French Guiana - Nt197 P3 | ecosystem: Host-associated > Arthropoda: Insects > Digestive system > Gut ... | reverse complement strand
CTTGCCGGAGGCTTTCAGCGTTTTAATTACTTCGTAGCCGTTCATCTCAGGCATTTCAATGTCCAGCAGTATCAATGCCGGCGTCACTTTTTCAAGAAGACGAAACAGCTTTTTGCCGGACGGCGCGGTAAAAACATCGTAGTTGTCTTCGAGGTTGTTCTTCCCGACAGTCAGGCAGGTGATGTCATCGTCCACCATTACAATCGTTTCGCGGTTATTTTCCATATTTACCTCCTCTCCCGGAATCCCCGTGTTTTTGAGCGGCAGTGACAATAATTAACCCGGATATTTCATATGAATTCCAGTATCCGGGTTAAATCTTAAATCTATTTGCCGTGTTATTCAAATCGTTAACCGGGTGCGCGGCATAAAAATTCCAGACATGTAAAATGCCATGGGATCGCGGGCGTCCATGCCATGGGATCGCGGGCGTCCCCGCCGGCGTGACATGGGGTAGCGGACGTCCCGTCCGCGCTTTAACAAATAATCGCGGGCAAAGCCCGCTTCAATTGTAGGGCGCGATTTATCGCGCCCGTTTTTATTTATTAATACGCATGCGGGACGCATGCTATCCCATGTCACGCCGGCGAGGACGCCCGCGATCCCATGTCAACGCCCGCGGTCCCATGTCAACGCCGCTACCCCATGTCAACGCGGAATGATTACGTCCGGTTCCAGATGAAAGCGTTGAATTCCCTGACCGGCTGAAACCCCATCCGCCTGTACCATTCCAGGGCGCGGGAATTTTCCGCCGTAACCACCAGGCTTAATGAATTAAAATTCATCGCCTTTAATTGCCGCAGGCAACGGCTCATCAGCGCCGTGCCTATTCCGCGTCCCTGCCATGCGGGGTGCGCGGCGATCTGGGGAATCATCGCGCGGCCGTCTGAAATACGCGAACAGATCACGTAACCGCAGGGGGCGCCACCTCCGTCGACGCACATGAAAGAAGCATCCTGCAAAAAAACGCCGCAACCCGGTTTTGTCACCAGGCCCTGCAGGTAATTTTCGCAATTCGCCGGCGTGTGGTAATCCTCTAAAATTTCGTAATCCTGATGATTGAGGTAACTCGCCGCCGTCATCCCGGCGGCGGGAGCCATGAGAGCCGAATCCCACGGGATGATTTTTACGGGCGCCGTGGGTTCCTCTTCCGCAGCGTCAGAGTCGACGCCCCTGACCAGGTAAAGGCGTGGATACCGGCGAAAACCATATTTATTAAAAACCGGCGCGTAATCCTGACCGTGGAAAGCGAACATCTGGGTTTCTATGCGGCTTATTTCGCCGGAGCCCTGGAGGCGTGATATGGCAAGCTCCAAAAGCCCGTCCGTGATTTCCCGCGCCTTGTCAGGCGGCGTTGCCGGCGTCACGTAACACGCTCCAATACTTCCCCTGGTCCGGCTTGCGAGAAAGTAAACGTAACCGTCCGGATTTTTGCCGCCGGAAAATGCGGCGTATCCCGGCAGCATTTTTTCTCTGATCAGGTAAAGCAGAATCTGCTGGACGATAGAGTAATCCCAGCCAAGATCCGCCAGCCACATGCCCGCCTCCGCCTTCATTAGCGGAAGCATGGCGGACCCGGTAAGACGGTTTATTTCGACATATCGAATAACAGGCATTTGTCGACCTCCGCAAACCCCGAACTCCGCGTTACGCTCCCTCGACAAAATGCTCATTTACCTCGGTTGGGCGCGATAAATCGCGCCCCTACATCGCTTTTGTCTCGGTCGCAAGCCTTGATTTCGGGGTTTGCGGAGGTCGACATTTATTAATTAGCGTTATTGATTGGCGGGAAGAAGTTTCGCCAGTTCTTCGGGAACCGGCCGTTGAATATCGCGGAAAAACGCCGCGACGGCATCCGGGTGTTTTGCGGCAAGCCGTGCCGCGGCTTTTCCTGCTACCATCCGCACAATGCGGCTGCCGTCGCCCATACCCGCGAAAACGTCGGCCCAGTATTCTCGCGCCTTATCCGAAACGCGCGCGCCGATTTCCCCAAAGGCGTAAACGAGATGCCAGCGCACATAGTCGTAATCGTCGTCCATGTGTTCGCGGAGCCGCGGCATTGCTTTAATCAGGCTTTCCGGATGCGATTCAGCCAGCCGGGCCAGCGTCGCCACCGCCCTGCCGCGGATGGATAGATCCTTGTCGCCAAGCATGTCCAGCAATTCCTCAAGACGCCGCGGATGCCTGAGGACGATATTTACCACATCCGCGGTATGCATCCTGGACAGGGGAACTATTAGCTTTCCGCGATGATTTTCAGCGCGACGGTGTGTTTCCAATTTTTTCATAGGGGCTTATAATGGCACAAACGCGGCAATCTTCAAGGGCGCGATAAGTAAAAGTTATACCCGCGACATCCGGCAGGAATTATCAGAACATTAACTCTTTCTTAATATGATTTTAACAAAACAGTGAAAAAATGACTGATACGATATATATTAAAAGATTCTTCCATGAAAAAACAAACTTCAGTTTTTATAAATCGTGAAATCAGTTGGCTGAATTTTAACGAACGAGTGCTTGCGCAGGCGATGGATTCCACCGTTCCCCTTCTTGAACGCCTGGTGTTTCTTGGCATTTTCTCCAACAATCTTGACGAATTTTTCCGTGTTCGCGTCGCCACGTTAAACCGGATGATTTCAGTACACAGGTCGCTTGGAAAAAAAGAGCCTCTGATGGAGGCCGAGAGAACGCTCCTCGAAGTCAAGCGGCGTGTCAATGTGCTTAATCGCGAGTTTGAACGTGTCTACGCTTCGCTTCGCGAGGAACTGTCGCGCGAGAACATCTTTATTGTCGATGAAACGGCGCTCGACGAGCAGCAGCTTATTCAGGTACGCGAGGAATTCCGGGAAAATATACGGCCGCATATTTTCCCGATAATCCTCGACAAATTGCGTAATCAGACCAACCTGTATGACCAATCGGTTTATCTTGCCGTGGAGTTGAAATCCGATAATCCGGCGCTGCCTGACACGCACGCGCTGATCGAACTGCCGACGCGCAAGGTATCACGGTTCGTTGTGCTTCCCAAAAACCAGGACGGCAGGATTTTTGTCATTCTGCTGGACGACGTGGTCCGCTATTGCCTTTCCGACCTTTTCGGAACTCTGGGGTATAACAAATTTTTTGCTTACACGATCAAGTTCACCCGCGATTCCGACCTGAGCCTCGACAACGACGTTTCACGTTCCTATCTGGAAATCGTCAGCGAAAGCGTCAAAAAACGCAAATACGGCAAAACCGTGCGTTTCATTTATGATGAAAATATTCCGCCGCTTTTGCTGAACAAAGTGCTGACCGTTTTCGGAATCAGCAAGCGGGATACTTTGATGAAAGGGGGAAAGTATCACAATTTCAAGGATTTCATCAAATTCCCGAAAAACATCGGTTCGAAAAAACTGATATTTCCCGAACATCGGCCTCACCCGATCAGGGAATTGCCTCCGGGGATCTCGTTTTTCGAATCGATTCGCAAACGCGATATTTTGCTTCATTACCCCTATCACTCCTTCCAGAACATCATCGACCTGCTGCGGGAGGCGTCGCTGGATTCTTCGGTCAGGGCAATCAAGGCGACGATTTACCGCCTTGCTCCGGAATCGCAAATCGTCGAGGCGTTGATTAACGCGGCAAGAAACGGCAAGGAAGTGATTGTTTACGTCGAGCTGGAAGCCAGGTTCGACGAGGAGGCGAATATTCGCTGGGTTGACCGGATGCAGGAAGAGGGAATACTGATCATGCCAAGCATCCGCGGCTACAAGGTTCACGCCAAGCTGATTTTGATCCGCCGCAAGGAAAGCGGGGAAAATGTTTATTATGCCGCCATTGGCACCGGCAATCTCAACGAAGTTACGACCCGGATTTATTCCGACGTGCATCTGCTGACGTGCGATAAAAAAATCACCGCCGACGTAAACCGCGTGTTTCACCTGCTGAATAACGAACGAATACTTCATCCTGATTTCAAAACGCTGATTGTTTCCCCATACAATACCCGTGAGTATTTTCTTGAACTGATCGACAGGGAGATTAAAAACGCCGGCAAGGGAATTCCCGCCTGGTGTATCGTTAAAATTAATAATCTGACCGACGATATGCTTGCGAAAAAAATTAATGAAGCGGCATTGGCCGGTGTCCGGGTGGATTTGATTATCCGCGGAATTTGCATTCTCTCTCCGGATGTGATGAAAAAATGCGAAAATTTCCGAATGATACGTATTATCGACCGGTTTCTGGAACACGCAAGGATTTTCACCTTTGCCAACAGCGGCAAGCCGAGATATTTTATAGGGTCGGCTGATTGGCGTGAGAGAAATCTCGACGGGCGGATAGAAGTCTCGCTGGAAATCCATGACGAAAAAATCAAGACAACCCTTGACGCGGTGCTGCGTATGCAAACGGCGGATAATGTCAAAGGAAGGCTGATCGGAGGAATTCATCACGACGAACCGTTCCATCTGAAAAAAAAGATGCCAAGAGTCGTGTCGCAAACCGAAATTCACAAATATTTTGGTTCAGAAAGATAAAATATAAGTTAAAGCCATTATGCTATTTGCCGCTATTGACATCGGATCGAACGCCGCACGGCTTCTTTTGGCCAATGTGTTTGATTCCACACAGGAACCTTCCAGCGCTGCGCATGTCGCTTTTTTTCGCGTTCCGTTGCGCCTGGGGGAAGACGTCTTTCATGACGGCGTCATTTCCGAGCCCAGAATCACAAACCTCGTAAAAACGCTCACGGCGTTCAAACTTCTGATTGATGTTTACGCGCCTGTCGATTTTGACATTTGCGCGACGGCGGCCATGCGCGAGGCGTCCAACCGCGAAGCGATCATTCAGCGGGTAAAAAAGGAAACAGGGCTGGCCGTTCGGGTTATCGACGGGCAGGAGGAAGCGACGATAATACGCGAATTCAACAACCTTTTTTCCAAGTACCAGGACGAAACGCTGATGTACGTCGATGTCGGCGGAGGCAGTACGGAAATTTCGATTCTGCATGACAATAATTTCATCACTTCACGGTCATTCAATGTGGGAACGCTTCGAATACTTCATGGGAAAGTCGAAAAGGAACATTGGAATGAGATGCTCCATTGGGTGAAACAATCGACCCTGCCGTTCAAAAAAATTGCCTGCATAGGGTCGGGAGGGAATATCAACAAACTGGTCAAGCTCTACGGCGACACGCCCGCAAGCCGGATATCGCTGAAAAAGCTCAATGACGGGTATCAAAAATTAAAAAAAATGTCCGTTGACGAGCGGATGGAAAAATTGCAAATGCGCCCTGACCGTGCCGATGTAATTGTTCCGGCGGCGAAAATTTTTTCGTCCGTCATGACGTCGGCGGGCATAGACATGGTTCTGGCGCCGAAACTCGGATTGGTCGACGGGCTGATATACGAACTGTCGCAAAAGAAGCGTTGATGCAGGGGCGTAGGGGCGTAGCGTGCTACGCCCAAATAAAATATCCGGATTATCCCGCGATGGTTAATAAGCTTTTTTGATATCCACGCCCGTGTAATAGGTTTTCAGGATTTCCGTGTAGCTCTTGCCGGCCTTGGCCATGCCGTACGCGCCGGTCTGGCACATGCCAATACCATGCCCGGAGCCTCTTCCCGAAAAAATGAACGATGTTACGACGCCGTCCGCGTTAAATTCCCGCGTCAGCGTAAAGAGCGTGTCGCGCAGTCCAAGCGCGTTGCGCACCCTGTAGCCGTTCATCTCGGCCGTCCTTCTGCTGCCGACAGCCTGAATCTGCACCGCGCGTCCGGAAAAGCCGAGGCGTGAAGGCTGTATGTCCATAAACGTTCCTATGTCGCCGGCAAGATCGCGCAGCTTTTCCGCGACGGACGCGCGCGTAAGCGACGTTTTCCACGTGGCGGTGTAAGACAGGCGGTCGCTCGCCGCGCCTGACGGGCTGAGTTCGATTTCCAGAAAGTCTATCTCGTTTTTATCGTTCATATGAAACGCCAGTTTTTCCGCGCCTATAAGCTTCATTTCACGGATGGGCGTGACCTGGCCCGGATCGACGCGGAACAGGATCGGGTTTCGAGCCATCCTGAATTCCCGTCCGCTGCCGCCGCTCTTGATATTCAGGACATCTGACGCGCCGTCTTTGTGCCGTCCGGCGTCTGTAAAATCCCCCCGGCGCATGATGTCCTGTTTTTCCGCTTCTATCCAGTCGACAAGCAGCGCGATGGCGTCGCCGCGGCGCATGGGAGAGAGAGAGTCAACGGCGTTTTCCGCAGTTGGACGCCACAGCCTTCTTTGCATCAGGTAGGCTATCGTCGGCCGCAATGTTTCAGGAACATCGGCGCCGTCCCTGAGATTAGCCATGTAATAGTTTTCATCCGACCGGGAAATGCGGCGCTGAATATTTTCTCCGTCGAAGAAAACGTCGGCGGCATAGCGCAGAAAGCCGCCCCGTGTCGCTATCCAGGAAGCCGACGCCGGCGTGCGCCGCGAAGACTTTATAATGGCCGCTGCTGTGTCGATAAGGCGTCTTGCTTCATCAGTGCCAAGAGAGGACGAAAGAGAATTGTCCGCGACGGACGCGACGAGCGGGATAAGTCCGATAACGCGCGCCAGTTCGATGTTTCGGTTAGCCAGAGATCCGTCCGCCGCCCGGAATGTTCCGTTCATTCCGTGCGTTCCCAGCAGCGTGACGCCTTCATCCTCATGGTCATGTTCGACGGCGCATAAAACGCTTTGCAGGTAAGGCACGGGGTTATTGCCGTAAACAAGCCCGGCATCCTCGGTGCGCCCGCCGCAGGTGGACATGAACATCGCGTCGATCAGTTTGCCGTCGTAGTAGATGGCAATGCCCGATGTCTTCAGCACGATTTCGTTAGTCATGTTTTTTTCCGTTCCGACGCCGCCGTAAACCTGTGTGCGCGTGTCGTTGGTAAGGTCAAAACCGTCTGAGCGGAAACGCCCCATGTTTTTAAGCGCGTATGTGCGCGCTGCGACCGCCTGCGCCGCAAGCGCGTTGAATTCATCATATGTATCGGGGTTCATCTCGGCCGGAACGACGCCGAAAAGATAATCCTCCATCGCCAATTGATTGACCAGCGTCAGGCGGCCGGATTTATTTAAAAAAACATCGAGGGATCCGCGGTAGGCTTTGCCGTTGACGCGCAGAAACGCCGTTGCGGACGCGGGGTATATTCTGAACCCGTCGGCGTTTGTCAGATTAAGGCCGTTTGCGCCGCTGATCGTCACAACGGTTTTGCCGCTCACCCCTCCGCTGCTTGCGATATTGCTTTCTTTGCCGCTTCCGCCGCCGGACGCAGCTTCACCGGTGATGACGAACGCGTCTGGATAATCCTTGCGCACGGTTGGCAGGTAATTCTGGGCCGCTTCCCTGGTTGAAAATTCCCCGATACGAATCTGGTTCATCCCGGTATCGGGATTAAGGCGGACCGTGACCGGTACGCCAAGTTTTTCCGTGAGACTGTCGCGGACTTTTGCGGCGTTTTCCGGGTTTGACAGCGAAACCGCCTGGATTTGATATACGGTCCTTGATCCGGCGGCACTCTGAGTTTTCGCGGCCGTCTGTGCCGGTTTTGCCGTCTGGTTTCCCTGAGTGATGCGGATGTTAATATCTCCGCTCGCCTGCCTCCGGTTGGATTCCGACCTTGCCTGGATATAAAAAATTCCGGGAGCGGAAACGCGGATTTCTTTAGCCGCCGTATCAAGACCGATGCGGATATCAGGCCCCGCGCCTGAACCGGCTAATGGCGCGGCTTCCGAAGGCGTTCCAGCCTGTGGCTGCGGCGTGTCAGGAACTGCGTCGCCCGTGCCGGCACTATCATTGGCACTGTCAAGGTAGCCGTCGTCTGCTTGAGGTTCGTCCGTATCGGCAGGCGGTAAAAGTTCCGGCAAAGACGGTTGTCTTTCCGGCGGCGTGGGCGGCGGAATCGTTGGCGCGGGTTTCGCTGACGGCGGCTTGGGCCGTGTTTTAGGCCCGCCGCATGAAAAAGCGAAGCTCAAGATGAACAAAAGACAGCAGGTGCGGATTATACGGAAATTCAAGTTATGAACTCCTGTTAATTTTTGATTTTGGATTGATGATTAAATGTAGGAGCGGTTCGCGAACCGCCATCTGGAGTTTGTACATTTTTACGCATAACAGACCAAGATAGGGTGTAAATATGGAGCGCGCCGAAGGCGTGCGTTCAAACGGGCTAAAAACCCACAGCATATATCAATGTAATCAATGCTTTACAGTTAATATTTTTTACTTGTACCACATTTATGATATTAATGGGAGCCATTTTTTCGATCGGGGCAAATAAATTTTAATGCGGCATGTCCCACCACATAACGGCCCAGCGGCAGGTTCGCTCGTATAGTAATTGAACCATCCCGTCTTTCTGAATGAGGTTTCGTTCAAGGTAAAGACGTATCTTTTTCTCTTCATCGGGCGTTACGCCGAAGAACATCCATTTCTGGCCTTCTACGGCGTCATCCAGTGTCCGCCAGCTATTTGTGTGGTTTTCTTCAATAAACGAAATATTGGCGCGGATGCCCATATCCTGAAAAACTTCCATAAATTGACGATAGTCCGCTTTTACAGGCGTTTCGCGTCCGGCAAATTCAAGTAGTTTCATATCCAGCGGGCCGTTTCCTTCGGGCGCGGATATGAACACCTGACGCCGAGCCGCGTTTATCAGCTTTTGTATGTAAGGAACGCAGTTTTCCGTGCGCAGCGAACGGGATGCGATTGCTATATCGTATTTTCCTATTCCAAGCGCCGCCCAGTCGGAATCCCATTCGCCGAGAATAGGTTCTATATTTGTAATATTCTGTTCACGGCAGATATGTCCAACTATGGAAAGCATATTTGGAGAAAAATCAACGGCTGTGACTTTTTTTACTTTCGCCGCCAGCGGTACGGCAAGCGCGCCTCCGCCGCAGCCCATATCCAGTATCGTCATTTCCGGTCCGAGATTCATCAGTTTAAGAAACTCGTTGGGATAGTGCGTCTTGCCGGCGTGGTTTGCGAAAGACGGCGCCCGCTTTTCCCAGAATTCAAGATCATGGGAATTGTTCTGTGAACCTGTACTCATATTAGTTTCGTCCCGTTTTTCACAATCAACATTTACGCCGTCATTGTATGCGGCATTCCGAATCGCAATCCGGCGGCGAAATTCCCCGTAAACACCCGGTCGGACAGGCCGTAAAGTTCCGTCAAATTTTCCGGCGTAAGCATATATCGCGGTTCGCCATCCCGCAATATCCTGCCGGATTTCATCATAACAACCCTGTCCGACGCAGCCATCGCGTGGTCTGGATGGTGAGTTGTATAAATGAAAGTAAAACCTTCATCGGCCAGTTGATTAATCCTGTCCAAAAGCCGAATCTGATTGCCGTAATCAAGACCGTTGGTCGGCTCGTCCATGACGAATATGTCCGCGCCCTGCGCGATCGCCCGGGCGATCAAAGTCAACTGCCGTTCCCCGCCGCTGATTTCCGTGTAAGGACACCCGTAAAGATGACCTATCCTGAGCCTTTCCAACGCTTCTTTCGCAATACGGCGGTCGTTTTCACCATAACGGGCGAAAAACGAAGTGCGGGGCATGCGTCCCATCAATACTACGTCGAACACGCTGTATCCGAAAGCTTCACGATGCGTCTGCGGCACATACGCGAGACGGCGCGCCAAATCGCGCCGCGTCAGTCCGCCCAGATTTTCCCCGCGAATGCGGATGCTGCCGGACTCCGGAGTCAGAATACCGAGCAGCAGTTTGAGCAGAGTGCTCTTGCCGCTGCCGTTGGGGCCAAGAAGCGCCACAATGCCTTCTTCCCTGACGCACAAACTCAGGTTTTCGATGAACGGAGTCCGCCGGTAGCTGAATGATAATTTGTCTATTTCTATAAACGCCATTTCAGTTCCATCCTTTCCGCGCGTTTCGCAGGACAAGCGCGAAACACGGAATGCCGAGCAGAGATGTAGCAATGCCTATGGGAAGTTCGAATGAAAGAAGCAGACGGCAGATATCGTCCACAACAATCAGATAAATGGCTCCGATAAGCGCGGCGGCGGGAATCAGCCGTTCGTTATTCGGCCCCGTAATCATTCTTGTTAAATGGGGAATAATCAGACCAATCCACTGGATGCTTCCGGCGACAACCACTGTTATCGCGCTGATGACCGTCGCGCAGAGGATGATTATCAGGCGAATCCGGCTTACATTTAATCCCAGCGCGCGGGCTTCTTCATCTCCCATGCTCAGGACGTTAATATGCCGTCCCATGAATATGAGGACGGTGATTCCGATACATATTGGAATCGCCGCCCTGAAAGTCGTTTCAAGATCGGTTTGCGAAAGGCTCCCCATCAGCCAGTACGTAATTGCGGGAAGCTGATTGTAGGGATCAGCCGCGTATTTCACAAGTTCCAGCAGCGAAGAAAAAAGCGCGCCGCTTATAATGCCGCCAAGAACCAGCATAATGGTGGAATTCACGCGCCATGACAGGGCGATTATCACAGACAGGCCGACCGCCGCCATGCCGCCCGCAAACGCCGCGAGCTGCACGGCGTACCAGCTTTTCAATAACACCATTCCAAGCGCCGCGCCGAAAGACGCGCCAGACAGTACGCCGAGTATCTGGGGAGACATAAGCGGATTGACAAACATCGCCTGATAAGCGGCTCCGGAGACGGACAGCGCGGATCCGATCAGCGCCGCAGCGAGGATTCTGGGAAATCTGATATTCCAGATAATGTTTTTGAAAATGTCCATCTGCTCGTCTGTAAGCCATGCCGCGCCGAACCAGCTCTGTCCAAGAAACGCCAGAATTTCCTTGGGTGAAATCGGATATTTTCCCAGTCCAAGCGAAACCACCATCACCGCCGCGAGAAGGCAAAGTCCTCCGGTAAACGACAAAAAACGTACCGGCCACGCTTTGAATGATCCTTTAATTGCCGTCAATGATTTTCCGCGCCTCTTGCCGCGTCATGTCATGCTGAAAAAACAGTTTCATGAAATCCACGGTTTCTTTTTCAATGTCTTTTGGATAGTCCTGCGGGTAAAGGCTGTTTGTCAGCCATTGCAAACCTAAAAGCCCCATGTGTGACGGCGGGCCACCGAACCAGTTCACCGGGACGGAAGGCGCGAGATATACCTTTTTGGATTTGACCGCGCTGATTCCGGCCCAGCGATTGTCTTTGTAAACGTTTTTGAAAAACTCCGCGTCAAGAGTGAGTATGGCCGCCGGATTCATGAGAATCACCTGCTCCATATTGAGGTTTTCAATGCCAGTAAACACCTTTGAAACGCAGGGAACCAGATTGATTCCTCCGGCGAGCGGAATCAGCCGGGCGTGATGCGAGTCAACGCAAGCGGCGCTCAATCCGCCTCCCACCCGAGTGTTGTAAACCGTAACGCGCCGCGCCGCCGGGATCTTCGCAACGGCGGCTTTCACTTCGCCGAGGATTTTTCGCGCGTAATCGGACAATTCTTTCGCCCGATTTTCGCGATTCAGCAAATTTCCAAGAAATTCGAAAGTGTCCGCGTATTCATCCACACTGTCAGCGGCGACGGCTATTACCGGTATGCCAAGTTTCTCCAGATTAGCGGCGGTTTTTTCATCGTAAGATCCGTCGTCGCCCCATAAAATCAAAACGTCCGGCTTTATTTTTAGAAGAAGCTCGATGTTCAGATTCATGCCGGTTCCGGAAGAACCGCCAAGTTCGGGAAGATCCAAAAATGATTTCTTGAAAAACTGCGTTTGCGAATCCTGGATTTTACGCGGCACGCCTGCCAGTAGATCGGGGTCAAGTGAATAAAGCAGATACATGACGGAAGGGCTGATGGTATAAACGCGGGTAATCCTGTCCGGAACCGTGACCTTTCTTTTGTACATGTCGGTAATTTCGCGGGCGTGAAGATCAGTCGCCGACGCCGCGAAAAACGCGCAAACCGCGCAAACCGCAAACAAAGGAATAAACGCCGATCTGTATAGCATAATAGTTACCTCCGCTGACATGGAAACGTCGGCGTCCCAGCCGGCGTGTAATAAATAAACGCGGGCAGTAGAGACAAGGCATGGATAATTTCCCCCGTTTCCGCGCAATAGTCTATTTCTGGTTTGTAAACCCGTATTTTGCGAGTATTTCCTCGCCGGTTTTGCTCAGCGTGAGTTCTATGAATTTTACGGCGGCATCGCGGTTTGCGGAATCTTTCAGAACGGCGATCGGATAAATAATCGCCTCATGTGACCCCTTTGGCGCCTCAGCAACTACTTTGATTTTGCCTTCCGCAATCGCCGCGTCCGAGGCGTAAACAAACCCCGCGTCAACCTCGTCGCGCGATACATAATCCAGCACCTGACGCACATTTTCACCCGGGATGAACCGCGGCTGCAATTTATCCCACAGTTTCAGGGAGTTCAGCGAATCCTGCGCATATTGCCCCGCCGGTACGGTTTTGGGATTTCCAATGGCTATTCGTCCAACTTTCGCGTCGGTTAAATCCTGAAATGAATTTATTTTCAGTCTGGAATCCGCGGGCGTTATAAGCACAAGAGAATTGCCGGTAAAATCCTTCCGTGTTCCATCAAGCAACAACCCTTTCTTTTCTATGTTGTCCATCTGCTGCTGCGCGGCGCTTGCGAAAACATCCACGGGCGCGCCCGATTCAATCTGCTGTTGAAGAACTCCGGACGCCGCAAAATTAAAATTCGGCTTAATGCCGGTCTGTTTTTCGTAAACCGCGCCGATTTCCTCAAAAGCGTTTCTTAGACTTGCAGCCGCCGAAATGATTATTTCCTTTTTCTGCTGTGCGTATGCGCCGGGCACGGCAACCGCCGCAATTGCCGCGACCGTCAACGCAAGAATCATTGCCGGAAATTTACGCTTTGCCTGTTTAATCATGTTCATATTCGCAGCTCCTTAACGATTTTTTACGTTTGCCTTGATCGCGCTGTTCACACGCCGATTAGTCTTATATGCAAGACATTGATACTTAATCAAAGACATATTATGTAATTTATTAAATATCAATGTCAAGACACAGATACATTTTTGACATGGAAGGAAACAGAATCTGAATCATCCCGGAGTGCAGGTTTTGCTGGATATTTTGG
>Ga0082212_10008828_pt1 | contig 13093 bp, 11 predicted proteins | sample TergutNt197P3_FD_71548 | JGI IMG/M metagenome (GOLD analysis project Ga0082212, IMG submission 71548) | Neocapritermes taracua P3 segment gut microbial communities from Petit-Saut dam, French Guiana - Nt197 P3 | ecosystem: Host-associated > Arthropoda: Insects > Digestive system > Gut ... | reverse complement strand
GGCAGGCGGGTCATCCTGCACTTCGGCGCGGCGAAGTCGTCGCTGGAGGTGTATGTCAACGGCAGGTACGCGGGCTATTCGCAGGGGTCGATGACGCCGGCGGAGTTCGACGTCACCGCGCTGCTTGAACCCGGCGAGAACCAGCTGACCGCCGTCGTGCGCCGCTTCTCCACCGGCTACTACCTCGAGGACCAGGATATGTGGAATTTCTCCGGCATTTACCGGGAGGTCTACCTCACGGCGGAGCCTGAGATATGCATCTTCGACCTCTTCGCCGACAGCAGCTTAACCGACGACTACAAGACCGGCACCCTTGAAACCGCCGTCACCCTGCGCAACGCCGGCGCGTCCCGGCAGGTGAGCGTCTCGGTCTATCTCGACGGCAAGATGTACTCCTCCCAGAGCGTGCTCGCCGGCGCGCAGGGGGAGACCTGCGTCAAATTCGGCCGGCAGGAGTTCCCCCTGCTGCTGCCCTGGAGCGCCGAGTCCCCCAACCTCTACTGGTTCGCCGTGGTCCTGCGGGACGAGACCGGCAAATTCATCTCCAAGAAGCGCATACGTATAGGATTTCGCAAAATTGAGATCGATGGCAATGTCCTCAAATGCAATGGGCAGCGCCTGGTCCTCAAGGGCGTCAACCGCCACGACTTCGACCCCGACCACGGCTGGGCCGTCCCGCGCGCCCGCTACTACGACGACCTGTACCTGATGAAGCGCGCGAATATCAACGCCATCCGCACGAGCCACTACCCCGACGACCCCTTCTTCTACGAGCTGTGCGACGAGCTGGGCTTCTACGTGATGGACGAGGCCGACATGGAATCCCACGGCGTGCGCCGCAAGAACTGCCCCGGCGATCACCCCCAGTGGCGCGAGGCCGTGTGCGACAGAGCCCGCCGCATGGTGCTGCGCGACAGGAGCCACGCCTGCGTATGCATCTGGTCCCTGGGCAACGAGGCGGGCGACGGCGTGAATCTCACGTATGAGCGCGAGGCCATCCTGGCCTTGGATACCAGCCGCCCCATCCACTATGAGGGTGATAAGGACTACACCAAGTCCGACTTCATCTCCCGCATGTACCCCCTCGAGGGCCTGGTGGAGCTCCTGCGGAACAAAAAAGAATTTAAGCCCGGCCTGTTCGACAACATCGCCAACGCCCTGGCGGCGGACAACAAGCCCATCCCGGCGAAAACCTACGATACCCACCCGGTGATCTACTGCGAATACGCCCACGCCATGGAGAACAGCCTGGGCAACTTCCGCGAGTACGTCGAGGACTTCTACACCTACGAGCACATGTGCGGCGGCTTCATCTGGGACTACGTGGACCAGTCGATCCGCGCCTGCGGCGAGCAGTCGCCTGCGGCGCACCCGCCGGGAAGTTGGCTCTACGGCGGCGACTTCGGCGAGGGCCGCACCAACGCGTATTTCTGCGCCAACGGCATCGTCGGCGCGGATAGGGTCCCCCACCCCTCCTACTTCGAAACCAAGCAGTGCTACTGCGACATCATGGCCGAGGGCTTCGACCCGGAGAACCAGTCCGTCCTCCTGCGCAACCGGAACCTCTTCCGCTCGCTGAAATTCTACGAGTTCGGCTGGGAGCTCTCCCGGGACGGCGTCGCCGTGCAGCAGGGCATCATTGAAAACGTGGACGCCGCCCCCGGCGATTGCAAGTGGGTGCAGGTGCCCTACGACATTCATGCGGGCGGCTTGCCAGCCGCCCCTGCAGGCGAGTTGATCCTTACCATTTCATTCCGCTTGCGCAAGAGCCAGCCCTGGGCTCCCACGGGCTACGAGGTCGGCTTCGCGCAGTATGTCGTCCGCAAGCGGGGAACCGCCCCCCAGGCGCAAGACGACGGCGAACTGCGCCTGACTAAGAACGGCAAAAATATCGTATTGCAGTCCAGGCATATCCGGGCCCGGTTCGACCGCGGCTGGCTGGTCTCGCTGAATTTCGGCGACGGCGAGCTCCTCGCCGCCGGCCCGAAGGCGCAGGTGGGCCTGCGCCCGAACTTCTTCCGCGCCCTCACGGATAACGACATCAGCTTCCTGAATTTCGTTCCCGCGCTCACGAAGTTCGCCCCCCTGCGGATCTGGCGCTTCGTCAGCCGCCACCTCTCCGCCCTGCGCGTCAAGGCGAAGCGGCTGTCCCCCTCGGCGGTGAAGCTCAGCGTGACATGGTCGCCGGGCGCGTGCGTGGCCTTCGGCGTGCGTACCGTCTTCACCGTCCACGCCGGCGGCGAGATCGAGGTCGAGCACCGCGCGGGGGGCCTGATCCCCCTGCTGCGCTTCGGCGTGCGCCTGGGGCTGCAAAAGGACCTCTCCCGGGTGAAGTGGTACGGCCGGGGCCCGGGCGAATCCTACTGCGACCGCAAGACCGGCCAAAAAATCCGCCTGAACGAGGCGGATGTGGCCGACCTGGAGCACCGCTACATGCGCCCGCAGGAGAACGGCCACCGCACCGACGTGCGCAGCCTCCGGCTCACCCGCCCGGACGGCGCGGGCCTGCGCATCGAAGCCGCCGATACCGTCTTCGAATTCAACGCGGGCCCCTACTCCCAGGAGCAGCTCGACGACGCGAAGCATCTCTACGAGCTCCTCCCTGACGGCTACATCCACCTGTGCCTGGACGGCAGGCAGCGCGGCGTGGGCGGCGACATGCCCGGCAGCGCCTTCCTCCACGCCCCATATAAACTGGGGCCCGGCAAATACGCCTGCAAATTTATCATAAAACGGGCATAACCCCATGTTCCGGCTACCCGTCCCTGAGCGGCTCCTTCCCGTGGAAGGATCTGTCGCCGCGACAAAACCGGCCTTTTTGTAAACATGTCGTCCGGCGACTGAGGATGCTATCGCGGAGCGACAAAACAATGCACCACACAGAAGGGAAAATAACTATGAAGCCAAAACTCATCTTCCGCCGTCTCCTCGCCCTCCTCCTCCCTCTTCTTTTGCTCCTCCCCGCGGCCCACATCCCCGCCGCCGCGGAGACCCCCGCCGTCCTGAAGGTGGCCATCCTTTCGGACCCCCACGTCTTCCCGGAGGAGCTCACCGGCAATTTCTGCGCGGCCTACCTGGCGGATAACGAGGACAAGGGCCGCCCGCCCCGGTTCTCCGAGGCGCTGTTCGCCGCCGCCCTTGAAGACATCGAGGCGCGCGCGGCAGATCTGGATTTCCTGCTCCTCCCCGGGGACCTGACCCACGACGGCGAGTATATCGGCCACCAGCGCGTGGCGGCGCTGCTCAAGGGCTTCCAGACGCGCACCGGCCTGCCCGTGGCGGTGATCCCCGGCAACCACGACGTGAACAAGGGCAACGCCGCCGATTACTCCACCGGCAGGCTGGCGCCGGCGCGCAGCCTCACGGCCGATGAATTCCTCTTGCCCGCGTTCTACGACGGCCTGGGCTACGGCAGCCTGCCCGGCTACGAGCGCTTCGGGGACACCCTGTCCTACGTGGCCGACCTCGGCGATTACCGCCTGATCGCCATGGACACCAGCCTGAACCGCCTGGGCACCAAGGACAAGTACGACGTGTACGACATGCGCGATTGGGTGCTGGAGCAGTGCGAACGGGCCAGGGAGGACGGCAAGGCCATCATCGGCATGGGGCACCACACCCTGGCCGAGCAGATCGGCGGCCAGGAGGCCGTGATGCACAACTTCGGCTTCGACGACGTGTGCGGCATCGCCGAGTCCTTCGCCGATGCCGGCATGCGCTTCTACCTCTCCGGGCACCTCCACGTCAGCGAGATCGCCGCGCGCGTGTCCGACCGGGGCCAGCCCCTCTACGACATCACCACCGCCTCCACCGCCAGCTTCCCCTGCGAATACCGCACCATCACCTTCACCACAACGGGCGGCGCCACCACGGCGGACGTGCGCTCCCATGCCGTCCCCTTTGCAATCCCGGACCCCCTCCCCGGCCCCTACTACGCCACCCTCTTCGGCCAGACCTTCGGCGGCGCGCTGGGCGGCGGCCTCGCGGGGAACATCAAGGCCCGTGTCCAAAACGCGCTGGACGGCCTCCTGGGGGACCTGCTGTCCTCGGGCGGCATCGAGGGCATGGTGAAGGGTCTGGGCGTGGACCTGGCCCCGCTCAACGCCATCTTCCGGTATCTCGACCAGCGCATCCTCGGCCAGCCGGAGCGCATCGCCGCCGCCGTCAACAGCCTCATCGACGATGCCGCCGCCCTGCCCGTGTCCACGCTCCCCTGCACGAAATACATCGCCGAATACGGCTTCGGCGACCCCGGCAGGCCCGGCACCCTGGAGGACGTGGCCAACACCACCATGGTCTACATGTTCGGGAAAAAATACAGCCCCGCCGATGACCCCTTCATGCTCGATGTGCTGCGCCGCCTGGAGAACGGCGAGTTCGTGGACCAGGTCCTGAACTTCGCCGTGCCGAGGATACTCGCGGCCCTGGGCGGCGACATCCTGCCCATGCTGCTGAGCAACCCCGCCGCCGTCCGCGCCCTGGAAAAGCTCGCGGCCCTGCCCGCCTGCCCCCTGATCGTCGTGCCCCTGCTGGCCCTGGTGGTCAGCCCCGTCCGGCGCGGCGCCCTGTCGCAGTCGCTCTGCGGCTTCATCAGCGGCATGGTCGCCAGCCAGTCGCCCATCGGCGCGCGCGACGGCGTCCTCACCTGCAACGGCCCCATAGATGTCCCCCTGGGCCCCGGCGCCTTCCGCCTCCCCCAAAACATCGCCGTGAAGATCGACGGCTGCCAGAGCGCCACGGTCACCTGGGCCACCCGCCCCAGCGCCGTCACCCCTGCCCTCGCCGTCACCGATAAAAAAGGCAATCCCGCCCCGGAGGTGCGCGTCACCCTCCTCACAAGCGAGCCCGGCAGCGTCACCGCCGAGCCCCTCGACATCGGTTTCGCGAAGATCCTGGGCCGCGCGCAGCCCGTTCTGCAGCACACGGCCCGCCTGGAGGGCCTGCAGGCCGGGAAGACCTACCTCTTCACCGCGGGCGACAGCGCCTGGGAATGGTACGCCGAACCGCGCAGCCTGAACAATCTCCGGGACAACCCCGTCATGGTCTTCCTGCGCGGCGTCTGGGACGCGGTGTCCACCTGGCTGTGCGGCATGCTGCGGATCATCTGGTCCGGGCTGACAAAATAACATCAAGTCCTTGCGGCTGTCGTCAGGATCGCCCCCAGTGAAGCGTAGCGGAACGTTTGGGGGAGATGCCGCTTAGCCGCCGAAGAGCGGCGTAGCGCGGCAGAGGGGGTAAAAAAGAAGCAAAGCTTCCCAACTTGCATACTATGAAAGCAGAATCCATTCCATCGAAAGGACTCTGCTTTCATGTCATTTAACATATCGCCCTACCACCCCGATGCCGCCGTGGCCTACGCGCACGAGTGGGCCTTCGGCCGCAATCCAAAGTACGGGGACTTCGAGGACCTCGGCGGCGACTGCACGAACTTCATCAGCCAGGCCCTCATCGCCGGTGGCGCCGTGATGAACGAGACCCCCGATGTCGGCTGGTTCTACCACTCCATGAACAGCCGTGCCGCCGCCTGGACCTCCGCCGCGCACCTCTACAGATTCCTGGTCACCAACCAGGGCCGGGGCCCCTTCGGCCACGAGACCGCCATCGATGAGGCCCGGCCCGGCGACATCATTCAGCTGAAATTCGCGGGTCACGACGACTTCTCGCACTCCCTGCTGGCGGTCTCCACGGGGAACCCCCCAGCCCCGTGGAACATCCTCATCGCCGCGCACAGCTACGACTGCGACGACCGCCCCCTGAACACCTACAGCTACGTCACCGCCCGCGCCATCCGCATTGACGGGGTGCGGGTGTAGCTTGCGGCTACGCCGTTCCTGAGCGGCTCCTCCTCGTAGGAGGAGCTGGCGCCGCGGCAAACGATGCCTTTTCGCAATCATTCGGTCCGGCGTCTGAGGAAGTTTTCGCGGAGCGACGTCCCCTATCCCACCCCGCCGTTCAATATTTCCGCGTGCCTGCATGCCATGCACTGCGCGATATACGGCGCGGTGAAGAGCAGCGGGATCACCGGCAGGCTCAGCACCGCCCAGGGCAGCAGGCTCAGCCGGAACCGCAGCAGGGCGGCGCAGTTTCCGTTGGTGCGCGCGGCGCTTAAGTGTATGGCGTTGCGCAGCTTGCAGCGGGGCTGCCTGGCCAGCACGGGCAGCACCAGCGCGTAGCGCTGCGCCGTCGCGCCGTAGAAGCACAGCCCCAGCGCCAGCAGGGCCGCGCCGCCCACCGCCGCGCTCAGGAACAACCCCATAGCCAAGTCCCCTGTCCGCGCCTGCAAAAGCGTACCCACCAGCAGGAATCCCCCCGGCAGCAGGTACAGCGCCGCCCACAGCAGCTTGGCGCAGGTCACCGCCAGCACGAAGCGCGCGGCCTTGAAGGCCCAGCGCGGCTGCAGCCAGAACAGCACCCGCGCGGCGGAGCGCTTCCGCCCGTCCGCCCCGCCGTAGAACCAGGCCTCGCGGCCCACCCGCAGGGGTGCGCACAGCAGCGCCGCCGGCAGGGCGAGCAGCACGGCGCCCCCCGCCTTGGCCCAGCGCAGCCCCAGGTCGATCGTCGGCGTGTGCTCCGGGATGGCGGCGGTAGCCCGGGTTACGGCGAAATCCAGCAGCAGAGGCAGCAGGCCCGCCCCCACAGCCAGCAAAAAGCCCCCCAGGAGCAGCATGGCCGCCGCGCCCCTGTGCCCCCGCAGCAGCTGCCGGGCCCGGGCGCGTGTGGCTTTATTCTTTTCATGGGCAAGCTTCATAGCAATCCCCCCGGCTTTATACGAAATACTAAAATTAGTATGGCCGGAGGGAACTTATATTATTTGGTTTTATACAGCAAATAGCCACTGGTCCCGCAATCCCCCGGCTCCCTCCGTGAGGGAGCTCCGCCCGCAGGCGGTGAGGGCGTATCGCGGAGCGACGCTCCCCCCTACCGCCCGCACGTGCACACCTCATTCGCCGGATAATACCGCCCGCACCCCAGGCACCGTTTCAGCAGTGCCCTGGTCTGTATCATCTCGATCACAAGGGCCTTCAGCAGCTGCGAAAGGGAGCCATATTCCGCCGCCAGGCTCAGCTCGAAGGGGTGCCCCTTCACGTGCGCGTCGTTCACCAGGGCCTCGAACAGGGCCGCGCGGCGGGGGAGGGCCTGGGCCTTGTAGGTCTCCAGCAGGGTGCTCCACCCGGCGGACATGCGCGCCATCTCCCGCGTGCCCACCACGGAGGTCTCCAGCGTATAGCGCGCCGCGTAGCTGGCCACGCGGCTCAAATCGAACATCTCGTGGGAGAACGAATATGCCGCCAAACGCGCCACGGTGTCGTGCCCGCGCTCCTGCGTGCACACCAGCACGTGGGCGGCCATGTCCCGCAGCAGATCGCCGCCGCTGCTGGCGAAGCCCTCGTGGAACCAGCTGTGCTGTTCGGGCGTCAGCTCGCCCAGGGCGTCCGGCTCCTCGTTGAGGAAGGCCAGCACCAGCTGCAGCGCCCGGTTCAGCTGGAACTGCCATTCCACGCTCTCCCCGTCCACGCGATCGCGCACGCCCAGCGCGCAGGCCTCTCCGCCGAAGGACCGAAAGAATTCCAGCGACATCCTTCCACACCCCGCCTTTTGTCGAATCTTGTAAATACATCATACAATATCCGGCAAGCAATGTCAAGACGCATTGTGTTTTTGCTCGCGCCCTAATCCACTGCGATTTAAACTGTTCACACTTCGTTTTTACTCTTGACATTTTTCTTAAGCATGCTATAATATGGTTACAGCAAAATTAATTAAAGGGGAGCGTTGATCCATGGGCGTTTTGGAAGCCATCATGAGCATCGTTAACGATCTGTTCCAGATGAACGGCATACCCGCGGGCACCTCGGGTGCCATCGTCAGCGTAATGACGGGCTTTTTCAGCGGCATCTGGGCCGTCATCGAGTTCATCGGGAAGATGATCGAGGTATTCCAGGGCATGAGCGTACCTGTATAGGCGCAGCCCGCAGCCACACATAGCGATCGCCGCCGCCTGGGAGCGCAGACGGTGTAATGTTAATTTGCGCAAATGAAAGCCCTGCCTCAATCGAAGGCAGGGCTGTTCTTTTTTATCCAATGCTCCCGGCTACCCGTTCCTGAGCGGCTCCTCCTCGTAGGAGGAGCTGTCACCGCAGCAAATGTTATTCTTTCGCCATAATCCGGTCCGGCGGCTGAGGAAGTTATCGCGGAGCGACCTCAGCTTTCGCGCAGCGACGTTCTTTCATAGGGCTTTGGCTCGTCTGTTCTCCCCATGAGATAATCCACGCTTGTGCCGTAGAGGTCAGCAAGTTGCCCCATGATGTCCAGCGGTATATCCCTATCGTTCGTTTCGTAGCGTGAATATGTGTTTTGCTTGATATTTAGGTATTCTGCGATCTCTCTTTGTGTCGAATCTCTGTCTTCCCGCAAGTCTCGGATTCTTTGGTATTTTAATATTTCATTTCTCATAGTATCACCTCAAACAAATCATATTATCCCATATTGGTATTGTTGACATTTATACCAATATGGGATATACTATTCATAGAGGTGATCTTAATGCCCATGCAATTCGGTGAAATCCTGCAACAACTCATGGACGAAAACAAACTAACGCCCCGGCAGTTGGCCAAGGCGTTGCGTATTTCGCTTGTCATGCTCAACAACTTCACCCGCTGCGCCGATGAGCCGGATTTTAACTTACTCAAGCGCATGGCGGCTTATTTCCATGTAAGCACAGATTACCTGGTCGGCTACGACGGTGAAGCCTGAGTGCATCATTCGCGGCTACCCGTTCCTGAGCGGTTCCTCCTCGTAGGAGGAGCTGCCGCCGCAGCAAACCCGGCCTTTTCGCAATCATCCGGTCCGGCGGCTGAGGAAGTTATCGCGGAGCGACGTACTTTGTGCCGCCCGCACCATATCACGCCGCCCTTCCCCTTCCTGCCGCCACCTTCGCCGCCACCTTCTCGCCCACGATCCCCCTGCAGTTCACGTCGTATTCCTCCAGGCGCAGCAGCGTCACGGTCTCCTCCAGGCAGGCCGCGCAGATCAGCACCGAGATCGCCAGCACCATCCCGAAATTCACCTCGCGCAGCAGCAGGAACACCGGGACATAGAAGTACAGCGCCACGAACACGGAGCGGTTCAGGATGGTGTGCATCATGTTCCACTGCTTGAAGCGCACGCGCGTGACGAACACGTTGGCGATCTTATACGCCACGCCCGGCCCCAGCACGGCCAGATACATGGCCACCGGCAGCCGCATGGCCAGGTCCGCCAGGAAGATCATGCAGATCGCCGCCGTGCCGAAGAGCATCGAGTCTCCCACGGCGTCCAGCTTCGAGCCCAGGGAGCTCTCCACGTGGAAGCGCCGGGCGATCCTGCCGTCGAACACGTCCGTGGCCCCGTTGACCAGGTAGACCGCCAGGAATATCCAGGGCCGCCCCGTCAGGAACAGCAGCGCCACCGACAGCGGAATGCGCAACGCCGAAAGCAAATTTGGCACATATTTCATAAATTTCATGGAACGACCTCTTTCCTGTTTTTGCGATTATTTGCCTGTAGGGGTGGCCTGCGGGCCACCCGAAATTTTTATCCGGGCTGTAGGGGCGGCTAGCAAGCCGCCCGATACCCTGAAAAAATCACTGCAACTGTCTAATATAGCCTTCCTGTTATTATTCTATTCCGCCTTTTGCATCTTTTTCCCCAGCACCACAAACCCCGCCGAAATTCCCGCGCCCGCCGCCAGCATCAGCCCCCCCAGCAGCCAGGTGAAGCCCTCGTCCGGCATGCGCAGGCTCTGCACCAGGATCCCCACGAGGGAGCCCGCCATGAACCCGAGCACCATGGCGTTGGCGAAGCCGGGGTAGCGCTCGAACACGAACTTGATCAGCCTCGCCGCCAGCACCATGCCGGCCACCGCGCATAACCCGCACAGCCCGAAGGGGACCAAATACGCGAAATCCAGGCGCAGCAGCGCGTGCGCGGCGAACAGCAGCTGGCCGTACACCCCGAAGAGGATCAGCACCATGGATACACTCATCCCGGGGATGGGCGCCATCACCCCCGCCAGGAAGCCGCCGATTGCCAGCACCGGCAGGGAGGCGGTGACCCCCTGCGCGCCCGCGGTCATGACCGCCGTGTCGCTCAGCAGGGCGAAGGCCAGCGCCGCCGCGAAGGCCGCGAACGCGCCGATGAGGCAGTGCCGGCGGAACCCGCACCTCTTCACCTGCGAGAACACCGCGTGCAGGTTGCCGGAGATCAGCCCCACCATCATCAGGCAGGCGGCCTTCTCGTAGTTGGCGAACAAAAACTGGAACGCCAGCACGAACAGCACGCCGCTGCCGAGCGCGCCAATCCCCAGCGGCAGGCAGAACAGGAGATTCTCCTTCAGCCGCTTAAAGGGGTTGGAGGCGATGCGCACCAGGTCCTGGTAAACACCTAAGATGATGGCGATCACGCTGCCGCTGAAGCCCGGGGCGAAGATACTCAGCCCCAGGAAAAAGCCGCACAGCACCCGGTAGAAAAATTGTTTCACGATTATCCTTCTAAAGAGGCATAGAACCCCGCCAAGCTCGCGTATATCCCCGCGCATGGGATCTGCTCCAGGGCGGCGGCGCTCTTCATCGCGTCCTCGTCCGCGAAGCCGTCCACCCAGCCCCGTGGGATGATGTTCTTGTTGTAGCCCAGCACGCCGTTCAGCCGGTGGTTCTCGTAGCCGTAATTGATGGAGCCCTCCATATTTTGAATATACCCCAGCGCGTCCGCGTCGAATTCGTAGAGGTCGATGTATCCCATCAGCAGGATCTCGCGGAACCACGGCATGTCGGTAAAATTTTTCACGCCCGGCACGGCGCTGCTCTTCGCGAAGTACGCGTCCGCGCAGCGCCCCCAGCGTTTCGCGTCCTCCAGGTACGCCGCCCCGCCCGTAGCCTTGTAGAGCTCCACGGCCGAGCTGATGGGCGTGCCGGAGTTATAGGTCAGCGCCCCGCCCTCCGGCCCGGCGATGCCGATGATATTATTTTCATTATCTTTATGAAAACGCATCAGGTCCCAGAACACGCCGTTGCCCTGCTCCAGGTAGCCCAGAAAGCGGTAGCACCTGCGCGCGTAGCCGAGATAGCCCGCGCCCTTGCCGTTGTCCGCCACAGCCGAAAGCAGCGTCAGGAACTGCGCCGCCGGCCCGTTGGAGCACATATGCAGGGCCGCGTGGTCGTCCCGCCAATAGAATCCGCCTAACGGCCCCCCCGGCGCGCGCCCGAACCGCTGCGCGAACATCGCCTCGTCCAGGTCCGTCCACCCCTCGGCGATGATCATGTCCGCGATGGCGATGGCCCCGCATAGGTATTTCTTGTCGCCCGTCAGGTTGTAGAGCTTCACCAGGTCGCGGCCCACCCACATGTTGTCGTCGTAGTAGACCTGGCCGTCCGAGGCGTTCTGGAACATCGTCCACTTGCCCGTGTAGGCGCTGAAGCCGCCGCCGGGCGTCTTCCTGCCGTAGAACCCCAGGGCATAGATCGCCCTGTCCGCGCACTTGACGTACCGGCAGTCGAGCTCCGCCAGCTTGGTGTACATGGTCAGCAGCCCGGTGACGTCCCAGCACCCGGAGGGCGTGAAGTGGTTGCTGCTGCTGTTGTGCAGCATGCCGCTCCACTTGTCGAAGAAATTCCGCTCCATGCTCGCCGCGAGGATTGACGCCCGCGCCAGGTATTTCTCAGCCTTGTCTTCCATCGCAAAGGTGGAATCAACCCCCGCGGGCCCCAGCAGCCCCGTGCAGGTCACGCTGAGCAAAAATATCACCGCCGCTCGGACGCAGTGCAGCGCATAGGTAACTATGTTGAACATGGGAACTCCTCCCGCTATGGTTCTCTGTAGGGGCGGCAGAGGGGGTTGAAGTAAAAACAGCGCCGGAAGGGGTGAAAAAAAGCCTACCGCTCCATCCTGCGGATCATGTCCACGCGCCTCGCGTGCCGCCCGCCCTCGAACTCCGAGGCGATCCACGCGTCCAGGATCATCTTGGCCAGCTCCGTGCCCACCACGCGCGCGCCCATGCACAGCACGTTGCTGTCGTTGTGCCGGCGCGAGAGCATGGCGGAATAGGGCTCGCTGCAGCAGGCCGCGCGTATGCCCCGCACCTTGTTCGCTGCGATGGACATGCCGACGCCCGTGCCGCACAGCAAGAGCCCCAAGGCGCACGCGCCGCTCGCAACGGCGTCCGATACCTCGAAGGCCATGGCGGGGTAGTCCGCCTTCTCCCCGGCGGCCACGCCGAAGTCCCGCACTTCGAACTTTTTTTCCAGCAAATATGCCTTGAGCTCCTCTTTCAGCGCCGTGGCGGCGTGGTCACAGCCGATTGCGATCATGATGTGTTCTCCTTTTGATAAGTTCTATATTATCATATCACATTCCGCTCGATGTTTGCAAGCTGTTTTTCTTTTTACCCCCTCTGGCCTACGGCCATCTCCCCCAAGGGGGCGACCTTGACAGTTTCCGCAAATGGTGCGTTGCAACAACAAAAAGCCTGCGGAAGCCGCCAGAGTCGCCCCCTTGGGGGAGATGTCGCGCCAGCGGCTCCCGCAGGAGACGCACGCGACAGAGGGGGTAAAGAAAAAACGCAAGGCAAGCGCTTTACCGCGCCTGCCTTTTTTTGCTTGCATTTTCCACAGCAATCTGTTATGATTATGGTAATCATAAAAAATAATAAAGGGAGGACCATCCCATGTCAAGCAAAATTTTGGTCGTCGACGACGACAGCAACATCTGCGAGCTGCTGCGGCTCTACCTGGAGAAGGAGGGCTACCAGACCATCATCGTGCAGGACGGCCAGGCGGCGGTGGCGGCCTTCGCCGCGCAGAATCCCGACCTGGTGCTGCTGGACATCATGCTGCCCGGGCTGGACGGCTGGCAGGTGTGCCGGGAGATCAGGAAGACCTCGCGCGTGCCGATCATCATGCTCACGGCCAAGGGCGAGGTGTTCGACAAGGTGCTGGGCCTGGAGCTGGGCGCGGACGACTACGTCACCAAGCCCTTCGACACCAAGGAGGTGCTGGCGCGCATCAAGGCTGTGCTGCGCCGCGCGGAGAGCGCGAAGGACGCCGAGCCCGCCACG
>Ga0082212_10001126_pt1 | contig 13093 bp, 15 predicted proteins | sample TergutNt197P3_FD_71548 | JGI IMG/M metagenome (GOLD analysis project Ga0082212, IMG submission 71548) | Neocapritermes taracua P3 segment gut microbial communities from Petit-Saut dam, French Guiana - Nt197 P3 | ecosystem: Host-associated > Arthropoda: Insects > Digestive system > Gut ... | reverse complement strand
GCGTAAAAAATCCTTACGGATTTTTTACGTGGGAGTTTTTGCATTGCAAAAACTCCCACGCCATCCCTTACGGGATGCTATATAAACACCGCCCTGCGGCGGCAAGAAAAATGCTATTGCAATGCGGTGCTTGGCTTGTGCAGCGAGCCTGCACCGCCTTGTGCAGAGATACAGTACCGGCCTTGTACAGGGGTACGGTACTGGCCTTGTACAGAGATACAGTACAAGGCTGGTACAGAGGGCTGGTAATAGGCCGTTGCAGTGTGTCTGCACAGGCAAAAAAGTGAAAACAGCCCGTATGGGATTGTTATAAATGCTGACGAGCATGGTACGCGAATGTTTACATTTTAGGAGGATGAAGATGAAGAAGAAATACATTATCATTACCTTTTTATTTGTGTCGGCGATGTTGTCTGGATGTCTTGATATGGTACCATATTTAGGAGGAGATTCTAGCGGGAATTATAATTTTTATGGCACTATAACAAAAAGTAGTACAAATTTATCATATGGTTTATTTTCACCAACTGATGATATTGCGATTACAGAATATAAAGGTGCTTTAACAGATATAAAGATTCCCAAAAGCATAAAAAGCCTTAAAGTTATTCGTATAGATGCAGGAGCATTTAGAAATAAAGGATTAACTAATATTATTATTCCAAATAGTATAGAGACTATTCGGGCAGGGGCATTTGCACATAATAAATTAACAAGTGTTACTATACCTAAAGGAATCAAGACCTTACATGCAAATGCGTTTTTTAATAATCCTTTACAAAGTTTTACAATCGGAAAAGACATAGATATTATTCTTTATCATGATAATTTCAACAGCGTAAGTAGTCTAGGTTTTTTACTTTATGCTTCATCAGGTAAAAGAGCGGGAACTTATAAGCTAGTTGATGATCATTGGCAATACAATGGCGAGATATTAAAAATACCTTCGTTGATAACAAGCTCTGAATATTTGAATGTAAATTGGACTGATGGCGGTACAAGAATTATATCTAAAGACTACCATCCCATAACACCTGGCATTCATACATTAGATGTGTGGAAATCATATACAACTTATGGTACTGGCTATACTCCCGGTAGGGAACGGATAGACACAGTAACAACTTATTCAAACAAAATTACTTCTTATTTTGAACCAGGCAAAAGCTATATAATTTCATTATATAGTATTAAAGAGGTTGAATAGAACCCAACCACCCTCACTCGCATTTCCGGCCGACCGGGGCTTGTTCCGATACACTGCACGTTTTGGAACAAGCTCCGGCATCCGAAGCAGAATGTACATAGGGAGTAATGCACAGAGAGAATGGTAGTGCTCATTCGAAAGTCTGGTTTAATACCCCGTTGCTTGCAACGCTTACAGATACTCCACGGCTTGCCGCGGGGAGCCTCATTTCTCCGTGATCTTGCGATCCCCGCGTGAGAAATTTCCAGAAAATTACTTGTTGCAGCATGGAAAGTTTTTTTCAATAACCACAATACTTCTTTTTCACTATTCTATTCTTTATGCGTTCTGTATACATAGTCTCTACAAGAGGGGTTGACAATGTAAAATGGATGGTTTATTCTTAATTTAGGAGAAAAATGAAACAATTAAAAGTTTATATAGAAAATTCAGTTATTGGCGGATATTTTGACGCAGTATTTGAAGTTGCAACAAAAAGATTATTTGAGAAATTCAGAAACGGCGAATACCTTGCGGTTATTTCAACCCATACGTATGGCGAATTAAGCAATGGAGCGCCAGAGAATGTAAAAACAAACCTGGAAACTATTTCTTATGAGAAAATTGATGTTACGGAAACTATGTTAAGTTTAACTCAAAAATATATGAATGAAAAAATTGTTAGTGAGCCGTATAGAAGTGATGCATTACATATTTCAATTGCAACTATTTCAGACGTTGATGTATTGGTTAGCTGGAATTTTAAACACATAGTAAATCTTAATAAAATTAAATTATTCAATTCAGTAAATCTAAAAGAAGGATATAATTTACTTGAAATAAGAACACCGCTGGAGCTTATATAATGGAAAATAAAACAAGAATAATTGACTGTGTAGAATTCAAGAACGAACTACATAATAAATTATATATAAAAAGCGGAGCAAAGAATTTTAATGAATATATTAAGTACATAAATTCAACGTATTCATCCAATCAGCCGGATACGCAACGGCATCCGGCGCCGAATATACATAGGAAGTAATTCACAGAGAGAATGGTAGTATTTACTGGCATCTAAACAAATTTATATAATTGTATTTCAGGTATATATATTCCATGCTTTTTCCCGCAATGTTTCTTTTGTAATATTTCTGTCTTTCCATAATCCAAAAGCAGCTTCTATGGGAATATCATTATTTTGTTCATCGTCGAAATTATTAAATAATTCTTCAACTTTATGGAAAAACAGAATTTTTTCTTTTTCTTCCAGATCATTCACTTCTAACAAGATTTTATCAACTTGTGCCGTATTGGTCATAATAACTCCTCATAGGTCTTACATTATGATGTCTTTAAGTCTTTGTCAAGATTATAGTACACGTAACCGCCTTCACTCACATTTCCGGCCACCCGGAGCTTGTTCCGATACACTGCATGTTTTGGAACAAGCCCCGGCATCTGGCGCTGATTTCGGCGACACTAATTATACTAACTCAAATCGGAGTTTTTTTCCTAAAATAGTTGCCGCTTTTTTAAGGGTTAACAACGTAATTGACTCATTTTCCGGATCAAGAAGCCTATCAACTGCGGATCGGGAAGTTTCAAGCCGGTTTGCTAAAGCTGTTTTTGTAAGCTGTTCTTTTTTAATAGCCTCTTGTAATTGATAGGCAATAATTTTTTTTATAGCTCCAGCTTCCACTTCTTCACAGATACCTTCTTTAACCAGGAACTCATTAAATGAACTGCCAATAGCATTATTATTCATTAGTTATCCCTCCTGCCATTACCCTGTTTCGTAATTTTTTTGCATGGTCCAAATCTTGTTGCGGCGTTTTCTGGCTCTTTTTAATGATCCCATGCAATAAAACCATATACCGCTTCCAGACTGTAAAAAAGACTCGACAAATACCATCCGGTAAATTAGTCCTGACTTCCCATAAATCCTTGTCCAATTTAGCAACTTGCGGATACCCAACAGGCCAGGAAAACTCAACCGCTTTAATATCTTCTCCTATTGCCTTTTTTTCCTCCGGTGTCCGATGCTTCAGCCAATCCCTTACCGGCTCATTACCGGCGGCCGTTTTATAGAAATACGCTGTTAAAGCTTTCTTATTGAAGTCATAAGGCATAACACAACTGTACCAAAATTGATACCATCAATCAAGAGCTTACTGTTACAATTTTAAGATACGCCCCAGCATCCGGCGCCTAATGTACATAGGGAGTAATTCACAGAGAGAATGGTAGTGTTTATTCCTCTGCGCCCTCTGCGATCACTGCATGAGGTCTTTTTAATGCTTGTCCAATTAATTAGAAAATGCTAAACTATTATCATGCCAAAGATAAAAGTGTATCTGGACAATTGTACTTATAATCGTCCTTTTGACGACCAGAATCAGATAAAAATCAGACTAGAGACTGAGGCAAAATTATTTATTCAGCAAAGTATTATAGCCGGATCTTACGAACTGGTTTGGTCTTATATCCTCTAAGAATAGACGATATTAAAATTGTTAATCCCTTGGTTTTTCTGCAAGAAATGGAGGAATAAAAATGTATGCGGAAATGACATTAAGAAACGAAGGAATGAAAGTATTAATTGATAATTTGGGGCAGGTAGAAGCAGAACGTTTTATTAGCCTTATTATCCGGGAGCCATTTGATTATACTGAGTGGCAGAAAGATTTATTCAATACTATGTCCGTAAAAGAATTAAGTACAATGGCAATGAAGGAATACAAAACATAACTGGATACGCCCCGGTATCCGGCGCCGAATGTATATAGGGAGTAATGCACAAAGACGCTATCCGCTTTCTCGCCAGAGGGCTCACCGGGGTACAAAAACGTAGTGAACTGAACACATGTGTACTGATGCGTTCAGTTCGCTAAATTGACGTTTCTATCGACTTGTTTTAAGCTTTTTTTCCTTATTAAACCGTTCTATGGCAAGTTCAATAAGGCGGGTGATTAATTCTGTATAGCTTATGCCGCTTTTTTCCCAAAGCTTTGGATACATGCTGATTTTTGTAAAGCCCGGCATGGTATTAATTTCGTTTACCAGTACGGCGCCGTCTTCTTTTATAAAAAAATCAACACGGGAAAGGCCCTGACATTCCAAAACCTGGAAGGTTTTTACGGCAAGCGATTGAATTTCCCGTATCTTTTCTTCGGGAAGTTTGGCGGGTATTTCCAGAACCGCTCCGTCTGCGTTAACGTATTTTGCTTCGTAGGAATAAAAATCCTTTGTCGCTTTTACTTCGCCGGGAAGGGATGCCTTTGGATTTTCGTTTCCCAATACAGAACATTCTATTTCTCTGCCGGGGATGTTTTCTTCCAGAATTATCTTGGTATCGTACTGAAAAGCTTCATTAACGGCACTGTTGTAATCCTCTTTAGTGCCTGCTTTGCTAACCCCCACACTGGAACCCATGTTGGCAGGTTTTACAAAAACCGGATTTCCCAATGCGGCGCATGCTTCCTCAAAAGAAGGAACGGCCTCCCAATCACGCAGGACGAGGAATTTGCCAATGGGTATACCGCTTTGCAGCAGCAGCCGCTTCATCACATCTTTATCCATGCCAGCAGCCGAACCAAGTACGCCGGAACCGACAAAGGGAAGGTCTGCCAGTTTTAAAAGACCCTGAACGGTGCCGTCTTCGCCGAACGGTCCGTGGAGTATGGGAAATATTACATCAAGCCGGACAGACTGATCGGGATCTCCGGGTATGGACAGGAGCCCTTCGCTTTTTGCCGGCAGCTGCGCTTCTGTACCGTTTGGGCTAAGACTTATTGCAACGGGATTGTCGGCGTTGTCGATAAAATCACTTGCCTTTGTATGGGCGCCGTAAAGCCATCTTCCGCTTTTGTCGATGCCGATCAAAACAGGATTATACTTTTCCCGGTCTATGGCTTCGTAAATATTTTTTGCAGATTGAAGGGATACTTCGTGTTCTGCGGATTTTCCGCCGCATAGTATTCCCACGTTGAGTTTTCCAGAATCACCCTGTTTCATCTTACCCTGCCTTTAAAAGATAATTCGCTACATCGTTAAAACACATTCGCTGCCGGCCTGTAGTTTTGTCTTTGCTGTCCCTTATTTCTGCTTTAAGGGTAAGCGGCCTGTTTCTATCGGATTTTTGAAATGTACAACGGCCCTGGGGAATATGCAAAGAAGGGCATTGTTTGTTCATTATAAGGGAGACATAGTCATGTACCGAAGACAGCTTTGATGCTGCATAAATACCGTAGGGCCCGCCGTTTCTTCCCAGGTTGTGGATACCGTGGGCATCCGAACCGGCCACGGCAGGAAGGCTCAATATGCGTGCATACTCAAAAGCCTGTGCATCGTATATTGCATCGTGGTTTCCCGCATTGGCGGCTTCTATGGCGTCAACCAAATACGGAGAAAGCGTTATGGTGTTCAGATATGTGTGCTGCCTGAACGAATGGGCATGCACCACACAGCCGCCGTAACGGTGTACTTCCCTGAATTGTTCTTCTCTTGTCCACCGCACCATTTCGGGATGCTCAAGAAGCCATGCTTTATCCAGACCGTAGATTAAATAATCGTCGCCGTCAAAGGTTTCTTCCCAGCCAAAATATACATCCAGTCCCCGTTTTTCCCCTTCGTTCCGTGCGTCTTCGTAACCGGAACAGAAACCCTTAACCCAGTCCTTCCAGTGTTTGCGGCGATCAAACGTTGTATTACTGTTAAAAAAATGATCGGTTACCATAATTCCGGTAAAACCCAGATCGATGTACTGTTGAACGTAGTCTTTACCGCGGGTAGCGGCGCAGGCGCTGGACTGGCTGGTATGAAGGTGGGTTTCGTATAAAAAGGCCATTTATTTTTTAGGCAGCCTTTTAAATCTGATTTCGCAGACGCCTTCTCCTTTGGCGATAGTCTTCTTTAGTTCCAGGCTGCAGCCAAAAGCCTCCGCAATACCGCGGTCCCCTTCCATAGCCCAGTCGCAGAGTTTATCTATTTCTTCGTCTGAGCAACCCTGCTTCTGCCAAGCATTTACCAGCGGACAGTAGTGGAAATTAACGTCGAAGGCATCGTCACTGAGTGACAGGAATTCCATTTCAAAAATAGCCTTGCCGGCCGGCGGAAAGAGTTTTTTCTGCAGCATACGGCAACTGCCGCCCTCGTTGCCTGCGTTTTGTACTGCAACATCCTTTCCGGTAAGCGCACGCATACCGTGGTATATTCCGCAGCGTCGTATTGCGGCCGGAGCAAAGCTTTCCGGCTTGGTTCCTTTTTTACGTGCTTCGTCAACAAGAAAGTACATCCACAATGCGCGGTGTTCAAAAAAATTCCGCAGATTGCGTACAAGGAATCCGTTTTTTTTGGCTGTGTTCTTAATGCTCATTCTTCATTTCCCCCGCTGTTTGAATCTGTGTTTTTAACATCATTTTTCTTTGTATTGCCGCCATGCATGGCAGAGCGAAACGCTTTTTTTAAAATTCCAACCTTGCCAAAAAGCAGCCAAAAAGCAACAAGACACACAAGAATAATTGGAACGAGATAGATAATTATCCATAGAATACCCAGCAGTACATTTGAAGCAAATCCGCCAAACCCGCTGAACAATTGTTTAACCCGATCTCCAAAGGTATAAGCCGGCGTACTGTAATAGGTGTACACGGTAAGTTCTACAGTTGCATAATCCACGAGGTTTCCAAGCCGGGTAAGTTGATTACCCAGCCAGTCAATTTCATTCTGCAGTTCGGCGATACGGGTTTCAACTTTCATAATGTCGTCAATACTAACGGTGCGGCTCAGGTAGCTCTGGAATGTGGCAAGCAAGGTCTTTTTTGTGTTAAGCCGCCCTTCCAGGTCGTAGTATTTAATTGTTACATCTTCGGCGGTTTCTGCCCGCGAACGGGTTTTTCCCAGTACGCTGGTTCCTGCAATCAACGATTCATAGAATACTTCGGGTACTCTAATTGTAAAATGAGCAGTGTTTTCGTCTGAGCGGGTACTTTCCGAATAGGCTCCGTATCTGTTCATCAATTCATCGACTTTTTGATTTAACCCGGAAAGCTTTCCTTCGCTGTCGATGAATGACGGATCCGCTTCTATTCTTAGATCAGCCTGCTTAATCAGTTTCCGTGCAACCGGCATTGCGGTACTGTCTGTCTGAATTGTTTGCTGGTTGCCGGTTTCCCGGTTACGCTCCATTTCGAGAGGAACGAAAGGGCTATCGCTAAAGCCTGTGCTCTCGTATGCTGTGTCATAGCGGGCTTCAGATTCAACGGCAAACAATCCATTAGCGGTACCGCCGCTGGATTTTCCGCTGCAACCAACGAGTAAAACAGAGATCAATAGAATCAAAACAATTATTATTCGAACTTCCGGTTTTTGAAAAAGCATAATAAATTCCTTCTATGAATTTATTTCAGAACTATAGGTTTCGGTAACATTCATCAATTACCGGATTTATCGAAGGCAGATCAAAGCCCATAGTCATAAGATTTTTTCTGTCATTGCTCGTTTCCCAGTCCATATAGGGATCTGAATAATGATCCCGGAGGAAGTTGTACACCAGGTCTTCCGCTTCTTCGGGAAGCGAAAAGAACAAGCCTTTTCCGGTTCCCAGAACTTTCCGGATCGAAGAGCGGGCTTTTGTCAGGAAGCGGTCTTCGTAAACATCGTAAGAACGTCCCGAAAGTTCCTTAAGCCGGTCGGATACCGAACCTTTTGCTTTGTCCAGTGTTTTGTTGGAAAAAACTCTGGGAGCGGGTTTTGGTTTGGGCGGAGAAACCGGAGTAAACGGAGTTGGTTTGTAACCGGTAATTTTAACAGGCGAAACGGGAGGCTTTGGAGTTACAGTCCTGGGTGGTATTACCGGCCTGGGTATCGTTGGTTTTACCGGTGTTGTTATTGGCGCTGGTTTTCCAACTACCGGTTGTATTGGTGTTTTCGGAACAGGAGCAATAACCGGTTTTGGTTGTACGGGCGTTTTCAGAACAGGAACTGCAGCCGGCTTCTGTTGTACAGGCATTTTTGGAACGGCAGCAATAACCGGCTTTGGTTGTGCCGGAGTTTTAGGAACGGTAACTATAGCCGGTTTTGGTTGTACGGGTGTTTTCGGAGCAGGAACTGGTTTTGGCAGTACTGCCGGTCTGGACATTATCGTGGTCTTTGTCTGCTCAGCTGGTTTTAATTTATTCGGCACTTTAACCTGTTTGACCTTTGCAAGGCTTGTTCCGCGTTGCAAACTTTTTGCTGCCGGCCGGGCAACTACCGCAACGGGTTTTATTACTTTGGCAGCTTTGGGAGCAATTTTTGGCGTTGTCCGGGACTTTGGTTTTGGTGCGATCCTGGAAACGATCGGTTCCTTTTTTACAGGTTTTTTAATTGCTTTTGAAACAATCCTGGTTTTTGCTTTTTCAACCATGATCTTTTTGGGTTTGGGTACAGGTTTTTTAACCTGCGGAGCGGAGGGGAACATTCGTCCTTTAAGCCCGGCGGAGGAAACCGGTTTTGCCTGAATTTGTTTTGGTTTCGGTTTCGGTTTGATGGGAGCAGGCAGTGTCTTTGCAGGTACTTTCTTTTTCCCGGCAGGCTTCTTTGCAGCTTTTCCGGCAGCGGCAGGACGCTGTAACTGCTTTGCAGACGGCATCTGCTTTGCAGACGGTGCCGGCTTCGCAAACTGTACCGGTTTTGCAGGCGGCGCCGGTTTTACTGGCGATTTTGGTGCGGGCAGTGCTTTTTGCTGTCCCTGATTTGCCAATGCAGACTTTATCGAATTCCAGTTGCGCTGGAGATATAAATCGCCCTGAATGGAGTAGTAATATCCGGTAATGAGAATGCTCATTATTGAAGAAAGAATTTCATCGTCCCGGCGTTTGGCCATCTGTCCTCTGCGAATTGTCATATAAACATCGTAGTTCTTTTTTCCGTATTTACGTGAATAGAGAAAGAGTATTCGTTCAAAGGCGGGATCGTCGGCATTGTTCCAGTATTTGATACAGTAGCCAAGTATCTGATCTTCAACACGGTTAAAAGGCGGAATCTCAATCCGTGCCAGATCTTCCTGAGAAAAGACAACTGTAGAAAGATCGATAAACGGTATGTGTATACCGTATTTCTTCTGGTAGTAGTAACTATCCCAGTCCGCCTTTACAAGGCGCTTCCGGTCTTCTTCGTCGGCACGGCGTTTGGCGTCTACACGGCGGCGGCGTTCTTCTTCCACAACCGAAAGGGTATCGGTTGAATAGGCGCGTATCAGTTCCGTTGCTTTTGCAATTGATTTGACCTTGAGGTCCAGGACTGTGGCATATCGGAGAAAGCGCTCCATTCCCGCCACAGCTTCATAACGCTCAGGTGAAAGGAATTTCAGGATTTCTTCCGCCGCCTTGATAGTGGAATAAACATCTTTTTCGTTATATCCGTCAGCTTTTTCGGCAATGATTAAAAGTATTTGCTTAATCCGTTCCAGGGATCGGGCGCCCAGCATACGGTAACCTCTGGCCAAAAGGCTCCTGAAAGCCGGATCGTGGCTGCGATAGGAACGGAGCAGCCAGGTGCGGAATTCATTATCCGGATAACGAATAACAAGCCGGTTTTGATATATACTCAAGGCGTCACGGGATTGACCGGTAGAGCGGAGGTAGTAATATCTTTCAATATCAGGATCGTGATCAGGCAGCAGATTTGGAAATTCCAGTCGAAGCAGCTCATCCTGAATCTCGGTTATGTCCATTGTTTTGTATTATAGATTGAAAAAGACCCAATGTCTATGGTAGGATTTATCGTATGATTATCAAAATTGGCCCTCAAATGGTGTATTCGGCAGTTTTTTATGCTGTGTTTTCGGCTGTGTTCTTTGCCTGTTCCGAAAAATTCCCCCCGGATATTGCCCTGAACGAAGCGGCGGCGCAAAGTTCCCCCGGTAATAGTGTTTTGGGAGACGGTCTTTTTGCCAGAATCAACACTTCCAAAGGCGAAATTCTTGTCAGGCTTGAATTTGAAAAAACGCCGCTGACTGTCTGTAATTTTGCCGGACTGGCAGAAGGTAAAATGGATGTTTGCGGCGGTAAACCTTTCTACAACGGCCTTGCTTTTCACCGGGTAATTCCGGATTTTATGATCCAGGGAGGAGATCCTCTGGGAAACGGAATGGGAGGTCCCGGGTATCAGTTCCCCGATGAATTTGATCCTTCCCTCCGGCACAATGGGCCGGGAATACTTTCTATGGCAAATGCTGGGCCGGGCACAAACGGAAGCCAGTTTTTTATTACTCACAAGGAAACTCCGTGGCTGGACGATCACCACACTGTGTTCGGCAGGGTAGTGGAAGGTCAGCGGGTTGTTAACTCAATTCAGCAGGGCGACAAGATTACCGGTATTACCATTGTGCGGAACGGAGCAGCAGCTCAGGGTTTCAGGGCAGATCAACAGGCTTTTAACAGTTTACTTTCAAAGGCGGCTGCTGCGGCAACTGACAGGGAAAAAGCACAGCGGGAAGCCGATTTAAAAAGCATTGCCTCTAAATATCCCGGACTAAGTACAGATGCCAATGGCGTTCAATACATAATACAAAAACAGGGAACCGGAGCAAAACCCGCACAGGGCAGTACCGTGCTGGTCAACTACAAGGGGATGTTCATTTCGGGCGAAGTGTTCGATGCATCGGATGCTCACGGAGGTCCTCTGGAGTTTCAGGCAGGTATGGGTCAGTTAATTCCCGGTTGGGATAAAACAGTTCTTGACATGAAGCTTGGCGAAAAGCGTCTTGTTGTTATTCCCCCCGAACTGGCATACGGAGAACGGGGCGCCGGCGGCGTAATTCCTCCCAATGCTTTTTTGGTTTTTGAAATGGAACTGACGGGAATCAAATAAAATAATGATCGAACCTAAAGGAAAGTTTAAAAATCTTCGCCTGGTGCCTGCGGTGGTTTTTATTTATGATTGTTCCCGGCTTCTCTTTTTGGTTGCATTATCCGGTGTTTTTTTAAGGCCGGGACCGGATCTAAAAAGCATTAATTTTCCTCTTATGATGTTTGTTTCTCCCAATGCACTCTTTCCTCTGATATCATTTTTTCTGCTGATACGTTTTGATATTTTTAAAGCTTACATACCGCTGTACATAACAGGAAAAGCGCTATGCCTGGTTTGCCTGACGGTTTGGCTGTTTTTTGGTTTAAGGCAAATATTGGGCATACGGGAAATCCTGTGGCCTGTGTTTTTAAGCGCTGCGGATCTGGCCAGTATAATGGGGACAGCTTTGTACAACACAGAATTACCGTATGAAAATTCCGGGGCAGAAGCGCCGCGAACGAATGTTCACGCGGCAGAAGGAGGCGAATAATGGTGGTTATTCCAATCGCCAGCGGCAAAGGCGGAGTAGGTAAATCACTTGCGGCTGCAAATCTGGCAGTAGCCCTGGCGCAGGCGGGCAAAAGGGTAGTGCTGGTCGATTTGGACCTTGGCGCATCGAACCTCCATCTGGTTATGGGGTTTCGTTCGCCGGCCAGGGGAATAGGGACTTTTCTTAATAATACCAAGGGCGATTTTTCTCAGGTGATTTTAAAAACCGACATACGCGGCTTGCGTTTTATTCCCGGTGATCAGGAAATGCCGGGGCTTGCAAATTTAAAATCTTTTCAGCGGAATGCCCTGGTCAGGCGGCTTTTGGCGCTTGAATCGGATACGGATATACTTATCATTGATTTGGGTGCAGGAACCCATCAGTCTATTCTGGATTTTTTTCTTCTTTCCGGTCAGGGGATCGTGATTAGTTCCCCCGCTGTTACTGCAACGCTTAATGCCTATGTTTTTTTAAAGAATACTGTTTTCCGGCTTATGTATACAAAATTTTCAAAAGGTACGGAAGCGTACAATTATCTGGAAAGAGTCCGCAAAGACAGCTCAGGGAGTCAGCATTTATACATACCTCAAATGCTTGCGGAAATCGAAAAGATCGATCCGGAGTCCCATAAAAAATTTGCCGATGCAGCGGCGCATTTTCATCCCCGTTTGATTATGAATATGATCGAAGATCCCAAGGATGCAGAGGTGGCGATGAAGATACGCAGATCCTGCGAAGAATATCTGGATATTAAGGTGGAACATCTGGGGGTAATGTACCGGGACGGAATTCAGGACACGGCCCTTTCTTCACGGCTGCCCGTAGTGCTGTATAAACCTCAGGCAGTAATTTCCCAGGCAATATACCGTATTGCCGACAAAATTCTTGAAAGTCAGGAAGAAAACTTTACACTGACCAGCGAAGCCATAGACGAAAGTTTTCAGGAAGCAAGCCTGGAAGCGGAGATTGACTTTGAAAACAAGATGGAGTATGTAGAAGAGTTGCTGCACACGGGAGCTCTTACTCAGGGAGATTTGCTGGAAACAGTTAAATCCCAGCAATTGGAAATTTCCAAACTGAGAAAAGAAAATAACTTTTTAAAACTAAAACTAACGCAGGCGGCTTCCAAAGGTCATAAGGTTTAAACAATTCATTTTGCAAAATATTACAAAAGTTTTTTTATAACCAGGTCAGGAGTATCCTAAAATGCCGAAGAGGACAGACATCAGAACGGTTATGATAATTGGGTCCGGACCCATAATCATCGGACAGGCCTGTGAATTTGACTATTCGGGAACACAGGCCTGCAAAGCGCTCCGAAGTTTAGGGTACAAAGTTATTTTGGTAAACTCCAACCCTGCCACTATTATGACAGACCCTGTCGTTGCAGACGTAACCTATATTGAACCGCTGAATGTTGCCCGGCTTACCGGGATAATTGCCAAAGAAAGGCCCGATGCATTGCTGCCCAATTTGGGAGGGCAGTCGGGGCTTAATCTAAGTCTTGAACTGAAAAAAGCCGGAGTGCTGGATAAATACAACGTTAAAGTAATAGGCGTTCAGCTTGATGCAATTGAACGCGG
>Ga0082212_10008827_pt1 | contig 13094 bp, 18 predicted proteins | sample TergutNt197P3_FD_71548 | JGI IMG/M metagenome (GOLD analysis project Ga0082212, IMG submission 71548) | Neocapritermes taracua P3 segment gut microbial communities from Petit-Saut dam, French Guiana - Nt197 P3 | ecosystem: Host-associated > Arthropoda: Insects > Digestive system > Gut ... | reverse complement strand
TTCCGGGCGGTCCTTGTATAATACAAAAATCACTTGCATTTATTGCTTTTAGATACGCGTAGTTTTGCGAATTATTTAAGTAACCCACTTTTTGTGAATAATATCCGAAATGATTCTTTGTTTTTCCATTCAAAAAATTATCTATCTTTCGCAGAGTGCTACTATCATCTTTTAGAATTTGGGCAGCAGTTAATAAAAGTTTGGTTCCAATGTCTGTATTGACCACATTTATTTCCCAATTATTTTTGGGATAATTCAAAAAGTCAATATAGCAATACTTTACATTAAAGTCATTGGGTTTTAAAATGAAATTTTCGGTGCTATCTTCTTCAATGTCCATTTCAAATTTGTATGCTCCATTGCTCAAAAGAACAGTATTCCCTTCTTTAAATTTTGAAATGTTATTGTCGCAAAAAATCTTTGCAGAAAAAATATATTTTTGCGAACCCTGCAAAGAAGAACACCACTGATTTGGCAAATCATCATAAAAATCAAATTCAACTTTTAGATTAGCCATTGTAACCCCTTTGGCTATTCTTTCATCTAAAGGCAGCTTATTCTGTTCCTCGAAATCTTCTAAGTCTTTTTTGCGTTCTATTTCAATAGCCGCTTGAAATTCTTTTATTACGTCCATATCATATTTTGTGTTTTAATGAATTTAAAATTATTTTTACCTCTTTCTTCATTTCTGGCACATTTACCACATAGTAATCAGAGTAGTTTTCGTGCAAAACAACTAATTTCATTGAAGAAATTTTAATTGAATAATCGCTTTCAACGATATGTTTATAAATGTTTTGTTGTAAACAATACCTGTAATAACTTGAATTATCCAAACTGCTCAATTCAGACAAGGCATAACCAAAACCATATTTTTTGGGACGACCGTCTATGATAAGTTTTTTACTTCTTTTCCAATCAAGCATCACATATTCATCAATACTGCTCTTTTTGAACAGACAATCTATTGTTCCCGCTACGTTGTATTTGTTTGAAAAAATCATTTTTTCGGCTTCAGAAAATATTAGGTTTCTTTTCTTGATTTCATTGTTGTAGAAATCTAAAAACAATTGAAATTCTTTTGAATCAGAATCATATTTTTCGCCAATTAAAAAATTTTCTATTTGTTTATGCAAGAATGTTCCCTTGTCCGCTGCTTCATCTCTAATTATTAGATAATCATCCAAAACATCTTCTTCTGTTCTATTTTCATCTTTTGCCTTTTTCTCAATGTATCTATTCAGGTCAAAGGGGAAAAAGCGTTCGATTAGTGTTGTTACTGATATGTATTCGGCGTTGCCCGTTTCGTCTTTTGGGTGAATATATTTATGCATTTCCTCGTCAAATGCGACACTGCTACTCCAATTTTCAAATTGAAACTTTTTTGTTCGTTGAATAACATTTTCAATGCTTTCAGTCTCTTCAATGTTAATTTCAATTTCCTTGTTACTATGCCTTTTGTAAAAACGGTCAATGCCGAGATATTTTTCTCTGTAAAAGATTTTTTGCCACTGAATACATTGGTTGTAATCCCATTGTCTTTCTTTTTCACATTTTACATCGGTGGAAAAATTCCGATTGTAAATTGAGTTGAGTACATTTTTTATTAAATCAATACACTCATCAGTTTGACAATGTACTTGCTTTTCGGTAAATCTTATTACAATCCAACCGCTTTCGGTAAAAAACAAATCTCTGATATTATCTTGCTTAATTTCTTCTTCTATATTAATGCAGTGTGTTGGATACCTATAATACCCGTCATACGGCTCATCAATTTCCATATCAATATAAAGGTTTAGATTTTTGTCAAACAAAACTATGTCTGGCTCATACGGCTTGTTGTAGTTGGGTATTACCATATGAACATTGTTCGTCGTTTCAATATCAAGAATATGAGTTTGAATTTGGCTATAAAAATCGTTTTCTTTGTACCCTTTTTGATTAGAACGCCCTACTCGTGGAAGTTTTAAACTTGAATTTTGCACAGGCATTTTTACAACAGGATAAAGATAATTGTCGTCTTGTGCAAAATGGCTGTTGGGATTATAAAGTATTTCGGAATTATCCCCTACGATATTGTTAATCTCTCTTGTACAAAAATACTGATATTTTTTGGATTTTCAAAATTATACGACTAATAACCTGCGCATAAAATCAAGTGAAGTTTTTAATTGTTGTTCTATTAATATTTGTTGAAGTACATCCGGTTGATAATTTTCAGTCTTATAATTACCATCTCCACCTTTATACAATTTTCCCTCTTTTCCATCTAATACCAAAAAATACCATTCATAACTATTTGAAACTCTTGCTGCCACAACACCATTTTCCCATTTTTTAAAGTCTTCCGCTTGATTAAACCATTGAAGAGGATAAAATATCTCATTATTTTGGTTTACAAAATTGTATTTTTCATCATTATTCGCTTTCACCATCAACAATCCATAACAATATTGATGTTTGGGAACAGGTTTGTATTGTATTTGTTTCTTATGAGGGTGTGATGTATATGCTTGATCGGTCATGTTTTGTCCATGTTCGGCATCATAGACATAAACAACATTATCCTCTATTTTATAGGCAAAATACCAATTGGTTGGTTTGGAACGACAAACATCATATCCTTCCCAGTTAGATAAAGTTGTATTTGTTGGTATTAGTGATACTCCAATTTTGTTGACTTCACTAATTACATTGTTAATGTTATTCAAAATTTCTTCATCTGAAGATAAATGCCTCTTTGCTGCATTTTCATAAAATTGATTAATCCTCTTATATACTCGTTTACTAATTGAGTGTTGCATTATTCTTTCTCATTTCTATTGTTTTATTTATACTATCTCGTAGTAATCTTCCAAATTCTTCAACACTCATCCATCCTCCATTATTTTCAATTTCTTCGGAGAAAATGGTTTTAATTTCACCATTTTCAACAATAACCTTACTTTCAGTAATTTTTTCTTTAGTCATAATCACTTATTTCTACTTAATAAATATGTTAATACCGGAACAAATATACACAAAATCTCCAAAATACCAAAATTATTTACGTTAAAAAATGGACACTGCAAATATTTATACACATATATAAATCTATATTATGAAAACAATAGAATCAAATTTAAAGTTAATTGGAAGTGGAAACATACCTACAACAGATAATTTAGAGCCAGGTGCAATGGCTTTTGGTAGAATAAGTGATGGCGGAGATGATATCCGACTTTTCGTAAACGCCGATGATGGTGTTGAAGAACTATTATTAAATACCGGTGGAGAACACAATGACCTTGATGGTAGGGATGCAGAACATTGCCATCCTGTTTCTTCAATAACTGATGCCGTTGAAGAAGTGGAATATAATGAAACAAAAATTGTTCAAACTAATGTAACAACAGGGGATTTTTTTAGTGTTACTATTGGTCAAGATAATAAGTTATATTTTGGTAGTACTAATGATAATGGCATTTGGGTATTGGAAAACAATGGTCAAATTATTAAAACTAATGTAACAACAGGGGATTTCCGTTATGCATCACTTGGTCAAGATAATAAGTTATATTTTGGTAGTAATGATGATAATGGCATTTGGGTATTGGAAAACAATGGTCAAATTGTACAAACCAATATCACAAGTGGAAGTTATGGTTCTCATATACTTGGTCAAGATAATAAGTTGTATTTTGGTAGTATTAATAATAATGGTATTTATGTACTTGAAAATGATGGGCAAATTGTTCAAACGAATGTAACGACAGGGAATTTCCGTTATGCATCACTTGGTCCAGATAATAAGTTATATTTTAGTACTAATGGTAATGGCATTTGGGTATTGGAAAACAATGGTCAAATTGTACAAACCAATGTAACGACAGGGCATTTCTATACTGCTACTATTGGTCAAGATAATAAATTGTATTTTGGTAGTAATAGTATTGGTATTTTTGTACTTGAAAGCAATGGTCAAATTGTACAAACCAATGTAACGACAGGTTTATTCAATCCTACTACTATTGGTCAGGATAATAGACTATATTTCTTGAGTATTAATGGTATTTTTGTACTTGAAAGCAATGGTCAAATTGTACAAACCAATGTAACGACAGGGCGATTCTATTGGGGTATACTTGGTCCAGATAATAACTTATATTTTAGTGGTGAGGGTGAGGGAATTTTTGTACTTGAAGATAACGGGGATATCATTCAAACTAATGTAACGACAGGTTTTTTCAATTCTGCTGCTATGGGACAAGACAACAAGTTATATTTCACTAGTTATGAGAATAATGGGGGTATTTTTGTATTTGAGTGTGGGATAAATAATTATCTTCGTACATATAAAGGTTGGGAGTTACACAACAAAAATCAAAAGGATGTTCATACTATAGATTCCATAACCGGATTACGAAATATGTTGAATGATATAAAATTGGTAGTGGGAATAATTTGAGATTTATGCTGCTATATAATAAATATAGTGTAGAGAGGATAATTTCTTATTTTAAATAGTTAATTAAAATAACTACAATCATTTCCCATTTTTTGTTTCAGAGGATGAACTTTTAATAGCAGTTCCTAATGATTTAGTAAAGTGATTCCAACCCATACACCCTGTTACTGATTTATAAATAGGAATCCCTAAGAAATAATAAACCACATAAACTGTAAAATCACCATTAAAAATTTGTACCTTTATTGTTTTAGTAAAAGGTGTTTTTAGTTCTCTTATATCACTCATAATAATATCTTTTCTAAAAAGATAGAGAAGTTATATCCATTTTCAAGAGATAATACATTGTTTTACCAATAATCCAAATACATCTCCTTTGTTATTCAAATTATTTTGTCTGAAACTAAACTCATTCAGGTAATTCTGCATATGCTTTAATGACATTTGATGATAAACCCCATAAAATCCCCTCTTGAATAGCGACCAAAAGCCCTCTATGCCATTGGTATGTACATTACCTCTTACAAAACCCTCTTTATGGTTAATATAAAACCTTTCAAACTGACTGTCTTTTTTATTCAAAATACCATAAGAAGCAAATTCATCTGTCATTACTGTGGTTCCAGACTTGCAACAATCCAATAGGACACCTAATAACTGTTTACCTGATAATTTCTTACCTTCTTTGTTAGGTAAAGCAACTTTTACGTGAACACGCTTAGTATTTCTATCCTTAACTCCAACAATAGGAGTTTTTTTAGTTCCTCTACCTCTTTTATTATCTGATTTTATTTTAGGGTTGTTTGATTTTCTTGGTTTTCCACCGGCATAAGTTTCATCAATTTCAACAATAGCCTCAAATAACTGTTTTTCTTCTTCATTACCCATTGCTTGTCTTATCATGTTTAACATTCTCCAAGCAGTTTTATAGGTACAACCAATTTCTCTTTGAAGTTGCATTGCAGAAATACCTTTTTTAGCCAATAATATGATATTGATAGCGAAAAACCATTTTCTTAAATCGGATTGTGAGTTATAAAAGATTGTCCCATGAAATACAGAGAACTCTGTTGAACAGTTGTTACAATGAAAGTATCTTGATTGACTTTTTCCTTTTTTTCTGTAAACTCTATTGCTTCCACAGTGTACACATTGACAGGTTTTGGGGAATCTAAGATTAACGAAATAGTCGATTATTTTTTCTTCTGTTGGAAAGTTGCTATTAAATTGCAGAAACGTCATATATCTTTGTACTTGAGTTGCTTATAATACAAAGATAAGAAAAAAATCTGATTTACACAAGAAAAAAAGTGTTAATATATCTTAATTTTGGAAATATTGCTAACAATATTGTAGGGGATAATTCCGAAGTATTTTTAGATCATCAGTCTGTTCCTTGTTGGGTTCGGACTTGATAATTTGTTTGGTAAACTCTTTTTGGATTTCAGGTTTTTCTTCTGACGGATTTCTTTTTGCAGGCTCTTGTGGTACTTTTTCTGAAGATTTATTGATTTGTTTGGTAAAACCTTTTGAGGTTTCTTTTTCTTGTTTATCTTCCTGTGGCTTGCTTTTTACTTTTTCTTTTGGCGTTTCTTCAGGACGGGTTTGTTCCGGAGTTTTCTCTATTACCCTTATTTCTTCTGCTTGTTTTTTTGCCGAATTTTCCTTTTCCTGTTTTTTGGCAAATTTGATTTTTGCCCAATCCTGTTTGATTTCAGTAAAAAATTCACTCTTTTTTTCCTTAGTTAAGTCCGCAGGAGATTTAACTCCATAAAGCCTTAACTTTCCTAAAAAAAAGTTGCGATATTCTCTTTGTAATTCTGATAGTCTCCTTTCAGTCATTGGATTTCAACTTTATTGATTCGCGGTCTTGTAGGGTAGTGGGTGGGCAAAGCCGAAAAATGGCGAAGCCCATTTTTCGGCGTGGGTGGGCGGTGCGGTGTGAGCGTAGCGAACACTGCAAAAGCCAACTGTCTATAAGATTTTTTTGTTCCATTCTTATTATTCTTTTTATGTTTTTTCCCAAAAGTCGCTATCATTGTCAGCAATGCTCCGTTTTTTTCGCTTCCCAATCGCACTGCGCTCCCAAAATGACGCCCAACGACCTGCGGCTTGACGCTGGCGGGGGGATCACAAGGGCTCGGACGAGAGCAAACGATGAGGTTACCCGCTCGTTGTCAGCCGAGAACACACCCCCGCTGGCGCCAAACCGCCTGTTGGCTGAAGTGCATTTTACTTGCATTTTTCATTTATTTGTCAAACCTATTGTTAATCCCAACCAAATTTTTGAAAAACTTTGTTTTGCTTACGGTCAATATATAACGATATTTCACCCACACAATTATCCTTGTAATTGTAACCGCAAACTTTTCCTATCAGTTCTTTGCTTGATTTGGTTTCTTTGGTTTTGCTTAATGAAATAAATGTACGGCGAACTTCATCATTATATCCATATGTGTAGGCAGAACCTTGAATCAGTTTACCTGTTTCAAAATACTTATCTCTTGTCACCCAGTAGTTTATCAAACTTTTTGTGTATATATTATAATCACCGCCTATTTTGTCTCTTTCTTTTTCTCGCTTGACCAAGTTACTTCGGTCTGCTTCTTTCCACGTTTTTGGCGTTAAATAATCAACTTTGTTTTCGAGATATTCCTGTTCCATTTCGGAATACCACTTTAACAGGGTTTCTTTATATTTTTTGTCAAACAACTTGTTGTCAAAAAGATATTTTTCGCCTGTCCAATCGAATTTTATAAACTCCAATCCGTAATTTACCTCATCGGCAATCAAATAATCTTCTGCGCCGCCGCAACCCCATACGGACACAAAATGCACTTTACCCAGTCCTTTTTCCATTTCGGACAAATCAATGGTAAGCAACGGAAAAAATAGAGTTTTGTAGATTTCCGTTGGGTTTTCAAAAACCTCGTCTATTGTTGGAAATAATTTCATCTTTTTACTTTTTTTTATGTTCTCTCGGAACGGTTTCTATTTCATTTAACGTTCTATTTTCTGTTTCATTGTCCTGCGGCATTCACACTGCTTGCTGCTAACGACCTGCGGCTTGACGCTGGCGGGGGTATCAGTAAGGCTCGAACGAGAACAAACGATGATGTTACCTACCCGCTGTCAGTCGAGGACACGCCCCCGCTGGCGCCAAACCGCCTGTTAGCGGCAGGTCTCTTTTGTTTTTATCAGGCATATTCAGGCACTAATATATTAATATGCAAAATATCTTCTATTTTTGCCAATGTCTCTAACGAAAAATTTTCACGCCCTTTCAATATTTTACTTACATATTGCTGTGAAACAAACATTTGAGATGCTAATTCTTTTTGTGTCAAGTTCATCTTGTCCATTTTGTCTTGCATTAACAGTGCGATATGTTGTGAATATCGCAACCACGTTTTATTTTCACGACGATATTCCGTTTCGTTACGCCATTGCGAAGGAGTTGGAGAGGCGTGTTGTCTTAATTTTTTTACGGTTGTTTCCATATTCATAATTCCTTTATATAATCTTCAAAACTTGTTTCATCTGCAATTCCGTTATCAATCAAAAAACGGCGAACTTGTTCTATTTTTGTTAATTCGATTGCAGTATGTGCGCGTTCCTGCATTGTAGCCGTGAGTTTTATCGCTCCGCCTGTGATAATAAAAATGCCGTTATTTAGTTTTATGGCATAAATACGCAACCAAGAAGCGTGTTTTTTGCGTTTTCTGATTTTGGCTTTTTCTTTTTCCAAATAACTTTCTTGTACGTAATTGTTCAATGGACGGAAAAGGGCGTTCAAATCAGCATTTGGTGTCAAATCCAACAGAGCAGTTTCCAACATTTCGCTGTCCTCTATAGTATCCACTACCGCCTCGTTTATGCCCGACATACCATAACTTAACCATAAATCGTTTTTGTTTGCCGTAAAAAAATTACGTAACCAAAGTACATCGTTCCACTTGTCGAACACGCTGTAAAGTTCGTTGTCGCCTTCGCCATCATATCTTACAGCCCAAAGCCTGCCATCACCTGTTATTTCGTCAAAAGTCATTGCCCTGTTGTTATTTCAGCGAACAAAATTATAAATAAATTTTATTCTATACAACTTTTAGGTTGTTTTTTTACGTACAACAAGGTTTACATACATATTGATATATACCTGCTCCCATTAAATCACTATCAGGACACGACTTAAATCCAAATTGTTCATAAAATGATTCTCGGTTAGGAGCCGCTATTAAAGAAACAAAAATGCTTTCCTTTTCAAGTATATTTTGGTTGATATAAGCCATTATTTGTTTCATTAAATTTTTCCCAATTCCCTTTTTCTGCCATTGAGGTACTACAACAACATCAACAACGAGTGTAAAGTAACCACCATCTCCAACTATGCGAGCCATACCTATTGGTTTTTTATTCACAGTTGCGACAACGATAAAGTTTGAGTTTTTTAGTCCAATTTCTGCTTTTCTATTGGAAACTTCTCTCCACCCTGCCGTTTTTCGCAAATCGTTGTAATCATCTATCGACAACGTATTCACATACTCTACTTGCATTTTATTTTAAATTATTAAGTCCTTTTATATGTTTTCGCAAGATACTATATTTCACTTCGTATCGAAATCTCATCCACCGACTTGCCGCTTAACGACCTGCGGCTTGACGCTGGCGGGGGGATCACAAAGGCGCGGACGAGAGCGAACGATGATGTTATCCACCCGCTGTCAGCCGAGAACACACCCCCGCTGGCGCCAAACCGCCTGTTAGGTGCTGGTAATTTATTTCAGTTCATACAGTTTCAAATTGGGAATATATGAAAAATCTTTTCTATTGAGCGTAAAAAGTTCTGCATTATAAAGAATGGCTGTTGCTGCAATGAGCGCATCGGCAAATTCAAGTTTATGAGACAAACAATAAGTTTTTACTAAATTGACCGCCATTTCAGAGATTTGCGGCAATAGAGATAAAACAGTCAATCCCTCTAAATCTGCACTTATTTCCTGTAATTCGCGTTTGTTTCTTGCACCATAAAACAATTCGGCACGCACCACATCACACACTGCTATCTCCTGCATATTATCAACAATAGAAGCAATATTGGCATTGTCTCGATAGATTTCAATCAAGATGTTTGTATCCAAAAGTGTCATTGATGTATTAGTTTTTCAGTTCCCCAAGCATCTCTGCGCAATTGTTTTGCTTCAATATTGTAATCTTTCCACATGCCACGAGTTCTTGCAAAACGTTTAGAGAATGATTTATCCTCAGGCTTTTTCCCTTCTGTTATTATCACATTTACATCCCACGAATTGAAAAGTCCCATCAATACATTCATTTGCGTATTGTTAATACTGTTTTGTAATAATATTTGGGTCATCTTTCTTAGTTTTTATTATTCGACTGTAAAATTACAATTATTTTTTGAAAAACAAGCAGAAAGATGAAAGCAAATAAAGAACAGTAAAATCTATAAACAAATTTTACTGACTCATATTGGCTTTCAGTCGTTTTTCATTACTGTATCGCCTACCACTTGCCAAAACCAAGTATTTGTTATTAATTTTGGCTTGTAATCCCAATACACAAATGAAACTTTAGTTAGAAATTCCGCATATATTTTTTATTTGTTTATTGGATTTTGTCCTCATTCATTTTCTCTATCTACTCCTTTTTTAAGCAAAAAAACTAATAGAATTATTCCAAATACTATCATACAAAGCAATAAGCCAATTATCCATCGTTCAAGATTAGCAATAAAGGTATGTATAATAGAGAACAACATGTTGTCTTGTCCCGGAATACGTTGACCTTTTTTCAGGTTCATACTTGTTGTTATTTTCTCATTTTCGATCATTTTGTCGTTGGATTTTCTAAGCCATAATTTCTTGGAATGGTCAAACAATAACAGGGGGATTTTCCTCCCCCATGACCATTACAGTCAGTCAGGTTATCGCTGGCAGGTTGCATCCCTGCAGAGCCTGTTTCCTTTTCGCCTGACAGGGACAAAGATACAATATTTTGATAATTTCTACTGTTTAACATAAATTATTATGCTGTTTTTTTTGAATATGACTTGTATTTGAGCGAGTTATAACTTCGATGAATTTCTTGTGGGGTTTTTAATCCCAAACTCCAATGTACGCGCTCGTTGTTGTAAATATGGACGGTTTGTTTGACTAACTTTTTGAGGATTTGCAGATTAACCACTTGTCTGTTCAATCCATATTCCAACTTTAATGTTTCATTGATACGTTCGGCAACGGCATTTTCGTAAGGGTCATACTGTTGTGTTGTACTCAATTTAAATTTCAGTTTTTCAGCCAGTTCCGAATAATCGGGACAGCAATATTGAATACCTCTGTCGCTGTGATGGATGACTGTCTCGTGGGAGAAAATCATATTTTTGTGCGCCATTTTCAGGGCTGATTTGACCAAATCAACCCGCATATTATCATCTACTGCGTATCCCATTATTTTCTTGGAATAGGGGTCTGTGGCAAGCGCCAGATAAGCGTGTCCCGCGTCTGTTTTCAAGTAAGTTATGTCGCTCACAATGACCTGTTCACTGTGCGTTAATTCTGTCTCTTTCAATATATTGGGAGACTTATGATAGAAATGTTTTGAATCGGTTGTGATATGAAAACGCTTAGTTTTCTTTACCAGCAAACTGTTCTCCCGAAGAACGGTATTAAGGCTGTTTCTTCCGATTTTTATATTTGCCCGCTCTAATGCTTCGCCAAGATAAACCATCAGTTTGCGTGTTCCTGCACGTGGATGTGTTTTGCGCACTTGGCTGACCATTGACAATAGTTTTTCATTCCTCTCGCTTCTACTGTTCTCTCGCTTAATTCGCTGATAATAACCCTGTTTTGTTAGCCCGAACACTTGATAGAGATACTTTATTTTGAAAGGCGTTTTTTCTTTCTTTGTATCTCGTTGCTCAACTGTTCGGGCAAGAATTTTTTTGACAGTTCCTGCCCCGTAACTTTCTCAAAATTAGCAATTAAATCCTGTTGGAAGTCTTTGACAAACTCTAATTCTTCTATGCGTTCACGCAATTTTTTGTTCTCCTGTTCTAAACTCATTGCATTGTTTTTAGTGGTGTAATTACTCAGTTTCTTTCGCCAGTACTCGAGAGTACTCCTCGATACATTGTACTTTTTCGAGGCAAAGTTAAGCGAAATTTGTCCATTATTGATTTGCTCAATGACGAATGTTTTAAACTCAAAACTGCAATTTTTGCCATTCTTTTTTCGGCAGGGTTGATTCTTCTCTAAATCCATAATGCTTAATTCTTTGTTGAAATTAGAGTCAACGTATGTTGGGACAAGACATGTCCGACGCTTGCCTGTAACGCCACGCGGCTTGACGCTGGCGGGGGTATCGCAAAGGCTCGGACGAGAGCGAATGATGATATTACCCACCCGCTGTCAGCCGAGAATACGCCCCCGCTGGCGCCAAACCGCCCGTTATCGGCTGGCGCTTTTGTCGCTTGATAAAAACTATTTGGAACTACTCAATATTCATAAAGTATCGAATGTCCCAAAATATTAAGTTGAACTTTACTAGTACTTCGCATCTGTAATGCCTCAATATTGAAAGAAACCTCTTTAGTAATTATGGCAGTACAAGCTTCCTTGTTGTCAAGTACAAGCTTCAAAGCCCATTGGGGAGGATATACTGCGGTGGCGCTGCCTGTTGCAAACAAATTTACACCCCAACTATTTCCGTCACATCCGCTTGCACTAAATTTTATTTTCAGGCAGTTGCTTTCGATTCTCAAATCAATGATTGTAACGGGGTAATCAGGTGTTTGCACATATGAAGTGTCATTAACGATTACAGACTTATCGCAACTGGGTTGATAGTTTAAAGTGTCTTCTGGCAATGGTAATGGCGCCTCTTGTTTTGTAATCTTACCCTCAGCATCCAAGTAATTGATAAGGATATCCAATTCCTTTTTGCGTTTTTGTTTAGATTGCTCCCACTGCTCCCTATTTTCTTGCAACAATAGCGAGTCAGCGAACATATACATATCAGTCAAATAAGTTTTAACACCGTCTGTCCGAAATTGCAAGTCAAAATCGTCATTTGTTATTCCCCACCCATAGTGTATTTTAATGGGAGGATCGAAGACAGGCTTGTCTCCAATAAAAAACTGCAACTCGGTATGGAGACTTAAACGAGATATGATTTCGTCGAATTTCGTTTTGGTAAAGACAATTTCTCCATACAGAGCATTGAACGATACAATATCTTCATCTGTAAAAACCAAATTAGCTTTGTCACCAGCATTGACAGATGCCAACTTGCTGCCAACCGAAGTGGCTCCAATTACGTATAACTCACCCGCAGGTTTTTCTTCTTTTGTTGCTTCGTTAGTCAAGCAACCTGTAAACACAACTCCGTAAATCATTGCGGAAATTAACAATAAAAATAATCTTTTCATTTTGCTTTTAGTTTAAATATGTTATAAATTTCAAAAACTCTAAATAGTCTCTCCTTAATATTTTTATAAACTTCTCATTATCGTAAAAATAAGCAAAAAAACATTAGGAAAATTCGACCGGATTTTGTATCTTTGCAGTATAAAACCCTGCAAATTTAGACAATATTATGTTAGGCAAATTACCCGATAAAAATCAGC
>Ga0082212_10008826_pt1 | contig 13095 bp, 15 predicted proteins | sample TergutNt197P3_FD_71548 | JGI IMG/M metagenome (GOLD analysis project Ga0082212, IMG submission 71548) | Neocapritermes taracua P3 segment gut microbial communities from Petit-Saut dam, French Guiana - Nt197 P3 | ecosystem: Host-associated > Arthropoda: Insects > Digestive system > Gut ... | reverse complement strand
AGACTTAATATGTAATTATTTAACAAATAAAAATCAAATGTAGGATGAAGCCATTCTAATGGATGTGCATTGGTAAATGAAATAAGCGACTCCATGTTATAAAGAGATTTTATTGCAGTGTCATTGGGATTAAAAGATTTATTACCGAGAACTTTATCTCCTAAAAAAGAAAGATATCCTGTTGTTTTTTCAAATTCTTCTGTTTTGTTTTCATAACATAAATCAACCATCCGATTTAATACAGAATAGTAATTGCGTTGAGTTTGTCTAGAATATTTATTTATTTTAAAAGCAAAGACAAATACTTGAACATAAGGTACCAAAACAGCACCAATAATTGTAGTAAAAAGCGATTTTATGGTTATATCACCATTGTCTATAATTAGACCAATAATAAAACCACCAATTAGACCAATAAAAAACCACCAATCAATAACGAAAATCTGATATTTCCTTTTTATACTCATAACTTGCTATTTTACATAAATAAATTGACCATTTTCAATTTTCTTAATTCCAAAGCTCTGAATAATATCTCCTTTTTCATCAAAAGAAATTTTTCCAGTAACCCCGTCCATATCTTTTATTTGATAAATAAAATCTTTAAAATTAGTTCCATCATAAGTTTTGACATTTTTTAAACATAAAAGAGCGACACTAATCGCATCACAGTTAGCGGCTGCATAAAAATCAGGGAATATCCCATATTTTAATTGATATGATTCAACGAATTTTTTTGTAATAACATCGTGGCTTTGTGGATTATAATTCCTATATGTATATAATATTCCATTTGCAAAGTCCTTAACTGTATTGACTAAATCAGGGTCTTCAATCATTGTTCCTCCCGTAAATAATGGTTTATAATTCATCTGTGCACATTGTGAAAAAAAGTAATTCTGTTCTTTATATGCAACAACATATAGCACATCTACTTGAGAATTTTGAAATTTTCTTATTATTGTTCTAAAGTCGGTCGCACTTTCTTGATGGGCAAGTTTTTCTTTAATAATTCCACCTCGTACAACGATTTCTTTTTCAAAGTCATTTGCTAATCCTACCCCGTAATCGTTATTTACATACAAAATACCGATATTATTTGGAGTGTAATTGTCCATTAAGTAATCCGCCATGGCTTTTCCCTCCAATTCGTCAGAAACACATACTCTAAATATATAATCCCCCGCATCGCGTACCGCACTTGCCGTTGAAGTTGGAGAAATTAAAACGACTTTATTTTTTTCAGCAATTGGTGCTATTGCTAATGTGTTTGAACTTGGCATTGCCCCAACTATAATTTGGACTTTATCTACATTTATCAACTTATTTATAGCGTTCATTGCTGTTTTGGTTTCTCCTTTATCGTCTTCATAAACCAGAATGATTTTTTTTTCATTATTGGCATTATATTCTTCAATAATAATATCAATTGCATTTTTTCCGCTTTGTCCATATTTAGCAAGGTCGCCCGTTAAAGGCAAAATTACCCCAACTTTCACTTCCTGTTTTTTACCCGCATAATTCAGATAAACCATTACTCCGATTGCAATTACCGCAATCACTCCAATTGTAACTAAAACTTTCTTCATTTCAATTTATATTAAATGTTTATATTTCAACTATTTACTTAAAAAATCTCTTTGTTTTAACTCAAAATGCAAAGTTACACTATTTTTTGGATTTCCTTTTTCAACATCCCATATATCTCCTCCCACGACTTTTTATAAAGTTTTGTACTTTCTTGGGCAAGTTGGGTAAAAGCATTTGAATTGTAAAACAAATCCGTTGCTTGCAATTCGTCTATTTCATTGTCAAGCATTAGTTTCTCTACCAACTGCTCGCCGATTTTGGAGATTTCGTAGTTAATGTCTGTCGGGGTTTCTATGTAATCAAGCATTTGAAGTGAGCGTGTGGAACAAAAACAAATTTGGTGTGTATCCCTGATAAACTTCAATTCGTTAAGAAAATCCTGTTTCGACACTTTCCCCGCCAGATAGTCGTTGATACGGGTTGCTATTTTATCGTCAGCCACCGGACCCTCTACAATATCGTAATCGTGAGTGGGTTGTGTGGCTTTAGGATTTCTGTTTATCGCTACAAAATCAAGCCATTCTTCATTATAACCGTCAAATTGCAGCACTTTAAAACGAAAATATTGAAAGGCGTTTTCGTTGAAATCAAATTCCGTAACAAATCCTGCCGTTTTGCGGGAAAGTCCTTTTCGTTCCGCCCAAAACTCGGCTTGTTTCCTGATTTTTGTTACATAAAAACCTCTTCCGAAATCTTTACCTATTTCGCATTTTTCGAGGTCAATGACATCAATTTTCGTGTAACTTCCGTGATAAACTCTCATTGCTTTCCTCCATTGTTTTTACAAACTTCAAACATATCCCTGACCGCCCAAAACGGATTGTCGGTGTGCAAAGCCCACCAGCATTTGTTCAGATAATCCATACCGCCATATTTTTTTAAATAGCGGTAAGCATCCTGAATATTCATTTTATACGACTTTGCAAATTCAGGAATAATGAAAGTAATAAAACTTACCTTGTCGCCGATATCCTTATCCATTGTTCGCATTATTGTTTCCATAATCTTATTGCAAAATTACATTTTTTATTGTTCCTAACTCCAATTCAATTTCTCTACTTACGATATTTTCCATTAGTTGTCTTTTATGTTCAACAATTACAAAAGTAACGTTTTTTTTGTTTAAATCTTGTATGCAATTTTTCAAGACTTCGGAATTTTGAGTGTCCACGCCTGCAAAGGGTTCATCAAGCAAAATCAATTTCGGCGAATGTACCAGCATATTACCAAAAGCGAGTATCTGTTTTTCGCCACCCGATAGATGAAACGGTGTGCGTTTCCGCAAAGTTTCAAGCAAGGGCAGTATTTCATAAACTTTTTTTATTCGTTCTTTGGCGTCGGCAGTGGTGTAGATGCTTGCCGAAGTAAGCAGATTTTCTTCTACCGTAAAATCTTCAAACACATTCTTTTTCTGCGGCATATATACAATTCCTTGCTGTATCATCGTAGAAACAAGCAAGGCGGTAATGTCGTTTTCTTCAAAAATGATTTTTCCTTCCAACGTCCAAGGTTTCAACAAACCGTAAATGGTTTTCAATACCGTACTTTTTCCCGAACCATTGCCGCCACTCAATAAAACAATACTGCCTTTTTCTACGGAAAAAGAAACATCGGTCAGCACTTGTTTTTTGCCATATCCTGTAGTTATATGTTCTATTTTTAGCATATTACCCCCTTTTCCATATTCAAAATACTATCGCTTGTTTCTCTAATGTAATCGGGATGATGCTCTATCTGCAAAATGGTTTTCCCTTCCTGCTTTAATTGTTTGACCAATTGGATAATTTTTAGCCGGTTATCTTTGTCAATACCAGCAACAGGTTCGTCAATCAAAAGTAAATCGGCGTTGTTGGCTATGCAGCAGCCAATAGTGAGCAATTTTTGCTGTCCGTATGAGAGTTCTCCCGCTAATTCATTGCATTTTTCTGATAAAGAAACTTTTTCAAGAATTTCATTGGCGCATTGTTTTTGTTCTTTTGTTGGGTAAGTAAATTGTTTGGTTTCCAATGCCACCAAGATATTTTCGTAAACCGTCATCTGTGTTGCCAAACGCAAATCTTGGAATGTCCGCCCAATGCCCAAACGATTTAAGCGGTAAGGTGCAAATTTTATGATTTTCTTTCCTTTAAATTCTACGGCACCTGTTGTTGGCGGAAGAAAACCGGAAATAATGTTTATTAAAGTTGTCTTTCCTGAGCCGTTTCCGCCTTTTAAAGTATATACAAAGCCTGTTTCCAAACAGAGATTTACTCCATTTAGAACTTGGACATCGCCAAAGGATTTATGTATATTGTTTAATTTGAGCATTTTATATCTTTTACACGAAAAACTTTTCAGGATGCAAAGATACAATATTTAAGATTAATTCTCAACCTTATTTTTTTGTTGTGTTCGTTTACCACCCTTCAGGGTGGTGGGTGGGCAGAGCCGAAAAATGGCGAAGCCCATTTTTGGGCATGGGTTGGCGGTGAGGTGTGAGCGAAGCGAACACGGCAAAAGCCAACTATTTATCAAATATCTTTGTGCCATTTTTACCCTTATTTTTGTCATTCATTCATCACTTTCAAATTTCGGTATCGTTGTCGGCAACGCTCTGTCTTTTTCGCTTCCCAATCGCACTGCGCTGTCCCGCTTGCAGGTAACGTCCCAGCGGCTTGGGGCAGGCGGGGCTTCCACTGCCGCTCGGACGGGCGCAAAACTTGCAAATCCGCACAAACTTTCAGGCGAGCCACTGCCCCGCTTGCGCCAAACCGCCCGTTAGAGGCAGTTTTTTCTATATGTTTAATGCTTTCGTATAACATTTTAACTCCAAAATCGTCCAAAAACAAAAGCACCTACTATAAGAGTCAATAATGCACCCAAAATACCCCACAGTTGAGAAACTTTTAAATTCTTAATAAGTTCTCCAATTGTCAAAGTACTGGGGTCTATCTTATTTTTAGTGTCTTGTATTTTCATTTCAGTTTTAGGTGTAGTGAACCTTGTAACCAACAAATCAATCAAATGATTGAAATCATTTACAGTACCTCCGTTTATTATTATTTCATCGTAAATATCGGGGTGACGTAAGTAGTCTTGAAAAGTGTCTTCGATACATTTTTTCTGTTGAAAGTTTTGAGCATTGGGAATTCGTTGTGACACTACATGAAAATCAGTAAAAATAAAAACGGTAACAATGTTGTGGTGTGAAAATGATTTTGCAAAATCTTGAATGAGGTCAAGATTGCGGATTACAATAAATAAATTGTCAACCTTTGTAAGATATTCTTCAACTTCTTTTTTATTAAAACCATACTCATGACCATCGTAGGTGTATTGATAGTCAAAGTTACATGCGGTAAATGCTTCCACTTTCATGAACTTTAAATCAGTAGTTTTTTCTTCAGGTCGTCTTTCTCGCGTAGAATGCTTCATGAACAAATCCGACTTTATTTTACAAGCCGATACATAGTTTATCAAATCTGATTTCCAAATGCCTGACGTTCCGTCTATGATAAAAATTGTCTTCATTTGTTGTAATTTTTTCGTTCTTTTATGAAAGTTGCAGGGACACCTCCAACAACTGTATAAGGATTAACATTTTTCGTAACGACAGCACCTGCTCCAACAACTGCCCCTTTTCCAATTGTAACCCCTGCAAGTATTGTTGAATTAGCACCAATCCAAACATCATCTTCAATAATTATCGGCTTAATAATATGCCCTTGCAAGCGAATAGGAATGTTTGGGTTTGAGTAATCATGGTTGCCACTGTTTATGACTGTATAAGGTCCAATTAAAACATCGTTTCCAATTTTCACGCTGTCAGGGGCAGTAATAAAAACACCTCTATTGATTTTTATATTGCTGCCAATTTCAACGTTCTTAGGATAAAAAATAGTCAAGTCATGGTAAAGAAATAAATTCTCACCACATTTTGAAAAAGAATTTTGATAAAACAAAAGTCGAATTTTCCTATAAAGTCCAAAAGATGATTTTTTGTTAAATTTATCTTGAAATTTATACCATTTCAACGAACCTATTTTGAGAGAACTAAATCTCCACTTGAAATACCAAGATACAATAATTTCCGCAAAAATTGTCAGTAAATTTTTGGGATTTTGTTGTTGTAATATTTCTCGCTCTATCATGTTATTTTTTTTATATTCAATTATTTTGTCCTATTTTCATCTCAAAGTTTTCGCTCTCTAAACGTGTCCAACTGCACTGTCCGCCAAAATTGCCTCTAACGTCCCAGCGGCTTCACGCAGGCGGGGGTTCACAAAGGTTCGCGCGGGCGATGCACTTGCAAATTTCCACAAATGTTTCTGCGGGCATACACCCCCGCTTGCGTGAAACCGCCCGTTGCACGCTGGTCTTTTTTGGGTTATAGCTGTCAATATTCACTAAATTAGTCGTTTATATATCTTTTTTCCAATGTGTCAAGTACCAATTTGGCTACATCTTTTATTTCTTTCGATTCCTTCTCATTTTGAATAACCTTCTCTATGTGAAATATATCTTGCTTTTCACCAATTTCTGCTAATTGAAATAACAATTGCATTCTTCTTTTAGTGTCAAGTGCAGGGAAACGATAAGATAATCGTGCTTGTCTAAGTATCAATTCATTACGGTGTTCTTTTGCTCTGTCAATTTCTGCTATAGCAATTTGTTTGTCAATTATTTCGTACAAAGCCTCTGTGTAATCAGGTTTTAATTCAACCGCTTTTAGATAACATTCCATTGCCTTTTCATATTCTTGCTTGCTTTCATAGAAAATTCCCATATTGTAATATTCCTTTGCGAAATCATTTACTTCGAGAGAGGTTGCTTTAAGATTTTGCTCGCAATAATTTTTTATTAAACTCATTAATTTATCATTATCAATAAGTTGTATTTGTTTATATTGTTCTGATAATTTAATTGCGTCTCGACTAAAACTACCAGTAGTTACAATAATAAAACCATTGATATTATTAGTTTGAAGAAGAATACCATAAGATGTTCGTATCAAATCTATTCCTATTTTTCTGTTTGGAGAATATCGTTTTACCTCAACAAAGTAAGTCATTTTTCCAATAACAGACTCTGTGTTTAAGATTAAATCGTAACCTCCATCTTTATACATTGGAGTTTTTTGTACGGTGTAACCCATAAAATGAAATAATTCCGCAACAACATCTTCCATAGTAATTGGATTAATATCATAAATCATTGCTGGGTTTTTGTATATTTCATTGATTATGTCTTGTATTGGGGTATCTTCTTTTTGGTTTTTCTTAATTTCTTCTTGACTTATTGGAATTTTTGTTTCTTCTAATGACGCACGTAAAAAAGTAGAATCTTTAATATTTGCATCATCAAAATTCAGATTAACTCCTTTTATGTTATAAAAATTCACATTTTGTAAATTCGCACTTATAAAAGTGACTGTTTCTAATTTGCAGTTACTAAAGTCCGAATTTTTCAAAGAGGAAAAATTAAAAGTTGATTTAAGTATTTTTGAATTTGAAAAATTTGAACTTTTTAAAGAGGCTTCATCAAAACAAACATTTTCCATAGAAGTCTGTGAAAAATCTGCATTCTCTAAACTTGCGTGAAAAAATTTAACATTTTTGAAAAATATTCCTTTAAAGTTTACTCCAGATAAATTGCAATTACTTAAATCATAGTCAGAAATTATATTATCCCAATTACTGTTAAGCAACTTAAACTGTTCCCACACTTCAATATTTCCATTAGACAAAGCCTTTAATGCATCTTTTATTTTAAATTCTGCTTTTGAAGGAGGGAGAATTTTGTTAGAAAAAATATTACCAAGCCAAAATCCAATAACGATAATAATTAATGGCAAAAGAATGAAAAAAACTATATTATACATTGTATGAGGTTTTTATAACTCTGTATGAAGAGCCTAAGTTAAAACTTGTAAGAAATAAATTAATCAACATTAAAATTATTATTCTATTACTATATTCATTATCAATTACCCAATAGGTTAAAGCTTTTTGAGAAAGTAATATTGTGAAAATCCAAATAACAACTGATACAATAAAAAGAAATAAATATTTTGGAGAAAAATCTAAGCTATCAGGTAATCGCATATCATATGTTATTTCTATTCCATCCCCAGAATTATTTCTTCTTAATCTGGGAGTCGCAGTCGCATTCAATTTATTTTGTTCAGATATTGACAATGTAAAATATAAAGCCGTTACCCATAAACAAATAGACGGAAAAATATCAATAACTAAGGTCTTACTATTAAATGCGATTCCTTTAATTCCTATTTCAATCAGAAATAGTGAGGTTGCTAAAAATAAAGCTTGAATTAATGGTGATTTCATACTCTTTTATTTTTTTATTTCGTTCATTTTAGTATTTTCTTTAATTTGTCAACTTGCATACACTTAAAATCTTACTTCTTCTTTGTCCGCTGGCACTGTCCGCCGACTTGCGTGCAACGTCCCAGCGGCTTTGCGAGGTGGCGGCTTCACTGAACTTCCTGCGGGAGATAAACGTTCAATTTCCTACAAGATTGTCTGCGGGGTTACTGCCGCCATCTTGCAAAACCGCCCGTTGCACGCTGGCATTCTTTTTTTGTCTTTAATTTCTATTTTCCCAACGCTCTGATAATGGACGGCAAACTATTTAATTTCCATATCTACTATTTTTTGAGGTAGTCCGGGACCAAAAAATCTATTTAAGTTAGATAATGCTTCGTCCCATTCAATGTATTCTGAACCAAGAATTCTATCTGCACACATTTCGCAACAAAGATAACCACCGGGTCTGAGATAGCAATGCCCTGCAAACAGATTTTTTTTACCACAATCGTCACAAATTCCACTACCAACCCTCTGACCTGCACTTTCTTTATACCAATTCTTAAGTGCTAATTTTACCTTTTCAATCCTTTTAATAGCATCAGCGCTCAACTTGCCGCACCTTTCGCATTTACAGCCATTCCATTTATGACCAAATAAACATTTTAAATTCATATTTTTAAGTTTTATGCCCCTTTCAGAGCGGTTTATACTATCTATTTAATTTCTATTTTCCCAACGTTCTAAAGTTTCTTTTTTCTCTATTCCGCATTTAGTACATTTGTATATCGTGTGAGAATAATCCCAGTTCCCATAACTCTCGCTTTCATTTCTAATCCAAACAAAGTTATGCGATATTTCTCCACATCTTTCACATTTACAACCATCCCATTTGTGCTCAATATTTCGCTGCTTGCCACAAACAGAACATTTTTCTATACATCTTCCTTCCAAAAGTACCCATTTGTGTCCCTCATCTCTTGTTTTAGCGCATACAAGACATTTGCAACCATTCCCTTTATTATTCCACTTATGTCCCTCATCTCTTATTATACCGCATCGTTCGCACTTGCAGCCATTCCATTTATGACCAAATAAACATTTTAAACTCATATTTTTCTTTGTTTATACTCTTTCGAGACGGTTTATATTTTCTTTAACGTTCATTTTCTTGTTTCATTGTCCCGCTGCGCTGTCCCCCGCTTGCGTGCAACGTCCGGCAGCTTGGCGTAGTGGCGGCTTCCACAAACTTGCTACGAGCAATCAGGTTGCAAAATTAGTAAATATTTTCAAACGAGGTTAATGCCGCCATTACGCCAAACTGCTTGTTATCGGCTGTTTATTTTTCATTATTTTATCCCTTTAATAGCATTTTCCGCCCTTGTCAAAAGTTGCAAATTTTCAAATACTGTCAATCCGCCGTTGTGCATTGGTACTATATGGTCTATTTGAAAAATCAATTTATTTTTACTTCTATATCCGCTTTCAGCACTGAAATAAAAGCCGTCTTTATCGGTAAATTTCTTAAAAACGCGGTCTCTTAATTGTTTTTCATAAATGGGGTCAAGTTCGCTTAATTGGCTCAGCGATAGTTTTTCGTAACTTCTTAATTCTTTTTCCTCTCTTGGTTTTATATCGTGGCGAATAAATAATTCAGGGCTTCTTAAACGTTGTTGAGCAAGCCCTACTTCTCTTAAAAAGTTTCGTTTGTCAAAATTGAAAAATGTTTGCCAAGCAATTTCGTTGTCTTCCCAAATTTTGTTTATTAATTCTGTTTGCGACCTTTCGCCAAGGTCTTTTTCTCTTATTTCTTCTGCAATTTTATCTATGTCGTATTTTTCTCTGTCTTTAAGTTCTATAAATGGCGGTATTTCTTCTTTTTCAGCATAAAATTGCAAAATATTTTTTATGTCTTGCAAGTGATATGCAGGATATTTTACAGTTCCTTTGAAAAATTCTTCTTCTATTGTTTCGGCTAATTCCTCTAACTCATCTTCGGCAATATAATCTATGTCCGTTAACTTGTTTTGCTCAAAGAAACTTGGTAATGCGTCCATAAAATCCAAATATGATTGTAAAATATTGTCATAAACCAACACCTCACAATTTTTATCAATTTCTTGTTCATCAATTTTATCTAAAAAGCGGAATTGATAAATACCAACAGGAAAACGCTCTATAAAATTCAGTTTTTCAAGTTCTTCACGTTTTTCCGGGTCAATAATTTTGTTTGTAAGAATTGCAAATTCTTCAATTTTATTGATAGCAACAAGACGCAAAATCTGTTTTTTAGTTTCTGTATCAACATCTTTGAAGTCAATATTATCTTCAATATAAAGTTTTTCAGGATTTACCCAAGCAACTTTATTTTGCCATTCGTCAATGAAACTAACTATGTATGCCTCTTTTGTTCCCCCTGCTTTTGGACCTCTTAATCCTCTTCCTATCATTTGGGTCATCAGGATAGAAGAAATTGTGGGTCTTGCTAAAAAGATTGATTGAACATTAGGAACATCAGTACCTTCTGTAAGAATATTTACATTAATCAGTACCTCTATTTCGCCACTTCTAAATTTTGCAATTTTGTCTTTATTTTCTTTGCTTGATATAGTTACTCCTGTTGTTATGTCTTTAACTGCTGAAATGACATAGTCAGATTTTACGCCACTATCTTTAAACATTGCGTTTAGTGCGATTGCATTATCTACATTCAGAGCAAAAACAATCGTTTGTTTGTATTTTGCTTTATTGTTTGTATATCTGCTAACAATGGTGTGGTTTCTGTCATCATTTTCTGCAATAGTTTTTGCAATGTTAGTACCAATACTGTCAATATCAAAGTAATTTAACTGTTCAACTTGTTCTTCACTTAATTCTTTTGTAAAATCTAACCCTGTGCTTACTTCTTCAAAGCAAGGTTCGGATAAAATTCCTAAACGAATTAGAGTTCTTAAATCAATTTTGTAAATAATGTCATCGGGAAAAACTTTTTTCAATAGTCCTTGTTCACTCTCTGCTGTTCTGAAAGGAGTTGCTGTAAGTCCCAAAAGTTGAAACCGAGAAACACTATTTTTTATATTATCTATTACTTGACGATAAGTTTTTGCTGTGGCGTGATGCGCCTCATCTATTACTAAAAATATTTCTTTGGTATTATTTTTTATCCATTTGTTGTACAAATGATTAAATCCTGCTTTTATGCTGTCTTTGCTGGAAATAATTAAATCGTCAAACGGTTGAATATTTACAGGTTTGTCGTGAATACCTGAAATAATTCTGTAATTGAAAGATGTTTTTTGCTCAAAAATATCTTTGTACGCAAGTTTTTCGGCAAAAGTGGCTTTGGCTTGTTCCAATAGTTCGTGTCGATGAGCCAACCATAACACTTTCTTCCCTTTATCAAGGTAATTTCTACAAATCCAATGGGCTGCGGTTATTGTTTTTCCGCCTCCTGTCGGCAAAACTAAAAGTCCTGCAAAAGGATTTTTATTGGATTTTACTATTTTCTCTTGCAAATTGAAAAATGCTTTTTCTTGATGTTCATACGGAATAATACCGCTTTCTGCATCGGCGATATTTACCTTTCCTGCAAATTCGTATTTAACATTTCTTCTTGTGGGTTTGATATTTTCTACATTTCCTTCTGTCAAACGAAAAGTAACCGTTTCATCTCTTTTAAATTGAGATATTTTTTTTATTGGCTCTTTTCCGCACCAAAGTGTCAAGTTGTTTTTTCTGAATTGATAATCAAATTTGTCAAGGATAGCGAAGTTTCTTCTACTTCCCATACCAATCCGATTGAGAAAAGTTTTATAGTCCCGCCAAGTTAAATTACTTGTGTTTTTTTCAATGTCGCTAATGATTTCCGCGATTACTTCTCTTATTTCTTTTAACTTCATATTGAATTTTTGTCAATTTGTGTTCACTTTTAGTTGGTGTTTCCGCTAAATAGCCGATAACGGGACGCGGCTTTGCGAAGGCGGGAAAGAACAAACACGCTACGAAGCGTAAATGTTCCGCATCCTGTGCCACCGGTCGGACGAGCCTGCCCGCTTTCGCAAAACCGTACGTTAGAGGCAGGCGGTACTTCCTTGTTTGTCGTTCCGTATGACTGTTTCAATGAACGCTTTATTGCCAAGTTTATCTTTACTAATGTTGTCCAAACAATGTTGTCTTGACAATACCTTCTCAATGCCAAATATTGTAAACGGGTTATTGTTCTCAATATTACTTCTCGGCTTCTTTGTTCATTGATTATGTCCATTTCTTTGTGGTAAATAGCAGCCTACCCGCTTGCCGCTAACGTGCCGGCGGCTTGGCGCAGGCGGGGCTTCCACTGCCGCTCGGACGGGCGAAAAACTTGCAATTCCGCACAAACTTTCAGGCGAGTTACTGCCCCGCTTGCGCCAAACCGCTCGTTGGCTGTCAGGTGTTCGTGTCGCTTGTTCTTTCTTCTTACTTCAAATTTTTCCAACAACTTACACCTTCTTTTTTTATTTGAAGAATTGCCCAATGAACAATAGGAAAAATCGCTATTGCTGTAGATGTACTTATCGTAAATATGTTTATTTGAGGTACACTAATAAAAAAGAAGTACCATGCAAACGCTCCAATGATGTGAGAAGTACATAAAGCCCAAAAGCCTATTTTTTTCCAACGGAGTAAAAACATTACAGAAATAATACTCAATATGTGAGCAAACACTATTACAGAGATAACACTCAATGTTTCTTCCATATTAAGATTTTTCCAAACGAATATCCCATATATATTAACTACCGCAATAAATAAATAACTTAGCATCATTAACCACAGCCAAATACTTACAAATACATTACGTTTTCTTGTTACTAATTCATTCATCGTACTAAAATTTTACGTCCGCTCCTGTTTCGGACATTAATTTCGTTTTTTTAGATGGGTTCTGCTCCATCACCCCTACCAATTCACTCTTTGGGGTCAATCCCCATTTTTTTTCTAAATTTCCGTTCGGTGTCATAAATTCCTCCTTTTTTATTAAAAGTTTTCCTGCTCTTACGGCTTTGCAAGTCTTGCCTCGTTGTCGCAAATGTAGGTCAAACATTGCTTTACGCACTGCCCTCTCCACACTTGCAGCCAACGTCCGGCAGCTTGGCGTAGTGGCGGCTACCACAAACTTGCTACGAGCAATCAGGCTGCAAAATTAGTAAAAATTTTCAAA
>Ga0082212_10008825_pt1 | contig 13096 bp, 13 predicted proteins | sample TergutNt197P3_FD_71548 | JGI IMG/M metagenome (GOLD analysis project Ga0082212, IMG submission 71548) | Neocapritermes taracua P3 segment gut microbial communities from Petit-Saut dam, French Guiana - Nt197 P3 | ecosystem: Host-associated > Arthropoda: Insects > Digestive system > Gut ... | reverse complement strand
TCAGCCACATATGACCTCAGAACTGATTTATAAACCTTCCAGTCTCCATCGCATGCTGAAAGACCGGCTTCCGCGTCTATTCCCTGTATATCGATAAAGAGGTTTTCTTCCTCTGCAAGAGGATTAAATGTATGCGCATCTGATACGGCAGTCTCATCCAAAGAACTGCCGCCGGTTCTTTCTTTTGACTTATCCTTTACCAAATGCCTGATAATGGAGTCCAACCGCAAGATATCGATAGGTTTGGACAAAAAGCCCTGAAAATCATGCTTATAAAACAGTTCTTCCGTACCGGCGATTGCGTTTGCCGTAAGAGCAATAATTGGCACCGTCCTGGCGTATTCAGATTCAAGGGAGCGAATAGTATCGGTTGCTTCTATACCGTCCATCTCGGGCATCATATGATCCATGAAAATGGCATCGTAAACCGGATGCCCGCGCATAATCCGTTCTATTGCGGCCTTCCCGCTTGTTACGCAATCTACATGCATCTTGTATTTTCGCAGGAAACCTGCCGATACATCAAGGTTAGTCTGCATATCATCAACAACAAGCACTCTTGCGTAGCTTAAATCGTCCCGCATAAGTTTATCGGCAAAAAGTTGTTTGTTCTCGTTGTAACGGAATTGACGCAGGTTTTCCGCGACAACCGGGCCGATTGGCTCATCCGTAATATAGCCCTGCCTGATACGCACGCGGAAAACGCTCCCCTTGCCATATTCGCTTTCAACGGAAATTTCTCCATTCATAATTTCCGCCAGACGCCTGGTTATGGATAACCCAAGCCCGGTTCCCTCAATCTTGCGGGCGGCCAGAGCGTCAACCTGATAATAATCTGAGAACAGATTCCTTAAATCTTCCTCACGTATGCCAATGCCGGTATCGCTTACCGTAATTGTCACCCACACGTCTTTACCTTCACGCGCGCAGTTTATGCCTAAATTAATTGTTCCCTTATGCGTGTACTTAATGGCGTTGCTCAGTAAATTGTTAATTATTTGTTTCACACGCAGGTCGTCGCCCAAAAGCCTGCTCGGCAAGTCGTCGCTGATATCAAGACTGAAAGCAATAGGCTTTTCGCCGATACGCGTTGTGATGACGGTAATCGTATCATTCAAAACGCTTGCCATGTGGTATTCCACGGATGAAACCGCTAATTTTCCCGATTCAACCTTGGAAATATCCAGGACATCATTAACAATGCTCAGCAATGTGCCGCCCGCGCTCCTCATCTTTTGCAAAGTATCTTTTATATCTTCGGGAAGATTTTCTTCCTCCAGTTTTAAATCAGCGAGTCCTATCACTACGTTCAGCGGCGTTCTGATTTCGTGGCTCATATTCGCGAGAAACGCGGACTTTGCGGTTGACGCGGCTTTGGCCGCATCAAGAGCCTCACGCAGCTTCTCCTGCTGTTTTATTTTCATGGATACATCATTAACGGCATTAAAAAACACCATGCTGCCGTCTATCCATCTGGCGATTGCCGCTCTGCCGCCAAACCACTGGGATGATTTTTCGTCCCACAGGTATTCATATTCTATTGATGGAAAAGATTCCTTTTCCGGCAGCAGTTTTGATAATTGGCAAACGTGGCATGGCTCATCGAGATTTCTCAACGCCTTATAACACTTTTTCCCGAGCGATAGCTGCCTGTCGATTCCGTAATATTCAGCCGTGCGATTGTTGATATAAAGCAGATTATAATCAAAATCGGTTACGGTTATCATTCTGTCAATGAAATCCAGAACTGCCATCGTTTTATTCATCATTGAAAATGAATCGGCCAGGGCTTTTATCCGGTCAATGATTTCTTTATATGAACCGCTGTACTTGCCGGTATCTATTTTAAATTCGATATCCTTAAGAATACTCATATCGTGGGTTAGATGTGACAGGTCGCTTAACATTGACTTAACTATGTCGATAAGCGAATAAATATCAAGTATTAAAACTCCTATTTCATCATTGGTAATTTTGCTTCTGTCAATATCAACATCTATGTTGCCATGGGCAACTTCTGAAACAAGGTGTGTCAGGCTTTTTACCGGTTTTACAATTTTTGTGGCAATGAACAGCAGCAGTATTACTGAAACCGAGAGACCGATAAACCCAATCAATATCTCGGTAATAATAAAATTATTTCTTGCTGTTATTAATTGTTTATTGGATTTTCCCGCGAATAATATTGCAAATACATCGTTTTGAGGGTTCACCAACGGCAAATAAAACGTGCTGAAATTTTCGCCCAGAATATCGGCATCCCCGAAATATTCCATTTTGTCTTCAATTACAATTTTAGCGATTTCAGAAGAAAGACGAGTCCCCGTAATAAATTCTCCGCCCATTATAATTGTAGTGACAACCCTTATATCCCCCAAAAAAACTGTAAAGTCGGCGTCAAAACGATTCTTCAGATTTTCAACCGCCTCGCCTGAATCCAGTTTAATACCCGCTGAAACAGCGCCGATCATTGTCCCGTTGCCATCATATACCGGAGACCCCGTGCGAACGGAAACTCTTGCTTCAACGCCTTCTTCGTAACAAGTGGCAATTGTTCCATTAAGGGCGTGTTTTAAACACTGCTGTTCTAAAATTGAATCTCCGAAACTATCGGGGGCATGCGTCCTCGCCACTACGACTCCATACGCGTCCGTTACCGTATAATAACCTATATTGAATAAATCGATTGTCGGGGTTAAAATTCGGATTAATTCTTTTTTATCGCCCTCACTTACAGCTTTTATCACATCAGTATTCGCAGACATTGAAATTGCCGCAGCTTTTGTTTCACGCTCGCAGTCCATCAAAAAACTTTTCAGGCCATTGGCGGTTATGGCTATCCTCTCGCTGATAAGACTACTGGTATAATTTGTAAAATTAATTGACGAATAAACAGTTATGGCAATAACCAACAATATAAGAGTTATGACGGTAGGCGTAATAATTTTGCTCTTAAAACTATGGAAAGTGGCCTTATTAGCGGTATTAATCGATGTATTCGGCATTATTCCCTCTCCATGACGCCACTTTCCCCCAGTACACATTTACAGCGTGGGATTTACGTATGTTATTTTCCATATTGCGGACTTCCAGCCAGCAAGCCCTTTAAAAATGCGGGCAGGATGTCCACGCTCCCGGCAAAACCGGCGGTTATTCAAGAACTTCGTTCATATTGAACTTACAGGAAAATAACACCCGGCAACCTCCGAAAACCCCGAACTCTGCGTTACGCTCCCTCGACAAAATGCTCATTTACCTGGTGTAAACTCCGCTTTTGTCTCGGTCGCAAGCCTTGATTTCGGGGTTTTCGGAGGCTGCCACCCGTGTCAGAACCGCACGACTCTCGGTTCACCGCCAAAGACGTAAAAGGTTGCCGTGGCGTCCTTAAAATAATAAACCACGTTATTGCCGTCATTCACCGCATACATTCCGCGTAGCTGCGGATACGCCGACAGCATGCTCTCCTGCGCTTCAGCGCGATTGTCTTCCACCAGTGTTGCTGCAATGCGAATCCATGTTTCGCCGTCAAACGCCGACAATTCAACTTTAGGATTAGCGTTGATTTGCTTGACCACATCCTTCTTTTTGCCGGTTTGAATGTAAAGTCTGCCCTCAAAAAGATTGATCGTGCCGAAAGGCCTCACCCTCGGTTGATCGCCGTCAATTGTGGCAACATAGTAAGTACCGGCCTTTTTTAAAAAATCATTTACTGTTTGCATGGTGAAATACTCCTTGTGGTTTTGGTTTATTTTTTATCAACATTGACTCAGAGCGGTCCTCGTTAGGTGATACATCCTTCAGATGTGATTTGCCGTCCATTCGCATAACAGCGCGATTATATCACACTTTCACGATATTATAAGTTTTACACCTTTCGAGGTTTTAGGGTTGGCGGCAACCATTTAAGAAGTTTTTGCAAACCGACCAAACATAGACTGCGCGATACGCAAAAACCGTGATATTTATCCGATATGAACCGTTTAGAATCCAACATTAATTTTTTATAAAGAAAGCTGGTTTAATAAGAATTCACAATATGCTTATCACCTGCCATGTTTATGATCTAATTATTGAAGCCGCCGCTAAATAAGGTATTATATTTGTTTTTCCAGGTGATATATCTGTAAAGGATTGAAATGCTCGACAATTTATCAAACAAACTGCAGAAGATTCTCCGCAATCTGAGCGGACAGGGACGGGTATCCGAACGGCACGTCGAGGAAATGGCGCGTGAAATTCGCAACGCCCTGCTCGACGCGGATGTCCATTTTAAAATAGCCAAAGAGTTCGTTGAACGGATTAAGAAAAAAGCGCTTGGCCAGGAAGTCATGGAGTCGCTGACGCCGGGACAGCAGGTCATTCGCGTAGTACGCGATGAACTGGTCGAATTGCTGGGCGGAGAGCAGTCGGAATTGCGGTTCGCAAAACAGCCGCCCGGAGTTTTCCTGATGGTCGGTCTTCAGGGGTCGGGGAAAACTACAAGCACTGCGAAACTTGCTTACTGGCTGTCAAAAAACAACCATTCACCTCTGCTTGTGTCTGTTGACGTTTATCGTCCCGCGGCAATGGAACAGCTGCGGGTGTTGTGCGCCGACAATAATCTGAAATATTTCGACGATCCCGAGGATATGGATCCTGTGTCGCGCGCCGCCAAGGGGCTGCGATACGCGCGTAACGGCGGGTATGACGTGTTGCTTATCGATACCGCCGGACGCCTGCATATCGACGACGAAATGATGACGGAACTTGAGCGAATTCGCGAGATTGCGCCGCCGGTGGAAACGCTGCTGGTTACCGACGCCATGACCGGGCAGGACGCCGTTCGCAGCGCAAAGGACTTTCATGAACGCCTGGGATTGACCGGCGTAATTCTTACCAAAATGGACGGCGACGCCCGCGGCGGCGCAGCCCTGTCTATCAAGACGGTGACAGGGCAACCAATTAAATTCGTCGGAACCGGCGAAAAAGCCGACGCGCTTGAACCGTTCTTCCCGGATCGACTGGCGGGGCGTATTCTCGGCATGGGCGACGTTCTATCGCTGATTGAAAAAGCCGAGGAAGCGGTAGATAAAGAGCAGGCGCTGGAAATGGCGGAAAAACTGCGTAATAACGAATTCACGCTCGACGATTTCCGGGATCAGTTAAATCAGGTCAGGCAGATGGGGCCGCTGGATCAGATTCTTGGTATGCTGCCGAATATGGGCCCGCTGCGCGGTATGAGTCAGGCCAAGGTGGATGAAAAAGAACTTTTACACATTGAGGCGATCATTGGTTCCATGACGCCGCGCGAGCGTGAGAATCATCAGATACTGAACGGAAGCCGCAAAAAACGCATCGCCCGCGGATGCGGCCGCCCGGTTTCAGAAATTAATCAATTATTGAAGCAGTATGTGGAAGCCCGAAAGATGATGCGCAACCTGAGCCGTGGAATCCTGCCGCGTATGATGCGCGGTATGCGGTTTCCAAAAATGTAGGCCTAGGAGCGCGGGCGTCCTCGCCTGCGAAAAGCAACGTGGGCATAAAAGCCGATATTTATTTAAATGTACGGTGAAATATATGAAGCAGTTACAAAACTCGTTGCTTTCCGCAGGCGAGACGCCCGCGCTCCCATGTCAGGCAAGCACCTAAAAATGCAATGGTATATTGAAAATTGTTTAATTGTATGAAATAATTATTGATTCTTTAATTATTTAGAGATTGTATGGAAGTGTAGAGGAGGAGTTTTGCTTAGAATACGTTTGACGCGCATGGGCGCGAAAAAAAAGCCTTTTTACAGGGTTGTGGTATCGGAACAGCGGCAGAATCGCGACGGAAGTTTTGTGGAGATACTTGGATATTACAATCCAAAAACGAATCCTCCCGCGGTTGAGTTGAAAATGGACAGAGTGCAGCACTGGTTGTCCTGCGGCGCGCAGCCTTCAGAGACGGTAAACTCTCTGATAAAAAAGTCTGCGGCTCCAGCGTCCGCATGACCCACTCCAGCGGCTTAATCTCTGCTTAATTCACTATTATTAAGTGGTCTCGAAGGAAACGGATATGAAAGATCTTGTGGAAATGATTGCGAAGGCTCTTGTTGATAATCCGGACCAGGTTTCGGTGACCGAAGTCGACGGAGAACAGACAACCGTTCTGGAACTCCGCGTAGCGCCGAATGATTTAGGCAAGGTAATCGGCAGGCAGGGCAGAACCGCCAGGTGCATTCGCACTCTTTTAAGCGCGGCGGGAATGAAACTTAAAAAGCGCTTCGTTCTGGAAATCCTGGAATAATACCCGTGAGTGAATCTTTTGTCACCATAGCCCGGATTGCCCGAACCAGGGGAAATCGCGGCGAGGTCGTGGCGGACCTTTACACGGACAATCCGGATCGTTTTGATGACCTGGATGAGGTATGGCTGGAATTTGACGACGGCAGGCGTCCGTCCAGGACGGTAAAAACCCTTGAAGACGTCTGGGATCACAAGGGACGAAAAGTCCTGAAATTTGAAGGCGTTGACACAATAAGCGACGCGGAGGCATGGGTCGGCTGCTGGGTTATGATTCCTGCCGACCAGGCTGTAAAGCTTCCCGAAGGGACTTATTTCAATCACGATCTTGTCGGGTGCGCCGTGAGCAGGATTGACGGAACCCGGATAGGAACAGTGAAAGAAATTCTTGATATAGCGAACAACACGCAGCTTGTTGTTCGCGGCGAGGGCCGGGAATTTCTAATCCCCGCGGTTAAAAATATCTGCGTGGAAGTATCCATACCTGACAGGCGGATAATTATAGACCCGCCGGAAGGATTGATGGATCTTTGAAGAGGTTTGATATTATAAGCGTTTTTCCCGAGCTGTTTGCGGGCGTTTTTGACTGCGGCATTATTCGCCGGGCGCGGCAGGCGGGGCTTGTGGATATACGCGTGGTGAATCCGCGGGATTTCACCAATGATCGGCATCGTTCGGTCGATGATCGTCCTTACGGCGGCGGCGAAGGAATGGTTTTCATGCCCGGGCCGCTTTTTGACGCGGTGGAATTTTGCCGCGCCTACGATGTGGGCGAAAGCGGCAAGGTCGTATTCCTGACCCCGCAGGGGCGTCTCTGGACGCAGGAAATGGCCGTGGAATTTGCTGCGATACCGCATATTATTTTAATTTGCGGCAGATACGAAGGAGTCGATCAGCGGGTCGTCGATCATCTCGTAGACATGGAAGTATCCATAGGGGACTTCATTCTTACGGGAGGAGAGATACCGGCAATGGCGCTCATTGATTCAGTCGTGCGGCTGCTTCCAGGCGCTTTGGGTTGCGGGGAATCGGCAGTCAACGAAAGTTTTTCGACGGGTATACTGGATTATCCGCAATATACACGGCCGGCTGAATATCGCGGATACGCCGTTCCGGAGGTTTTGCTTTCGGGCGATCACGCGAAGATTGAAAAATGGCGTAAAGAAAAGGCTTTGGAAAAAACCATAAGGGTTCGACCGGAATTAATTTGTAAAGGGAATTAATTTTTTAGTATTCCCTAAATTTAAGGAGAGCGGCAGTCATGGATGTAATACGGGCAGTTGAAAGCTCGCAGATGAGAACCGATTTACCCGGTTTTCGCTCGGGAGACACGGTAAAAGTTCATGTAAAAATCAAGGAAGGTGATAAATATCGCATCCAGATATTTGAAGGAGTGATTATCGCCCGGAAGAACAACGGCATTTCTTCAACTTTTACGGTTCGCAAAGTATCGTCCGGATATGGCGTTGAACGTATTTTCCCAACTCATTCGCCAATCATAGAGAAGCTGGAAGTGGTAAAGAGCGGGAAAGTCCGACGTGCCCGCCTGTATTATCTGCGCGGACGCCGCGGCAAAGCCGCTCGATTGAAGGAAGTGGGAAGAGGCGAACGCAAGGTTGCGGTTGCAGGGGCGGTTGTAGAGGCGTAGCGTGCTACGCCATCGCCATCGTCGCCCATGCGCCCCCCTACGCTCAACACACGGTTGCATCTCCGGGACGCACAACACGTTACGCCCCTGCAATAATGCGCCGCGCGCCTCAGGGGCGTAGCGCGCCTCCAGGGGCGCAGCGCGCTGCGCCCCTACAAAAGGCGAAAGATATGCTGTATAAGGGAACATATCAGGCTTCACCCGCGCCTCCAGCAGAAGATCAAAAGCCCGGTTCCCGGTTTATGCGGATTTTCTGGCGATCAGCCCACATTGCCACCGGAATTATTCTGGTTTGGCTTCCATGGACGGGCGCGTGGAAAAGCAACCTGGCTCTCTGGTTATGGCCTCAAATAGAGCCGGTTGTATTAAACCCATTCTTCAAAGGCGCCGTGATAGGTCTCGGAATCGACAATATTCTTATAGGCATCCACGATGTCATCCAGGCGCTTTTTTCACCCAAACAGCATTTCAGCTAATTTTTATTACATAACAGGCCGCAGTTCCCTGCCCGTTCCGAACGAAGCCTCGCTTTTGCGCCGCGTCCGTAAAATCATCGCATGGGGAGTTGATTTCATCCAGGTACGTGAAAAAGACCTGCCAGACAGACAACTATTCGATCTGACGCGCCGGATTGTGGAAATTGCGCGTGAAAAGCCGCGAAACGCGCGCTGCCGTGTTCTTGTAAACGGACGTGCGGATATTGCCGTGGCGGCTGGAGCGGACGGCGTGCATCTCACATCGTCAGGCATCGGGATTACAGCGATAAGGTCGTGGATTCCTAAAAATTTTATTGTCGGCGTATCGGTACACACGATGCGTGAGATTCGCGCCGCATGCGCCCAGGATGTTGATTACATCCTTTTAGGACATGTATTTCCAACAGCTTCAAAAGAAAGCATGGGAGCGGCGCTTGGCGTAGATTTCCTGCGCCGGTCATGCCGCGAAGCGTCCGCGCCGGTTCTGGCTTTGGGCGGAATAACGGCGGAACGCATTCCCGTTGTCCTGCAAGCCGGCGCCACCGGTGTTGCGGGCATAAGCCTTTTCCAGAAAAATGATGAATTTGCCCGGATTGGGAAGCGCCAGGCAATGTAGTGGCGATTCGTGAACCGCCCTATTCAAACCGCGCCTTCGGCACCACCTTTTTTTTAAACGCCGACGGGACGCGCACGCTCGCATGTAGCCTGAAGGATTTCACGGAAGCGGGCGGCTTCGGTAATATCCGTACTCTGAACGGCAACAAGAAGTGGAAAATCAGGCGGATTGGAAATTTTTACGGCGTCTTTTTCCGTAATAATAATGGCATCCGCTTTCGCCTTTCTTGCCTCGGCGACGCATTTATGCCAGTCTTTTTCGCTGATTACCGCATGATCCCTGAAAAACGCGCATCCTCGCACCTCGATTCCCAGATTCCGTACATCCCTTTTGAAGCGCTCGGCATTGCCAATGGCGGCAGCCAGAAACGCGGTTTTTGGTAAAACAGATAAATGGTGCGTGGTATGAAAATCAAGCCAGTCGGAAAATGGAGTAATCGTCCTGATACGTTGGACACAATGGAAATAATCAGCTTCCGGCGCATATTTTCGCAGTTTTTTCACTATCGTTTCAAAACGCGCGCTTCGCGTTTCCCCGGTGTCTGATGATTCAGTTCCGTTAACAACAACTACGTGTGCGCGCCGAAGTTCAGCCGCTGTTTCGCGCATACTTCCCATAGGGAACAGTCGTTCGCTGTCCGGCGGCTGCGCCGGATCAATCATTACTATGTCAAGATCGCGGCGAATGTCGCGGCGCTGGAATCCATCGTCCAGAATAAAAACCATTCGATCCTTGATCTTTTCGTGACGACAAATGGCGCTTGCCGCTCGAAACCTGTCTGATGACACCCCCAACCATGCTTCAGGCAGGCGGCGTCGCAAAAGTGCCGGTTCATCTCCGATTTGCGACGCCGATAAATCGTTTGTTTCTTCAGGATGTAAAATAATGGTTTTCCCTGACTTAATTCGCCCGTGGCCGCGTGAAAGAATAGCTATTTCATAGCCCATTTCTTTAAAAAGACCCGCCAGATATATGACAAACGGGGTTTTTCCCGTACCACCCAACGTAAGATTGCCCACGCTAACAACCGGACGCGACAGACTGCGTATTAATAACAAACCTGCATCAAAAGCGCGGTTACGGAGATAAACTCCTCCCTGATAAATCATTCCCGGAATATAAATGGCGGGCATAAGCGCCGGACAAAATCTATACATTGCTTACAAAGATGAAAAAAGGGGTGGATAAATCCACCCCTTCCCTTCCAAGGTTAAACTCAGACACATTGACTAAACGAAAAAGCTTTTTACCTTATCTCGGCGTCGCTTTTGGTCTTTTGGCCGCTTCCTCCTGGGCCTTTCTCCTTATCTTCAGGGATTCCAGCGCCACCATATCAGCCTGACGGATGAGATCCGCCTTGGCTGTTTCGTCGTTTTCCAGCTTGGCCTTCTCCCTCCAGAGAAGGTTCTGATATTCCATAGCCTCGTGGTAATCCTCACGTGCTTTCAGAGCCTGACTGATATAATTTATTCCTTCATCAATCTTTCCTTTAAGCTCGGCAATCTCTTCTTCTTCCAGATCTTTAACAAATTGTCCCTGTAGCCCCGTCTTGTCGATTATGGCATCGTAATTCATAACAGCGACACGGTAGTAAGCTTCCGCGTTGGACGGATCCGTCTTCAATACCCTGTCGCACCATATCTTGGAATCAGGATAATTCTTCATAAGCGAGTAAAGACTAACGATACTGAGCATCGCGTTTATGTTGGGCTCACCGGCCGCCTCGGAGTTAGTCACAACCTGCTTAAAGGTATCAAGCGCCTGGTTTGCCATTTGTTCACTCCTGGGGTCTCCCGATCCAGGAATAAACTGAGACATGTACGCCGTGGCCAGATACACGCGAGCGATTTCAAACTTAGGATCCAACTCCAGTGATTTCTGGAAGAACTGCGCGGCCGCGTCATACTTCTGGTTAGTGAACTGCGTTACGCCTTTATTCAGATAGTCTCTGGCTCTCAACATCTTCACAGCCGGCAGACCGCAACCTGAAAGTGACACCAACCCCAGAAGAAGTAAAACGACCAGCCACTTGTTATTGACCCTCATTGTGGCCTCCAAACAAATAAAAGTAAGTTAAAAAACGTACCAACATACCCGATATTACTGGATTTCAGAAGTAATCAACCCAATATCGCCCACGCCGGCGCCTTTGGCTATGTCAATAACACGAACAATATCGCCATATGGCAATTTCGCGCTCGCGCTGATGAACATACTTTTGTTCGACCGCGAGCTGTAGATTTTCTGCAATTCATCCCCTAATCGCCCCAAGGTCTGATCCAATCCGTTAATGGCGATTTGCGCCGTATCGCTGATCGAAACCACGATCACATTCGGATCCGGCGCTGACGGTCCGGCATCGTCCGAAGACTGCGGCACTTTAACCTCCAAATCCAACTGACGGATTGGCGTAATGACCATGAAAATAATGAGGAGCACCAGAAGGATGTCGATGTATGGCGTAATGTTGATATTTGACATTGCGCCGCCCTTGCTGCCAAGACTCATTCCCATAGCAAAACCCTTTCTTTACTCAACCAACTACCAGGCCGTTCTAAATATAATCTAGATATATCCGCCTGGTATTATGCAATATCAAGCAGTACAAGGATTATTGCCGACTGCCCGAAAGACCCGCCACGTCATGATTACGCCGTTGATGATCACAGAATTTACTTTGCGATCAAAATCGTTTCGCAATCATGACGACACGTCTTTATACGCAACCGGCAGACAAACTTAACAGCCTGAATCCCCGGGCTTGATTATTCAAATAAATAAAACAAGCCTTCGTTTTTCAAAGCCCGCAAACACTTTATCAAAAAAAGCCTGAAGCGTTAGCGGCTAATTACTATCCAACTCGGTCATCAACCCGATACGGTCAACGCCTGCTTCACGACTTCCGTTGATAATCTCCACCACACGTCCGTATGAAACCGCCGTATCCGCTCTCAGGAAAATCGTACGGTCTTGAAGCTCGGCTCCGGCAAATCTCACCCTGAAGAAATCAAAAAGCTGCTCTTCCGAAAGCGGCTGTTTGGCCCGATAAATCTGTCCTGTCCGATTCAGCGAAATAACCACGGCTTCCTTGCTGTCCGCTTCGGGAGCTTCAAGAGGATTCTTCGCTTTGGGCAGGTTCACGGTTACGCCGCTTTGCAGAAGAGGCGTTGTGATCATAAAAATGATCAACAACACGAGCATGACATCAGCCATCGGAGTGACGTTGATTTCAGCTACTACATTTCCGCCGGCAATTTTTCTAGCCACGACCTTCGCTCCGTTTCTTGAGGAAATAATCGATTAGTTCAGAAGAAGAGTTGTCCATTTCGACAGTGAACGTGTCGATCTTGTTCGTGAAAATATTATAGAACCATACGGCCGGAACGGCGACGGCAAGACCAAGAGCCGTGGTGATAAGCGCTTCCGAAATACCGGCTGCGACGGCGCCTATACCGGCGTTTTCTTCTTTGGCCATTCCCTGGAACGCGTTAATGATACCAAACGTTGTTCCGAACAGACCGACGAAAGGCGCGGTAGAACCGATAGTCGCCAGGGCGCTGAGACCTTTTTTGAAGTTTTGAATGTTGATTGATATGGCTCTTTCAATCGCGCGCCGTGAAGCTTCCATCGCTTCGCCCGGAATCTCCTTGCTTTTTACGTGCGCCTGCATTTCAAGCAATCCGGACGACAGTACTTTGGCAAGGTGGCTTTTGTTATACTGCTCGCCTAGCGAAAGAGCCTCGTCGATGTTGCTTTTGCTTATGCATTCAGATACGGCGGACACATACAGCCTCGACTGCTTGCGAGCCTGGCTGTAGGTAAGCCATCTCTCTATCGCTATCATGATAATGTAAATTGACATGATAAACAAAATGCCAACGACCGTCCACGCAATGACACCCATTGACCCTAAAATTTCACTAAAATCCATTTTTTACCTCCAAATTGAGAATTGAAACTACTTCCTTTTCAGAACTGACAAACTGCTTCTTAAATTTTTTCACAAACCTAAACTGTCATTAATTCAAATTGAAAGTGACTCTCACCTCGGCCATAACCGGAATCGGCTCGCCGTTCAACAGCGTCGGAGAGT
>Ga0082212_10008823_pt1 | contig 13098 bp, 12 predicted proteins | sample TergutNt197P3_FD_71548 | JGI IMG/M metagenome (GOLD analysis project Ga0082212, IMG submission 71548) | Neocapritermes taracua P3 segment gut microbial communities from Petit-Saut dam, French Guiana - Nt197 P3 | ecosystem: Host-associated > Arthropoda: Insects > Digestive system > Gut ... | reverse complement strand
CATTTAATTTAAATTCTATAGAAAACAACAAACTTATTATAAAAATTAAAACAAAACTAATTAAAATTAAAAATTCATTTTTTAGATGGTTTGCTTTAACAAGTTTTTTTATATTTTTGAAAAAGCTTTTAGAGAACAAGGTATTACTTCTGTAGAGATTTTTTGTATAGGAAATTTTCATATTAAATTCGTTTTTAGTGCGTTGGTTTGTGCGTTATCTATTTTTTCTATTTTTTATTATATATTCAATCTTTTAATATTGCAAAAATTAAATTATGAAATATTAGATGAATTAAAAAAACATAAATAATTATATCATTTTCAATTCACAAATTACTTTTATATAACTTTAACTAATTAAACAACTTGTAGAGTTTGGTATAAAATTGTATATAATTACCTATTTTTTTTATGAGTAGCGATAAAGATGCTGTATCAACCCAATATCAGCAGGCGATACACGATGGCAAGGTGGCTGTGCTGTTGCTTGAAATCTATATGAAATACATAACTTTTTAATTTAAAAGACAAGGATGTCGGCAGGGCAGACAGCGAAGAAATAAAATCACATTTGAAATTTAAGGCATCACATAGGAACAAGTATGTATCCAGGAGGATCATCTTGAAGCATAAATTATTTTAAAAGAAATACAAAAAAGTGTGTAAAATATCACACACTTGTAAAAAATATAAAAAAAAAATTGAAAATTTGGAAAATAGAAAAAAAAAGTTTATTTTTGTATTTCTTATTTTTCACAATGTAAAAATAAAATTATTGTTATTTAATAAAATCATTAAACGGAGTGGTAGCTCAGCTAGGTTAGAGCGCCTGCCTGTCACGCAGGAGGTCGCGAGTTCGATCCTCGTCCATTCCGCATAACAGGGTGAAGTTTTTATTTTGCCCTGTTTTTTTTATTTAAATTTATTTATTTTATTCTTGTGTTCTTTTTTCATTTTCAAGAATTTTTTCATTTTCAAGAATAGGTGGCTTAGTCAGAGCAGGTTTAGAAAAATCAATAATAATTGGCTTTGGTGCTTCTTCTTTTTTCTTTTTTGCAATATATTGTTTTGGTGGTAGTGGTTTTGTTGTATCAAAAGCAGAAGGCACAATTTCATTTTGGTTAGGTTGCAAATCTTTAATAGGTATGTAATTATTATCAGCAGAAAGTTGATTTACATTCTTAATACCCTCTTTGGTTATAATTATATTTTGTACCATAGTGCCTTTTGGTCCAAGAATAGGAAGCAATGTATCGTTTTTATAAAAATCAATTCCACCAACATTAGTAGTAGTCAGAATAATTTTTTCTTCGGCAGACCAAATATGATTCATACCTGGAGCCATTAAAATATCATACACTTTTTTGTTATCAATTTCAACTTTAACAGACGCACTATCATTACATTTTGCTAATAAAACCACACTATCATTATTAAAATAAGAAAATATATCATTTTCTTTTGTTGTAATTGAAATAGCATTATCTGTTCCATTTATTGCATTAACATTTTTTATTTCTTTACTATTTGTATCGTAAATAAATACAAAAAATATCATCGCTCCAATAATTATTGCACCGCAAGTATAAACAAGCAAGTCCTTTATTGTTATATTTAATGTCTTTTTTAATATCTTTCTATTTAAATTAATTGAACTATTTTTTATATATTTTTTATTAATATTTTGTGGTTTTTCATTTTTATTTATTTCAATTATATGTTCGGGAATAATTTCTTTTTTTTCTTTAATATTTTTTTTATTATCAATGTTGTTATCATTTTTAATAATTATATTTTTTTTGTTGTTTTTATTTAATTTAGGTGCTTCAAAATTAGTAGTAACTGTTGTGTCTAATATATTCAAATTTTCTTTTTTTTCTTCACGATTATACACTAATGCTTCTTTTTGGAAAGAATATGTATTAATATTTTGGTTATCTACAACAAAACTTTTCACTGCTGATAAATAAAGTTGATTATTAGCAGCTTTATTATAAAAATCGTTTAAAGTTTTTTTATAGGCGTTCAAATAGACCAATGGTATAGAGTCGGTATCGTTTAGTTCTATTTGTTCTATAAAATCTTTGCGGATACGTGTTTTTTCAACAACTTGTTCTAAAGTAATACTTAATTTTATTCGTTGTTCTTTTAAATTAGTTTCTACTTTTTCCATAATTTTTTTCTAATATACTATTTTTTTTTAAAAAAGTATTATATTTGCAATATAGAAACAATACTATGAAATCTTTTTTTATAATAATCTTACAATTAATAATATTTTTGATAGTTGCTTGCTCTAATAAACTAAAAGTTTCTGATGTTAATTATCATTTAGAATTAAACAAGATAGAAACTATGTTTTTTGAAGGAGTAAACGATATATCTAAATTATTTTATTATTTTGATGAAAATAACGACAAAGAATATTTAATTTATTATGATAAATTAAAAAAATATTTTATTATATTCAATTATGTAGACGGGAGTGTAATCAAAAAATTCAATCTTGGTTCACAAATTAATTCTATATATATAAAAAATATTGATTCAATTTATGTTTCTTTTGATAATGCCTTTGGCGAAAAAGCAAATATATTCGGTATAATAAATTCTGATGGTGAAATATTAGAACGATTAAATTTTTATAATGTTATGGTTATACCTGAAATAGATTCAACAGGCGATTTTAAGATGTTAGGTAACAGAAGCACTATTCAAATAGCAAATAATCCTTATTCTTTTAACAATTTTTGCATATTTGATGAGAAAATTTATATGAATATAGTTCCCAAAAAGAATTTACCAAATAAATATGATTATCCAACATTAGCATTCGCAAATATATATGATAAGAACTATATATTAAAATATGGATATAAATATCCAAAATCCTATAATAATGATTATACAGCCGATTATATTGATTTTGTTATTAAAAAAGATGATAAAAATATTACAAATATTATTATATCTTATGTCTTATCTGATTCTATATATATTAATAGGTTAGTGCCTATATTTGAAGCAAATGATATATCTGTTATTGACGACCCGAATAATGATACTTTAATTATTAAAAACGTTGACAGCAAATATAAAAAAAATATACCTCCAAAAAGTAGAAAAACAGAATCTATTTATTTTAATTTTAAATATGCGTATCTAAAATACGACCCATTTAGAAATTGCTTTTATAGAATTGCTATTCATAATTTAGATGATAATGATATTAAAATTCCGAAAAAGGCTAATGCTGTTGCATTTACATCCAAACTTCAAAATTGGTCTATTATTGTTGCTGATGAAGAAGTTAATATGTTATGTGAAAAATTAATTAATGCTTCTGACAATTTCTATACTAATATTTTAGTCACTAAAACTGGTATAGGTCTCATTCATAATGATAATGCTGAAAATGGTGCTAATATTACTAAAACTATCGTTAAAATAGTTAAGGAGTAGTAATTTTTTTAAATCACCATTTTTTAACATTATCTAATTGTTACTTAATTCCACTATATCTTTTATAGTATCTTTTTGGGGCTTCTTTCTCATTTTTATTTCTGAAATGCTAAAATATATTTCTTTTTTATTATCATTAAACTTTGCTTTTACTTTAGAATTTACAGGAAGATTTCCTAATAACATTTCTTCTGATAATGGGTCTTCAATATATTTTTGAATTTGACGTCTTAAAGGTCTTGCACCATACTTCTCATCAAAACCTTCATTAGCAATAAAATCTCTTGCTTCATTAGAAATAGAAAATATAATATTATTTTGCTTCAACCTATCTATAATCTCTTGCAAATTCAAATCTATAATTTTATATATTTCTTCTTTACCTAAATTATGGAATACGATAAATTCGTCGACTCTGTTAAGGAATTCAGGATTAAATATTTTCTTAATAGATTCTTCAATAGTAGATTTAATATTATCATAATTCATTTTAGATTTAGCATCAGTGAAGCCAATTTGTCCACCTTCTTTAATATCTTTTGTTCCTGCATTAGAGGTCATAATGATAATAGTATTTCTAAAATCAATCTTCCTACCATTACTATCAGTAAGCACACCATCATCAAATACTTGTAAAAGGATATTAAACACATCGGAATGTGCCTTTTCAATTTCGTCAAGCAGGACAACACTATAAGGTTTCTTTCTAACTTTTTCTGTTAGTTGACCACCTTCTTCGTATCCTATATATCCTGGGGGAGCACCCACTAAACGAGACACAGCAAACTTCTCCATAAATTCACTCATATCAATTCTAATAAGTGCATCGTCTTTATCAAACATTACTTTTGAAATAATCTTTGCCAATTCTGTTTTACCAACCCCTGTAGGTCCAAGAAACATAAATGAACCAATAGGACGATTAGGATTCTTCAATCCCACTCTTGCTCTACGAATTGCTTTAGATAATTTTTCGATTGCTTCATCTTGTCCTATAATATATTTCTTTAACTCATCAGGAAGTTTTATAAGTTTTTTAGATTCACTTTCAGCAATCTTATTTACTGGAATACCTGTCATCATTGCAACCACATCAGATATATCATATTCGGTAACAGGTAACATATTTTCAGAAATTGCTTTTTCCCATTCTTCTTTAGCAATTTCAATTTCTTCTAATATTTTCTTTTCTTTATCTCTATATTTTGCTGCTTCTTCAAATTTTTGTTCTCTAACTACATCGTTTTTTTGTTTTCTAACTTCTTCAACTTCTGTTTCTAAATCAAGTATTTTAGTAGGAACTACTATGTTAGAAATATGGACTCTTGCACCTGCTTCGTCAAGTATATCTATTGCTTTGTCAGGAAACATTCTGTCTGAGATGTATTTATCAGCAAGCGACACTATAGAATCTATTGCTTCTTTAGAATAAAGGACTCTATGATGTTTTTCATAACTATCTTTAATTTTTTCTATAATTTGTTGTGTTTCTTTCGTAGTGGGTTGTTCTACTAATATCTTTTGGAAGCGTCTTTCTAATGCACCATCTTTTTCTATATATTGTCTATATTCATTTATTGTAGTTGCTCCTATACATTGCAATTCTCCACGAGCAAGTGCAGGTTTAAACATATTAGATGCATCAAGCGAACCTGATGCACCACCCGCTCCAACTAATGTATGTATTTCATCTATAAATAAAATCACATCCTGGGCTTTTTCTAATTCAATTAATATAGAACGCATTCTTTCTTCAAATTGTCCTCTATATTTAGTTCCTGCAACTATTGCAGCCAAATCTAACGAAAGTACCCTTTTATTAAATAAAGAACGAGATACTTTTTTTTCTATAATTCTTAACGCTAAACCTTCTATAATAGCGGTTTTACCAACCCCTGGTTCACCAATTAGAACAGGATTGTTTTTTTTTCTTCGTGATAATATTTGCGATACTCTTTCTATTTCTTTATTTCTTCCTATAACGGGGTCAAGTTTTCCTGTAGCAGCAAGTTTAGTAAGGTCTCTACTAAAATTATCTAATACGGGAGTTTTAATCCGTTCTTTTTCTTTATGTTTAGTTTGAGGTATTGCCTCTTTTTGCTGTTGATTATGAATGTTTTGTATTGGTTGTGGAGTTGACTTACCTGTCAGAATGTTGTATAATTCCTTTATTATATTCTCAAAAGTTGCCTCGTCCTCTATAAGAAGTTTTGCAACAAGCGATGTATTATCTTTAACAATGGCAAGAAGCAGATGTTCCGTTCCTATAAGTTCAGCACGAAGTTCTTTTGCTATTCCATATGATCGTTGTAACACTCTTTCAGTTTGTTTGTCAAAAGGAATATTATATTTTGCAACAGATTCCTTCGGAATTAAACTTAAAGTACCTTCTATTTCTTCTTTAATTGACATTAAATCAATACCGAGATTATTTAATATTTTCACAGCCATACCATCGCCATTTATAATAATAGCAATAAAAATATGTTCTATACTAATATGACTTTGTCCCAATCTTATTGCTTCGTTGCGACTGATTTTAATTATTTCTTTAACTCTATTTGAGAAAGTATTGCTCATTTATTTTAAAATTATTTTACATATATATTTTATGCAAATATAATGTTTTTTTTAATAATAATTATTTTGCTTGAAATTATATCCTTATATTAATTATAATAAGGATTACATAAAATGATTATATGATAGCACTGCCATACTTAAATATTTATAAGAAGCATTTAAATATTATTTTATGATAAGATTTTTTGTTTTAATTTTTTTTCAAAAAAAAGTGTATATTTGTAATTCTATTGAATAAAAATGTGTTTATTTTTTATATGGCGGGAATGGCGAAATTGGCAGACGCACCATCTTGAGGGGGTGGCGCCTTATGGGCGTGGGGGTTCAAGTCCCCCTTCCCGCACGTTTTTTTACACAAAAAAATAAAATTTGTTTTTTTCAAAAAAAAAACTTATTTTTGTATTCTAATTTTTTAGAAAATTATAAATTTAACAATAAATAGTGAGATAAAAAATGGCAAAAGCCCAAACTTTTTCAGATAAATTAAATAAAAAACAACAAAACGCAAAGCAGTGTGTAAAAGTAATTAAGGGATTTACAAGTGAAATCGGTTCTACACGCTTTTTAGAAAAAGTTGTAAGAGTTGATGATTTAAGTCAATTAGATAAATTAGATATTAATTAACAAATATAAGAGTAATAAATAATGAAAAAAGGTATTCATCCCTTCTATCACAATTTAGAAGTTGTAATGACTGATGGCACGATTTTTCATACACGGTCTTGTTATAAGAATGATAGGGTGGTGCTTGATATAGATTCAAAATCGCACCCTTTTTATACAGGTAAGCAAGTTCTTGTAGATACTGCAGGACGTGTAGATAGATTCAAAAAACGTGCAGAAAAAACAAAAGACATTAAAGAATTAAGGAGTAATAAATAATGCAACAAAAACGTGGTTTTAACAAAAATCGTAATTTTGGCAATAACCAACAAGGCGGTTTTGGTCCATTTGGACAAAGAAACAATCAAAAACGTATAATAATAAAGAAGCCGAATCCATTTGGTGATAAATCTTTAAAAACAGTAGATTATTTAGATGGTAAGTTCTTATTAAAATTTACAAATCCACAGGGAAAAATACTTCCTAAAAGAATTAATGCAACTACTGCTTACCAACAACGCCAAATAACAAAAGCAATAAAATATGCTAGACATCTTGCATTAATTCCATTCGTGGGACAAGATTTAGCATAATATATTTTATTTATAACATATAGGAAATAATCGGGAGATGCTGAAAAACAAGTTCAGTGTCTCTTTTTTTAAATTGTATAATACCTATAATAAGTTAGATATGATAGGTATTAGCAACTATGTTTTTTATTGCTATGCTATCATTCGTTTTCAAAAACAGATTTACGTTTCATTTTTGCCTGATTACGATAATACAATTTATTATTTTTTATTTTGGTATTAAGAATTTGGTAAATATCAAAAAAATTTTTAAAAGGATGATGTGCTATACGATTTAGATTGCAATATGCAGCCAATTTAGATTTAGCAAAAACAATATCACTATATTCAGCAGCACAATAATCAGTATGCCCATCTCCTATGTATATAACAATATCATCGTCTTTAGAGTTATTAAGAACAACGTTTCTTTTACAAGAAGCAGTTTGGCATTTACAACCTTCTGATGCACCATAAAATTTAGGAATAAATATGTTTTTTTCTTTAATTAGAAAATTACAATATTTAGGAATAAAACTAAGATTATTATGTTCAAGTATTGGATTAATATAAGCATCATAACCATCACTTATAATAAAAAAGTTATAATTGTTTTCTTTACAAAACAGAACGAATTTATAAAAAAAAGGGTCTATTTCCTGTTCTATAGCAAACGAAATAATTTCCTCAAAACTTAAATCACTTCTTAAAGAATTACAAAGCAATTTATTAAATTCACGAACGTCATACATATTATTAATAAATCCTTCATAAAGTTGATGCCAATTACCATATTTTTTAAATAATTCGTCACCAACATCAAGCAAAGAAATAGTAGCATCAAAATCAGAAAAAATAGAAAGTGTTTTATTGGTTTTCATTTTTTTTGGTTTGACTTTTCATAATAAAAGTATGTAAAATAATTATTTGTTTTATAATTTTTATTATAAATTAACAATACTAAATATTTTTTTTTTATTTTTGTAAAAAATAATATTGAAATGAAAACATTAAATAGTAACGAAAATTTTTTAGCAATAGAAGAAGAGTTTTCTAATTATAATGATTCTAAAATAGTAATTGTGTCTGTCCCTTACGAACATACGGTAAGTTACGGTGGTGGAACAGCCAATGCGCCTGAAGCAATAATAAAAGCAAGCAGTTATGTTGAATTTTATGATGATGAATTTGATGCCGAAATATGTTTTTCAGAAAAAATTGCAACATTACCACCCGTAAATATAACTAATTGCTATGATTCCGAAATGGTATCAAAAGTAGAAAACGAAATAGATAAATTGCTTGGCGATGATAAATTTGTTGTAACACTTGGTGGCGAACACACTATTGCTATTGCCCCAATAAAATCACATATCAAAAAATATCCTTCTATGAGTTTGCTACATTTTGATGCTCATTCAGATTTAAGGGATGAGTATCAAGGTTCAAAATATTCACATGCATCATTTATGTCGCGAGTAGCCGAGTTTTTTCCATCTGATAAGATAGTGCAAGTAGGTATAAGGGCGCAGTGTATAGAAGAAAGTATTTTTATAAAAGAAAATGGAATTAATACTTTTTATGCTTCTGCGATTAGAAAAGGATTACACAGAACAGATTGGCAAAATAAAATTGTTTCTATATTAGGAAACGAAATATATGTTACTTTTGATGTTGATTACTTTGACCCTTCTTTGATTCCAACAACAGGAACACCTGAACCCGATGGATTTTTATACAATGAAACATTGGAGATATTTAGACAAATTAGAGAAAGTGGCAAACAAATTATTGGTTTTGATATAGTAGAATTGTCGCCAGTAGCAACTATTCCACATACTGATTTTACAATAGCAAAATTAATATATAAATTATTAAATATGGTATTTGCAAAATGACCTAACAATAAATAATTGTTTTTTTATAAAACAAAATTCACCAATTTCCACCGAAAAACACCCCGAAAATCCTATAAAATCTATTGTTTACACAAAAAATCATTAAAAGTTATTAACACTCAAAAAAAACTCCATTATTCACTGAATTAATTTGGTAACTTCATTTTTTTCTATTTAATTTGTATTTGTTCTTAATTTATATATTTTATCATTTTTTCTTATTTTTTCAGGCACAGCAATAGCAAAACGTTCTCCTTTTGTGGCTATTGCTGTTATACCATTATCGTTATGCAATTCTATAATAGTCAGTTCTAATACTCCAGTAGTAGGTCCTATTATAATTACCTCATCGCCGACTTTGATTTCACCTGTTTGAATTAAAAATTCACCTACCCCTAATTTAGAAAAATAATTTGTTCCTATGCCTATAAATTCTTTTTGTTTAGTTGCTGATGAACTATGTTTTTCAGCCCATTCGCCCATTGTTTTTCCTAAATAATATCCTCCCCAGAAACCTCTATTAAATACCTCACCTACCCTATCCACCAACTTACTTATAACATCATCTGTGTAACTATCATTTATAATATGTTCTAACGCAATATTATATGTTTCAACGACACGTCTAACATATTCAGGTGAACGACCACGTCCTTCTATCTTTAAAACTCTTGCTCCGGCATTTAGAATTTTATCTAAAAAAGGTAAAGTGCATAAATCTTTTGGCGACATTATATTTTTATTTTCAATATTAAGTTGATGTTTTTCTTCTTTTTCAGTAGCAACATATACATCATATTCTCTTCTACAATCTTGCAAGCAAGTTCCTCTATTAGCAGATTTGTTATAATGATGTAAACTTAAATAACATTTTCCCGATATAGCCATACATAAAGCACCATGTATAAACATTTCAATTCTTATTAAATTGCCGCTTGGTCCTTTAATATTATTTTTTGTAATGAAATTATGAATATCAGTCACCTGTTCAAGATTTAATTCTCTTGCCAATACAATTACATCTGCAAATTGAGAAAAATATTTAACAGCATATTTATTACTAATATTTAATTGAGTAGAGCAATGAATGTTTATACCTTGTCTTATTGATTCTTCTATAACTGCGAAATCAGATGCAATAATAGAATCAATGTTATTTTCTATTGCTGCACTAATAATATCTTTCATAGCATTTATATCATTATCATAAATAATAGTATTTAAAGTTAGATAGGATTTAATATTATGTTCTTTGCACATATTAGAAATCTTTTGGAGGTCGTTAAGATTAAAATTAACTGTTGAAGCAGAACGCATATTTAGATTTCCTATACCGAAATATATAGAGTTAGTTTTCGATTGCATAGCAGCAATTAGTGATTCTAAAGACCCAACAGGCGACATTATTTCAATATCATTTCTGTTAATATTCATACAATATAATTTTTTAATTATAATAATTTTCAAATATAATGTTTTTTTCCTAAAACCTAACACTTTAAAGTGTAAATTTTAGGAAAATAAATATCAATTATGGCTTTTTATGTTTACAATTAAAGCAAATAAATAGCAAATAAATAGTTTTTTTCAAAAAAAAAGTGTATATTTGCATTTTAGAAATGTTTTTAATTAAATTAAATTATGAAAAAGATATCGTTTTTTTATGTTTTGATAATAGGATTAATCATTAATTTTACATTTAATGGTTGTAAGGAAGACCCTATTCCCCCTCCACCGCCACCTAATGATGGTTTAGAGTCAAAAAGTTTTATAGTAGAGCAATTAAAAGATAGTGTTGCGGGATACTATAAAGATAATGTAGATATTGCTACTGCTTTAGAATGTAGTTATATTCTTCGGAATAAAACTAATGATATTATAGAGTATAATGTATCAATAGAAAGAGTTCAAGCTGAACCATCGCATTCAATAATTCATTGCATAGTAGTTTGTATTTCACCAATGAATATGACTAATTTTTTTGATGATATGGGAAAATGGACTCCAGGATTTTCATATACTATATCTCCTAATGCTCAAACAAATCCTAAGGCAGATAGTTATATTAAAATGTGGACAGGCAATGAAATGCCTGGGGTAGATAAGTTGAAAATAACTTATAGTAATGCAAATGACCCAACGGACTTTGTATATTTCACTTTAACATTCAATTTTTTTGAATAAATCAATCATTGATGAATTCAATAGATAGATATGTTATAAAACAAATAATACAAACGCTTTTTTTTGTTTTAATGGCGTTAAGTGTAATTTTTATTATCGTTAATTTTATGGAACGAATGGATGCATTTATGGATTCAAAAGTTAAACTAATAACGATAATTAATTATTATTTAGTTTATTTACCTGATATTCTTAAGATTTTAACCCCAATATCTATTCTAATGTCTTGCCTTTTTGCTATTGGTAGGTTATCCAATAATAATGAAATTACTATTATGAAATCAGGTGGGATGAGTTTAAATAGATTACTATTTCCTATTGCTATTCTTGGAATATTATTAAGTATCGGTCAATTTTTATTTAATGGTTGGATTGTTCCTAAAGCTAATTTAGAAAAAGAGATTATATCAAGAGTGCATCTGAATAGAATAAATTCAGGAAAATCTATTAATCAATTAGCATTTAGAGATAATCCAAATAAAAATGTTTTGCTTAACTATTATGACCCAATTAATCAAAAAGGATATGGCGTTACTATAGAAATATATAATGCTAATAGTTCATCACTGCCTAAATTAGAAACAAAAATAGAAGCACAAGCGATTATTTGGGATAAAACACAAAAAGTTTGGATATTAGAAGATGTTATTTATAGGAATATTATTTCTAATTCACAGATAACAACGATTAGACATACCTCTCTGCCTGTAGAACTAAATATTAGTGATAAGCAAATGGAAAATTTTTCCCGCAGAATTGATGAAATGACTTTTACTGAATTAGAAGAATATATAAAGTTACTTAAAAATGGTGGAAAAGATATTAAAAGGTTAGAGGTTGATTATTATTCTGAACAGGCGTTGCCTTTTGCTAATTTTATTGTTATTTTATTTGCAGTTAGTTTTGCATCTGTAAAGAAAAAAAATGGATTAGCAACCCAGATTGCTGCTGCAATGGTAATAATTTTTGCTTATTTAATTTTTTTTCAAATGTTTAAACCCGTTGGATTGGAATTAAATTTACCACCAAAATTAATCGGTTGGTGTGCAAATATTTTATTTATAATTGTCGGAATAATTACGATATTTAAAACAAGAACGTAAAAAAATATATCAAACCGATAATGTTCAAGTTCTATATTTTCACAAACAAATAAAAATATAAAGCAGACAACTGTCTGCTTTATAAATATTAAAAACAATGTAGGATTGTTAAATTTTAATTGTATAGTCGGGGTGAAAGGATTCGAACCTTCGACCCTCTGGTCCCAAACCAGATGCGCTAGCCGGACTGCGCCACACCCCGAAAGTATGCTATCTCAAATCAAAATATAAAATAACTTTTTTTATTATCATAAGATTAGAATTACAAAAATAAAGTTTTTTTTTCTAATTTCCAAATATTTTTTTTTATAGTAAAAAAATATTTAGTATTTATATTAAGTTCAAGACAAGTTTATCGGTTGTTTTCTAAACATTTTCAATAAGATATTGCATAATATTAAAAATATTTTTACAAGAGTTCAAAAAAAAAGAATTTGGAAATTAGAAAAAAAAAGTTTAATTTTGTATTTCGTTTTTATTGGACGACAAAAAAAAATATTTTATATAGTTAAAATACTGCAATAAATAAGATATTGTATAATATTAAAAATGTTTTTACAAGAGTTCAAAAAAAAGAATTTGGAAATTAGAAAAAAAAAGTTTAATTTTGTATTTTGAAAATTAGTTAAATTCTCAAATTAATTTAATAAAAAATATTTTGAATCAAAAATTACAATGCTTACAGAAGGTTAG
>Ga0082212_10008822_pt1 | contig 13100 bp, 11 predicted proteins | sample TergutNt197P3_FD_71548 | JGI IMG/M metagenome (GOLD analysis project Ga0082212, IMG submission 71548) | Neocapritermes taracua P3 segment gut microbial communities from Petit-Saut dam, French Guiana - Nt197 P3 | ecosystem: Host-associated > Arthropoda: Insects > Digestive system > Gut ... | reverse complement strand
GGTGGACTGCCAAAGCAACCTACCAATTCCCTTGGTGAAAGCGCGAATGCGCTAGACTGCGTCGGTAATGGAGTGAGCCGCCGCCAGGCGGGGAGCGGAATGGGAGGCGTAGGCGATCTGCCCGTGCTGTTACGATTGTAAAGTGCGTTAACTATAATGCACTCTATTAATTCCTTGCGGATTCCCATGTCCAGTGTCGTGGCATTTTCTTTTTTCACAGGTGCCGCAGCACGGCTTTGAACGGGTAGGCCGCAACAATTTTATGACAAACCAAGTTGCCGAGAGAGCAACAATCAGATAGACCATTAGTGTTTGCAGTGTCACGCCCCCACCAACAACCTTCCTATGGAGATGACTATCCATGACACTCCCCAGGCCAGGGCAAGCCCGTATGCAATGGAGAATACAGACCAAAACATACTCCTGGTTTCCCTATAGATCATGCTCACGCTGGCAAGACATGGCGAATACAGTAGGATGAATACCAGAAATGAAATAACCGTCAGCGGAGTCATGCTGCTGTCATGACGCAGGGCATTTCTTAATGCTCCACCAGTTCCCTTCTTGTTTTCTGTGGGTGGAACCTGGTATGTGATTGCTGCGGTACTCACAACAATTTCTTTGGCGGCAAAGCCCGCTGTCAGTGCCACTCCATCCTTCCATGTGTCCTGCCTGGATTTGTCAGGATCAAAGAGGGGCTGGAGGACTGGTTGGATCATCCTTCCAAACGATGCGGCAAAGCTGGTGTTAAGTATCGCAGCGCGATGCTCAGCATCCAGTCGGGCCAATGCCATATTCTCTTCCAGTGTAGACATATCCTGGGATTTAATTTCTAATTGTCTTTGAGAATATCCAGCGCCCAGCGTCTGATTGGATATACCTGGATAGTGGGTGAAGAACCATATCAAGGTCGTGCCTATTAAGATGCTTGTGCCAGCCCGCGATAAAAAAGTGCTGCCCTTTTCCCACATATGAATGAGAGTAGATTTTATGACTGGCATACGGTAGGGAGGAAGTTCCATGACGAATGGAGTTGTTTCCCCCTTAAACAGCGTCCATCGCAGAATTTTTCCCATGAGAATCGCCATTCCGAAGCTCAGGATGTGAAGTCCTATTACTACAAGAACTGCATGTAGAGGATCAAAAAACGCGCCTGCGAGCAGGATATAGACCTGTAATCTGGCAGAGCATGAAATGAGTGGGCTTATTAGAATGGTTATCAAGCGGTCGTCTTTTGCCTCTATGGTGCGTGTAGCCTGAATTGCCGGGACGTTGCAGCCTGTTCCCATGATGAGCGGAATAAAGCTCTTGCCATGCAAGCCCATCAAATGCATCAGCCTATCCATGATGAATGCTGCCCGTGCCATATACCCGGTATCTTCCAAAAAGGATATACACCCCATGAGAATCATGATTACAGGCAAAAAAACGACAACGGCTCCAACACCTGGGATTATGCCGTTGACAAGCAAATCCGCCAGTTCACCATGTGGGAGGCGAATTGCGGCCCAACCCTGGAGGTTTTCAAATATCCAGCTAATCCAATCCTGAGGATATTTGCCAAGTAAAAAAGTTATGGCGTACATAGTCATTAAAATCGTGGCAAAAATCGGAAAACCCAAATATCGGTGTGTAATAACAGAGTCAAGACCCTTTGTCGGATTTGAATTCTTTGTGCCAGTATTGCTTATAGCTTCGGTAGATAACCCATGGGCAAACCCGTAGCGGCGCTCAGCCAAAAGAGTAGCCCCATCATCGCCCAAATGTTCTTCAAGAAAGGCTGCGCTCACCTGTCTCTGATGTTCTATGGCTTGGCTGGCATGACTTTCTGATGCCAGGTGCAACGCCCAGGGATCGTTTTCCAGCAGTCCAAGGGCCAGCCACCGTGGGACAATTTTTTCTGCCAGCCGTTCATCCTGGCATATTTCTTTTTCTAATTTTTGGAGTTCGCCTTCGATGTCCTCCCCATAGCTGATGGGTATTTCCCTAAAATTTCCCCCAGGCGAAAAGACTGCCCTTCCAATAGCGTCTCTCAATTCTTGAATACCACTCTGACGATTGCCAACAGTCGGTATTACCGGCCCCCCCAGGAGCGATTGCAAACTATCAACGTCAATAATTTTTCCAGCCTTTGTCGCATCGTCAATCATGTTCAGCACAAAAATCATTGGGCGACGCAACTCTATCAGTTGAGTCGTCAAATACAAGTTGCGCTCTAAATTGGATGAATCAAGTACATTTACAATCACATCTACACGATTTTGGATTAGTTCTCCTGCGGCAATACGTTCATCTTCGCTACGGGCAGTAAGCGAATATGTACCTGGCAAATCTATGATTTTGATAGTCCTGCCCGGCATTGCCAGATGCCCGCTCCGGCTTTCCACCGTAACGCCTGGATAGTTACCTACATGATGACGTGAACCGGTTAGCGCATTAAAAATTGTGGTTTTGCCACAGTTGGGATTACCTGCCATTACAACCCGTGCCATCAAGACTCCCTGACCACCAGAATGCACTGACAGTCTTCCCTGCGGAGCGAAAGGTGACTTCCCTTAACCACTATCTCGATAGGATCGCCCATGGGGGCAAATTTTTCTACTTTTATGCTCGCGCCGCGGATAAATCCCATTTCGAGTAGCCTCTGTCTTATAGCCCCCTTTGCATCCAGCCCTGATACAGTTGCCTCCTCCCCGGGGTGGAGTTCGCTGAGATAGGTTTGATCTGAGTTTTGAGACATGGCTGATTAAGTGCAAAACAGTACTTCAATCTATGCAACACATTTGCTAGACTAAATATAGTGTAGTCAACGCCTATGTATTTGACCATTCCCAACTTCCTGAGCTTGCTTAGAATATTGGCCATACCAGTATTCGCCATCTGTTTTTGGTACGGGCAATTGGTTTTTGCATTTATTTTATTTGCTCTGGCTGGGGTGACCGATTTGCTGGATGGCTTTATTGCCAGACGCTTCAATCAGGCCTCGGCCCTGGGTGCGTTTTTGGATCCTATGGCAGACAAGTTATTGATGACTGTTGCATTCGTACTGCTGTGCATACCAGGGTCGCATCTGAGCATAACAATTCCGTTTTGGGTGGCTATCCTGGCAATAACGAGAGATGTGATTATTGGTTTCTTTGCCCTATTGTCTTCTTCTGGCTTTGACCCAACCCGCTTTAGGCCATCAATATTGGGGAAAATCACCGCTGGGGCTGAGTTGGTAGTCATTTCCCTTGTTCTTCTGTGCAATGCGGTAGGTTCGACTACCAGGGTTGATTTACTCTTTCCATATGCTTTTCACGTTGTAGCCTACCTGGTAATCGCCTCTGGGCTGCACTATTTCATCAGGGCTTCGAGTAGTCCAAGAGCTCATAACAGAGCATAAACCCAATTTCAGAGTACAAATTGTTATCAATGATTGACGCAGAAACATAATTTGAGTTATTGGGAGCTTGCTGTGAACAAAAGGGCGGCAATATTTATTGACCGTGATGGCACCCTGAATACCGAGGTAGACTACCTGCATAAGCCAGAAGACGTAGCCATAGCACCCAGTACAGCAACCCAGATTGCAATCCTCAACAAAAAAAACGTCCCTGTGATCGTCATCACAAACCAGAGCGGCATCGGGAAAGGCAAATTCGGCTGGGATGATTACAATGCCGTCATGGAAAAAATTGATGAGCTTTTAGCACAGCATGAAGCCCATTTGGACGATGCATACGTTTGTCCATACCACGAGGATGCCATTGGCGAATACCGACACCCAAACCACCCAGACAGAAAGCCCAACCCCGGGATGCTCCTCAGAGCCGCAGAAAAACATTGTATAGACTTAAAATATTCCTGGATGGCAGGGGATAAGAAAATTGACATGGAGGCCGCCCACAACGCAGGATGCCGCGCTGCTTTGGTGCGGACAGGATATGGAAATACAGTCGATCCTGAATTGGCAGACCTCGTGGCGGATGACCTTGGCGGTGCTATTAAACAAATACTGTCACTTGGCCTGATAAATTGCTATTTATGAGTTATTCGGAGTAGTCACGAGTACATTGTAACGCTTTAGATGCTTGCTTAACGGCGTAGCAAGTCCGCCTTGCAAGCATCTAGCGGTTGTGATTTGCGGGCAAATCCCGACCGTAGTGCAATGCAACATTTAAGTGTTACATTGCACTAGCCAATGTTTGAGGGAACCGATATACTCAACATACTTATTTTATTGAGTTAATTGCTGGAGTCCGACATGACAGAACTGAAGAAAACGCCACTCAATGCCATACATAGATTGCTTGGGGCCAAGATGGTTGACTTTGGGGGGTGGGACATGCCTGTCCAGTATCCCACTGGAATTATCAATGAGCATAACACCGTCCGTCAAAGAGTGGGGCTGTTCGATGTAAGTCACATGGGAGAGATTAGGGTGCGTGGCAAGCAGGCAATGGCCTTTTTGGACTGGCTAACTCCGAATGCTGTTACTAAACTAAATATCAATCAGATACATTACTCTGGTCTGCTGACTGAAACAGGCACTTTCATTGACGATTTCCTTCTCCATAAGGTGAGCGATGAAGATTTTCTGTTGGTCGTAAATGCTTCCAATATTGAAAAAGATTTTGACTGGATTAAAAAACATTCCCAAAGGTGGGATGTAGAAGTAATTAACGAGTCTGATGCCACGGGTCAGGTAGCCTTGCAAGGCCCGAGGTCGCTTTATGTTTTGCAGCCACTCGTTGACATCGACCTTGCCAGTATCAAGTACTACTGGTTTGCATTTGGCAATTTTAAGGGTCTGCCAGTAATGATTGCCAGGACAGGCTATACAGGTGAAGATGGATTTGAAGTCTATTGCCCGACCGATAAAACTGAATGGGTCTGGAATCAAATCGTGGAGAGCGGCAAATCCTGTGAGTTGACGCCGACTGGGCTTGGGTGCCGCAATACCTTGCGTCTGGAAGCTAAGATGGCACTGTACGGACATGAGATAAATCATGAAATTTCAGCTCTTGAGGCAGACATGAGCTGGATCGTCAAACTCCAGAAGGGTGACTTTTTGGGCCGTGAGGCGTTGCAAAAACAAAAAGATGAAGGTGTTGGCCGTATTCTGGCAGGTTTCAGGATGCTCGAAAAGCGAGACATAGCACGGGATCAGATGCCAGTCATAGAAAATGGCAAGCAGGTTGGATTCGTGACCAGCGGCGCGCCTAGTGCCACATTGGGCTTTAATCTGGGGTTGGCCTTGATTCCATATCACATGAAAGAAATTGGTACAAAAATATCTATCGAGATACGCGGTAAGGCATGTCCCGCTGAGATAATCCCCACACCCTTCTACAAACGAGCAAAGTAATACTGATTTATTATGGATAATTGACACAACAGTAATTACAATCATTTATCAGGAGGCACGATGTACCCCGCTGACATGAAATATACGCTCAACCACGAATATCTGAAGCCGCTGGGTGATGGTACAGCCATCATGGGCATCACCAGTTATGCCCAGGAGGCCTTGGGTGATGTCGTCTTTGTGGAACTGCCGGAAATTGGCGGCTCTTTTGATGCAGGCGATGAAATCGGGACAGTCGAATCAGTAAAGACCGTTTCTGAATACTTCATGCCAACTAATGGTGACGTTGCTGAAATAAATACGGAACTTGAAGCCCATCCTGAATATGTGAACGAAGACCCTTATGGAAAAGGCTGGTTCGTCAAGATAAAAATTAATGGCGAAATCAATGCAGACCTTTTGGATGCAGCTGCATATGAGGCCCACGTAGCCAGCGAAAGCGACTGACTTTTTTTATACTGGCCTTCAAGACCTCGCAAGTCTGCATTTGAAAGAGCTAGGAGACTGCAAGAGCAATAGCCTAATGTAATTTATACGGCATGGGTGTTGCTAGAGAATAAGCACATTCTGGTTAGTTGCCGTTATTGCCAAAACTTTGACGGTTACACAGTTTAACAATAGGTGGACGTGTTGCGATTTTCATCTGCTGCATTATCGATTTTGCTAGTTTGTTGTGGCGCAATGAATGCACAAGCACAGGCAGGCACTTCTGTCATGCTGCAACAGCAGGACATAGCAAAAATAAATCAGTTGAGGAGGCTGGTCGAAGCAGCGGAAAAGGCTCTGGACAACAACAGAGAAGCAGCCTTTGATCGATTGGACGAAGCGGATGTCTTTGTTGCCGATTGGCCCATGGAACTGCTTGTGCATGAAGAGACAATAATCCTGTTAGAACGATTGAATATCGTCCGCAAGGAGCTTGGCGATGAATCAGAAGACGCAGGGATAACAATTTCAGAAGATGATATAGAGATACTTACAGGGGATGCCCTTCGCTCAGAACTGGAATTGGTGGGGGCGGCAGAGGCAGACACAGAATTTGACTTTCCTATTGATCTGAACAGTAAGGTGCTGTCCTGGGTTGGAGCCTACTCTGGTCGCATCAAAGATTATACTCAGAATAGTCTCAGCCGTGGCTCTCGGTACATGCCCATGATTCTCCAGATTTTGGCTGAAGAAGGCGTGCCGCTGGATCTTGCATATCTGCCAATTGTGGAATCAGGTTTTCGCAACGATGCCAAGAGTACTGCAAAAGCTGTGGGGATGTGGCAGTTCATTGCCCCGACAGGAAAGTCCTACGGATTGCGAATCGATAGTTGGGTGGATGAAAGGCGCGATCCAGCCAAGGCAACAACAGCCGCCGCAAGATTTCTCAAAGACCTGCACCAACGCACTGGTGACTGGTACCTCGCCCTGGCTGGATATAACGCAGGGCCTGGCACTGTGTCCAAAGCCGTGAGCGGCACAGACAGCCATAATTTTTGGGATCATGCCAGGTCAAAATACTTGAGGAATGAAACCAAGAGCTATGTGCCTCAGTTTTGCGCAGCGGTGATTGTAGGCAAGCATCCAGACAGGTTTGGACTGGAAGTGGATCAATTGAAACCATTTGTCTTTGAATCAGTCCAAATTGAAAAATCTATAGGGTTGGCTACCCTGGCCCAACGTACTGGTATTGACACGGAAGAGCTGAAAGAACTCAACCCGGAGTTGATACGCCGCATTACGCCTCCAAGGCTCTATTCACTGCGAGTCCCCATTGGAAAGAGCGATGCCGTCCTCAATGCAATGGCAGCAATTCCAGCCGCAGAAAGGCTGGAGCTCAGAGCATATAAAATCAAGCAAGGCGATAACCTGGCAAAGGTTTCGGCGCGCTATAACGTGACTCCTGAAGAATTGCTCGATATAAACAACATCATCCGGTCTCAGTTCAGAGTAGGTAGGAATATTCAGGTCCCAGTAGTGGTTAAAGTCACGCAGCCCGCTACAAAGCCACAAACAAATACCGCAAAAAAAACACCGGCACCATAGCCATCCGCCGCCACGAAGAGTCCCCTCCTAGCGTCGCGTTCGTGAATTAGGTTTGCGTTATCGACTGCGGGAAAAGGACTTGCTTCTGTCAGAGAAAAGCCTATGAATGCTTGGTGGGGGCCGCTCAAGAGCCGTTGGTTTTTGGCTCTGGATTCACCAGAGTCAAAACCTTACGGCTCTAAGGGGGCATCAATCGTTGCACTCATTCGCTTTTCCCCCACACCCCCTCCTAGTGTCGCGTCCTTTATTCATTCTGAGCCAAATGATGAGTATGAAACAAAAGCAACCGAATAGCAAAGTTAATTTTCGGACACGACACTAAACAGGAAAACAATATTTTTGTAAATATTATACAATAATGTGACAAATTGTATTTTTTATTGCATAATTACCTGGAATATGGGGACGACTATATGATAATCAGACAAGACTACCTTGACACGCTGGCCCACTACAGAGACAAACAACTGATAAAGGTTGTGACTGGCGTGCGCCATTGTGGGAAAACGACTCTGTTCAGGCAGTTTCAGGACTTATTGAGGCGGGATGGAGTTTCGGGAGAGCAAATACTCAACATTGATTTCGGAGAGGGTCATTGCGCTATCAAGACAGGCAAAGAGCTGTATGAGTATGTAAGGGCAAGGCTGCAACCAGGTATTAAGCTATACATTTTTTTGGACAGCGTACACCACCTTGAGGGCTTTATCAAAACAGTCTTTGGCCTGTCCATGAAAAGAGAGTGCGACATCTATATGGCCGGGCCGAGTGCCCACCTGCTGGGGGGAGAGCATGCTTCGACACTCTCAGGGCGGTATATTGAAATAAAAATGCTGCCACTTTCCTTTAGAGAATATATTTCAGTACATCCAGGCGACAGGGACACTGATGGCCTGTTTGGAGACTATGTGCAAAACAGTGCCCTCCCATATACACTCGAACTGCCCAGCCCCAAGGCCAGGAACTACTACCTCCAGGGCATATTTGACACAACCATTCTTAGGGACATCGTTGCAAAGAGCAGGTATCCTGACCTCGCCCTCTTGCATAGCCTGGTGGACTTTCTGGCCGAAAACATTGGCAATACATGTTCTACCAAGAGTCTACTGGACGGGCTGGTCTATACGGGCCAAAAAATCTCCTTCCATACCCTCGAAAGTTATCTGGCCATGCTAACCGATACATCAATCCTGTATAAAATTGGACGCTACGACATAAAAGGGCTGCAGTACCTGAAGACCGGAGAAAGATACTATGCAGCCGACATCGCACTAATGACGGCTATTCTGGGCGTAGCAAAACTGGAACCGACAAAGCTGAATGATGACCAGGTGATTGAAAATGTGATATTTCATGAGCTTTTGCGCCGTGGCAACGAAGTCTGCATAGGCAAGGTAGGAATAAGGGAGGTTGATTTTGTCTCCATCGGATTTGAAGGAATTGAGTACTATCAGGTTGCCAGGACAGTTATGGATGCAGATAATTCCATGCTAAAGCAGCAACTCGCACCCTTGAAGGCCATAAGGGATCACCACCCCAAATATTTACTGACCCTTGACCCCACTCCATCCAGGACTCATGGCGGCATAAGGCAGATGAACGTGCTGGAGTGGCTTGTTAAGAGATGAGAGATTGGGAACCTTTACCAGACAAAATTGAAATCAATATCCAGCCTCTTGGAATTGGCTAAACCTATATTAGGACAGGATTCAAGATGGATCATTTGCGTTTTGGCATCATAGGCACTAATTTTGTCACCGATTGGGTAATTACTGGCGGACGGCAGGACGAGCGTTTTGAGCTTGCAGCCGTTTATTCGCGTACGCAGGAAACCGCCGAGGCTTTTGCAGTCAAACACGGTATTCCAAATACGTTTACTTCTTTGGAAGCAATGGTAGCCTGTCCTCATATTGACGCTGTTTACATTGCTTCGCCCAATTCTTTTCATGCTTCACAAAGCATACTTTGTATGGAACATGGCAAACACGTGCTTTGCGAAAAAGCATTTGCTTCCAATGCTCGCGAAGTCCGCGAGATGTTAGATGCAGCTCGAAGGAACAATGTAACCCTGATGGAAGCCATGAAATCCACCCTCACGCCAAATTTTCTCGCAGCTCGTGATGCTTTAAGCAAAATAGGTGCTATCCGCCGGTATTTTTCCTGTTATTGCCAATACTCATCGCGCTACGACAAATTCCGCGAAGGAGTAGTGCTAAATGCTTTTCGTCTGGAACTATCCAACGGCGCGCTGCCCGACATTGGCATCTACACCATCTACCCTATGGTAGTGTTGTTTGGACCTCCGCACACAATCAAAGCCACTGGGTTCAAACTCTGTTCAGGCGTTGATGGCGAAGGAAGCGTCATTTTCGGTTACCCCGAAATGGATGCGGCTGTGCTTTATTCAAAAATCACCAACTCATCGCTTCCTACCGAAATACATGGTGAAGACGGCAATATTGTGTTAGATAGAATCAACATTATCAGCGATGTAAACCTTCATTTCCGTGATGGAAGGGAGGAATGTCTCACCCGCCGCACAAAACATGAATACTATTATGAAATAAAGGAATTTATTGATCTAGTGCAGTCTGGCAGACAGGAATCGTACATTAACAGTTGGGAAAATTCGCTAACTACAATGGAGATAATGGATGACATCAGACAGCAAGTAGGGGTAGTATATCCGGCAGATGCGAAATAAAAGGGAAGGGTATTTCAAATATGAGGGCTTTACCGCCGCAAACGCAGCAATAATGCCTTCGGAGAAGAGTCATCCACGATTTCCCAGGCCGTCTTAAATTCATCATCTAATTTTTTCCAGGCCTTGCTGTCCGAAAGTGTCCAAACGGACACTTCAGGGCTTTCGCTCTGTATTTGCATGGCTACGCTGGTTAATGCCTGCGAATCTTCGTTAAACCACCTCTTCTGGTCTTCCAGGCTAAGGCGATTTTTCCCGTATACCAGCTCTCCAGTCCCACCAACAACGGTTATGCGGTCTTTTACAAGAAAAGGCAACACCTGAAAGTATGTTCCATGGCTTATCCACTGTATTTTTTGATCTTTGGGAGCCATGGCCACCAGGTGGTCAATGGTGGCGCGGGTTCCATTAATTTGTTGGGCTGCAATGGTTATTATGACTAACAGGGCAGAGTGCCAGATCATCCATCGCCCTGCCGTCAGGCCCTGTCCCCTGATGCCCCAGAGGCCAATGACGGCAAACCCGATACCCAAAAATAGTACCCACGGCCCGCCGTTGGAACTTTGGAGGTCTGCCGCCCATCTGACTGGCTTGGCATCCAGGCTTGGAGAAATCAGGATAATCAAGGCAGCCAGCAGAAATATGGCACCCAGGGTAAACAATTCTGTGGCCGAGCGTCTTAATGGCCTAAAGCCGTCTGCCTCGTTTTCGAAAGAAAATGCAATCACGATTATTGGTGCAACACATGGCAGCACGTAGGGAATCAGCTTTGAGCCGGAAGCAGAAAAGAACAACAGGGGCCAGGCAAAGGCCGCAATCAATAATACTACTATCCATCTGTTTAACGGAGCGTCAGGCGTGGTCGGCGCCATTTTGCTTTTCACAAACTTCAGTGCTCTCTTTATCCCCACGAAGCATGTGCAGAGCCATGGAAGGAGGCCAGCAAGGATTACCGGCACAAAATATAGCTTGTCGAGTATGGGGTTGTTGCTCCCCTGTCTGGCGTGGTTGTGCGTTGTAAATCGCTCGAAATGCTCCGTGTAGAAAAAGAAGTGAGCATGTCCAGGATTAGCCATGTTTACCATGACAAACCATGGAGCTGTAATGGCGATGAACACCAACAAACCATAGGGCGAAAACAATGTCTTCAGGATTGCAGACCTCAGGCTTGAATCCCTCCATGCTACAAAAAAGCTGAAAAACAGCGCACCGCCAGTGAGGACGATGGCAGCAGGCCCCTTCGTCAACAAGGCGCATCCGACACTGATAAAAGCGAGGAGTGTCCATCCAGCTATTAATCTGGGACTGCCATTGTAATATCGGAGACTTACGGCTTCCACAAGGGCAGCCAGGGAAAAAACGCAAAAGGCACTAAAGAGGGCGTCCAGGGTTAGAATCTGTCCACAACTGTACAAAAGTAAGCTGGACGCTGCGGCAAAGGAGGCCCAGACAGGCCAGGAACATCCCAGCCGCCTGGATAGCTTCCAAACAGCGTATATGGTCAAAAGTGATGCCAGGGCCAACGGCAATCGAGCGAAAAAGGCAGATTCGCCAAATAATTTCATGGATATGGCAGAGAGCCAGTATTGGAGCGGTGGTTTTTCAAAATAGTGGACAGAGTTCAGGTGGGGGGTCAACCAATCTGAGCGCTCAAGCATTTCTCTTGGGATTTCTGCATATCTTCCCTCATCAGGTTGCCAGAGCGGTCTCAACAGCAACGGCAATACGCCAAGGGAGAGCCATATCAATACAAATTGCAGCCTCTCTTTTTTTGTCATACCAAACCCAACTAGTTAAACGACTTAAACTCGTCAATAAAGGAATCCATTGCCTTTTTTAAAGATTCTGTCATGCCGATCTCAGGCTGGAATCCAAAAGCATTCTGTATGCGTTTGATGCTGGGAACCCTTCTTGTCACGTCCTGGTATCCGCTACCGTAATACTCGTCACTTGCCGTTTCTACTGTGCTGCCCTCAGAAAGGCCACGCTCCATGCGGTATGGATGAACCTTCCATATATCTATCATCAACTCAGCAATTTGTCGGACGCTCAAATTGTTTTTTGGATTTCCAATGTTGAATATTTTGCCATCGGCCTTGCCGTCCTCGTTTTGAATTATTGACATGAGGCCGTCAATTGCATCATCAATGTCACAAAAACAACGAACCGCATGTCCACCATCCACGAGGTTAAGGGGCTTGCCGCTGAGCAAATTCCATGCGAACTGTGTGACCAGGCGACTGTTCCCCTCCTTCGCAGCCTTTAGGCTGTCCAAGCGAGGCCCCACCCAGTTAAATGGTCTGAACAGTGTAAACTTTAGCCCCTTGTGCTGCCCGTATGCCCAAATCACACGATCCAGTAACTGCTTGGATGCACTGTATATCCACCTGTTCATGGGAACAGGCCCTGTCACCAGCGGACTGGTCTCTTCGTCAAATTCCTCATCTTCGCACATCCCATATACTTCTGACGTGCTGGGAAATAGTATTCTCTTACGGTGCTTTACGCAATATTTGACGACCTTTATGTTTTCCTCAAAGTCCAGTCCGAAAACCCTTAACGGGTCGGTCACATATGTCTTTGGTGTGGCAATGGCCACCAGAGGCAACACTACACTGCAGTCCTTTACCTGGTACTCAATCCACTCTGAGCTTGTGGAAATATCTGCATGTAAAAAGCTAAAGCGAGGATTGTCAAAGTGATCCGCAACATTGTTTTTTGCTAGATCCATCCCGCGAATGGCCCAGTTGGTTTCACTGAGGATACGGTCTGCGAGGTGCGAGCCAATAAAACCATTGACACCGAGAATTAGAACCTTCACTGGCTACTCCATTGATTCTATGGCATTTATACCATTTTTCGCGCTATTTTGTCAATTGATACCAAGTTGCACCCAATCGGGAGCAACTTGGTATGAAGGCAACGCGAAAGCGGTACCCGCAGAATGAAGGTAAAGAAAACAAGAAACCAGCAAGCGAGTCCAAAATCTCAAGTTTACTCAAGTGTTTGGCGTGGCTGTCT